>Ga0157375_10002603_pt1 | contig 15659 bp, 17 predicted proteins | sample M35metaG_FD_115311 | JGI IMG/M metagenome (GOLD analysis project Ga0157375, IMG submission 115311) | Miscanthus rhizosphere microbial communities from Kellogg Biological Station, Michigan, USA - M3-5 metaG | ecosystem: Host-associated > Plants > Roots > Rhizosphere > Soil | place: USA: Michigan...
GCAGGAATCGTCGTAACAACTTCTTTCAGCGGTTGCCATGTTCCCACAAGTGGATATTCCATTACCGTTTCGTCATCGTCGTTACATCCCGTAGCCACTAATAATGATAAACCTGCAAATAATAATGCTAATTTCTTCATGTATCAAATTTTTCAAGGCCTAAAATTATAATTTTTTTGATTTATTTAATCATTTTTTATCAAAAATTATTTTAAAAACCTATATTTCTATCTATTTAAAAATCTTAAAGCCCAAAATTACCTTTATTTAACAAATATTCACGAAAACAAAACGTGTGTATTTATGAAAAAAACTATTTTTGCACAAAACAATGCAAATGCAGATGCAAGACATAACGAAAAATAATTTTGACTTCCTCCGTGTTCTCCTCGCTTTTATCGTTTTCCTGGGACATTTGGGAACCCTCAGCGCTTCAAGTGATCTCAAAATATTTGAACATAGCCCGATAGAAATTGCCGTTTTCGGATTTTTTGTGGTTAGTGGATTCCTTATTGCAAGAAGCTATGAGAGATCTTCAAGTTTAAAAAGCTACCTGAAAAAGAGAATCCTGAGAATTGTTCCCGCTTATTTACTGGTGGTATTTTTATGTGCCATATTATTAAGCTTGGTGAGTAAACTTTCTTTCTACGAATATTTTACCAATACACAGGTTTATAAATATCTTTTCTGGAATTCTCTGTTCCTGAATTTCAAAGCACCGTGGCTTCCCGGAGTTTTCGGTAATCAGGCTGTCAATGGAGCTCTTTGGACTCTAAAGGTCGAAATGTGCTATTATTTTTGTGTTCCGTTATTATTCTTATTTTTCGGTAAAAACAACAAATACAGAAATATAAGTTTGATGGTTATCTATTTTTTATCATTGATTTACCTTAATTATTTTGAATCATTGAATAAAATCTCAATTGCAAAACAGATTCCCGGAGTATTGTGCTATTTCATCCCCGGAATGCTGATTTATTTTAATTTTGATAAATTTATTAAATATAAAAATCCACTTTTCATTATTGCCATCATTACAGTTTGGATCGACTTAATTTTTGATATTAAATTGATTTCTCCGATGATGATTGGTATTATTGTACTTTATATTGCCTATTCATTCAAATTCTTAAATAATTTCGGAAAATACGGAGATTTCACGTACGGTATTTATATTTTCCACTTCCCTATTATCAGGACATTTACAACGTTGGGATTATTTGAAGACTACAATCCTTTCGTAATGGCTTTCATATGTATGTTGGTTGTGATTGGCGTTGGTGTCAGCTCGTGGCATTTTTACGAGAAAAAATTTTTATAATTAATTTAAAGCACGAATGAAAGACCTTGTTTCCATCATTACACCTTGCTACAACTCAGCAGAATTTATCGAAGAAACGATACAATCTGTCCTGAACCAAACCTATGAAAACTGGGAATGGCTCATCACAGACGATCTTTCTAAAGATAATACGGTAGAAATCATTAAAAAATACAACGATCCCAGAATAAAACTACACGTTTTAGAACAAAACGGAGGCGCCGGAAACGCCCGAAACAAAAGCCTTGAAAGAGCTCAGGGAAGATACATTGCCTTTTTAGATTCCGACGATCTTTGGTATCCCGAATATCTGGAAACCATGACCGACTTTATGCAGCAAAATAATGCAGAACTGGTGTATTGTAATTATTCAAGATGTGATGAGCATACGATGCAGCCTATTTTGAAAGATTTTATCGCTGATAAAATCGTAACATTCTCAAATTTATTAAAAACCTGCAGACTCGCGCCCGTTTCTACGATGTACGACACAAAAAGAGTCGGAAAATTTTACTTCCCAATAAAAAGTAAGCGCGAAGATCACGTCATGTGGCTGAATTTACTGAAAGAAATCCCAAAAGGTTATCCTCTAAAAAAGACGCTGGCAAAATACAGAATGCGTGAAAACAGTGTTTCAAGAAAGAAGAAAAATATTATTGTTGACCAATATTTGGTATATAAAGATTTTATGGGATTTTCTACTTTAAAATCTTTGTATTATACGACAAATTGGGCTGTAAACGGCTTTTTAAAATATTCTAAAATCTTTAATTAATGGAATATTCAAAAGAATTTAAAGCGGCATTGAGTGCTTTTTCCAGTATAGAAAAAGACCGTCTGATTTTCAGGTTACTGAAAAAGGATAAACTTTTATCTAAAAAACTGTATTTCGAATTAATCGATAAGGAAACCACTGATAATAAACGAGATGCAATGGAAGAAGTCATTGACGAAAAAATTCTTTTAGCATCAAAATATATCGGAAATCAAAAATATTTTCTGAGCATCGTTCGAAAAATAAGCGCAGAAATTACAGAACACGTAAAAATCACAACGGATAAATTCGGGGAAGTTTCTCTTAATTTATTATTGATCAATAAAATCTTAGATCACAACCAAGATCTTAGCAGACAACGTTTTGATAATGTGTACAAACTTTATCTTTATTTGATTAACAAAATCGTTAAGTCTTTATTGTTAACTAAAAAATTAGATGAAGATTATTGGATTGAAATTGACGAAGAATTAGCTGAGCTTCACAAGAAAATAAACAACAATAATTATCTGCAAAAGCTTTGCATCAACAACAGCATAGATCTTAATTGGCTGAAATGTGAAAATATTCCTGAAAATTTAGATTTAATTATTAAAGAAATAAAAGCTCAGGGGTTTTTAAGATAAAATTTTCTTCAAAATAAGCTCTGTTGAATTCGGTTTGTCATTTACAAATTTTTCTGCATTTTCAGACATTGTTCCAAGTGTTTCATTATCGTCGAGAAGAAAAAGAACATATTCAGCCGCTGCGCCTTCATTCTCAAAAGATTTCCCTCCATTGGCTCCGATCAGATCGTCTGCTTCCGGGTTTTTCCTGTACTGATTTCCAAAAATAACCGGAACTCCAAAAGTTGCAGCTTCTAAAATATTATGCAATCCTGCATCGTGAAAACCTCCGCCCACAACGGCAATATCAGCGTAAGAATACAATTTTGAAAGCAAACCGATGCTGTCAATAATTAATATCTGACGATTGATAAAGGAATGATTATTAGAAATTTCACTGTATAAAAGCACACCCGGAAACATTTGCTTTAAATTCTGAACTCTTTTCAGATCATGAGGCGCAATAATAATTTTGGAATCATCATTTTTTTGTGAAATCATTTCTGCAATTTTCTCTTCTGTATGCCACGAACTCCCAAAGACAACCGTTTTTTTATCATCAATAAATTCTTTGATAAAATCTACGTGATTATTTCTTTCCTTCAATTGTTTCACCCGGTCAAAGCGAGTATCACCCGTCATAGAAGATTTTGTAAGACCTATACTTTTTGCCAGTGCCAAAGAAAATTCTGTCTGATGAAAAAACCAGTCAATATTTTTTTGCAGCTGCTTGACAAACCATTTTCCGTAAGATGTGAAAAATGCCTGTCTCTCGTAAAAAAGCGCGGAAATCACATACGTTTTTGTGCCTTTATTTTTTAATTCTTCCAACAAGTTATACCAGTAATCATACTTTACCGTAAAAAATAGTTCAGGAGTAAACTGTGAGATAAATTCTTTTACATTTTTCTTTTTGTCAAAAGGTAAATAACAAATTACATCTGCAATATTTTTCTTCTTAATTACATTCTCATAACCCGACGGAGAAAAGAAAGTCACTAAAATTTTATGAGAAGGGAACTGTTGTTTTAACTGTTCTAAAACAGGCAATCCCTGCTCATATTCACCAAGGCTTGCGGCGTGCATCCAAATTACTTTATCCGTTTTTGAAAATCCAGATTGTACTTTTTCTAACGATTGCTTTCTTCCTTCAACGCCTTTTTTAGTTTTATCATTAAACAACGAAAAAACTTTCATTCCGAAAATGAGAAGACTGATAAATATGTTATAAAAGAAAGACATATAATTTATTTTTAAACTTCTGTTCGATCGTTATTGGTTGACGGGCTTGAGATCACTAAAAATTCTAATTCTTCCTGAGATTCATTAGAAATATAATGTTTTGATTTTGGTAAAACAGCAATACTTTCTCCTGATTTTACAGAAAATTTTTCATCATTGATATAAAACGTAGCTTCCCCTTTTAAAATATAGAAAAACTGTTCAGCCTTCTCATGAAAATGGAGTTTTTCAGAGGTATTGGGTGGCATTTTTTCCTGCTTGGCAGAAAGGTTTCCGGAATTATTTAAAATCCAGCTATCACAATTACTCCCCCAAATATAATGTTCTGAATTATTTTTAGATTTTATCATTTGAAAAGACCTACAAAAATGAATAAGATAATTAAGCTTCCTATCACAGAGAATATCGATGCTGCCATCGGTGCTCTCGGTTTTGCGTTTTCATCAAAAGAATATCTGAACATGTAGTCCTGACTATTCAAAAATATCAATGAAATAACTGTAAATAACCATCTTAAAAAGATTTTCATGATGAGAAACTGTGCATCCTGATTTTCTGCTGTAATTTTTACAGGATAATTTGAACTTTCAGGGCTTCTTACAATAAAAGCAAACAAAAAATAGATTGCCGTTATCAGAACGGGCATTAAAAAAGAATATTTTTTACTTCCGAAATTATCAGCCTTTCCGTCAAAGTCGAAATGAATAGGAATTGTCTGTGGCAAAGTTTTATAATTTTTCACGGTAAACCACCACAAAAAAACCACCAATCCGAAATTAAGAACATCAAAGATCCCTAAAATTACATTTCCCATTTCAGACCAAATTTAAATTAAAGTATGCTTTTAATTACCCTCAGCTTATGGGTATGCTTATTCAGCTCTTTATTGAAAATCCCTGTAGAATCAAGCGTATCAATCCTCACTTTTCCTGAAGCATGGATAATTTTCTGATTTTCCAGCATGATTCCCACATGAATAATTTTTCCCTCAGGATTTTCAAAAAATGCCAAATCTCCCGGCTGACTTTCTTCAACAAAGGTTAATGACTCTCCCACTTCCACTTGCTGAGAAGTATCTCTCGGAAGCTTAATATTATGAACTTTATACACCAATTGTGTAAAACCGGAACAGTCTACCGCGAAAAAGCTTTTTCCGCCCCACAAATAAGGTACATTCAGGAATTCTCTTGCTGTTAAAGCCACACTTTCACGTACATCATGACTTCTTCTTGATGCTACAGCAGGAAATTCAACTTCCGAACCCATTGAAAGTAAAGTTTTTCCGTCATTCATTATTACTGACGAAAAATCTTCCGTGACTATAGTTACTTTTCTTTTTGCCAAGTCTTCGTCTGTTACAGGTCTGATCTGTTTGGTATCCATCCAGCCCTCATAGCCGTCGTAGTGCATTTTTATCTTGGTCCAGTTTTTATTGACTTCCAAAATATCTGCGCTTTCCCCAAACAATATTTCCGTAACAATTTCAGCTTTGTCAGAGTTTTCCGCACGCACCGGCGCTACTGTAACTATACAAATTCCTTTATTCATCTTTTAAATTTAGAGATTAAGAAATTTAGGAATTAAGAAAATTACAGGCTTTCTAATTTCTAAATCTCTGAATTCTTTAATCTTTTAATTATTTCCTTCTCAGGAAATTTACTCCGTCCCGCAAAGGTAAAATAAGATTTTCAAAATCATTGTCTTTTGCGATCAAATCGTTTAATTCCTTGATAATTTGAGTAGATTTCTGCTTCGGATTTTCCTCTAAAACTTTCCCGTACCAAAGTACATTATCAAACATTACCACTGAACCCGATTTTGTTCTGGGTTTAATTAATCTGAAATATTCGGCATAATTTTCTTTATCCGCATCAATGAAAACAAGATCAAAAACCTCATCTGTTTGTCTTAAAAATTCCTTCGCATCCTGAAGTTTAAAATCAATCTGATCTGCATATTCGCTTTCATTAAAATATTTTTTCGGAAGATAAACTAAATCTTCGTTAACGTCTAAGGTTGTAATTTTTCCGTCTTTTGCCAATCCTGCCGTTAAACAAAGTGTAGCATATCCTGTAAAAGTACCGATTTCCAGAATATTTTTCGGCTGCATCATCTGAGAAATTATCGTTAATAATCTTCCCTGCTGATATCCGGAAATCATGTGAGGCTGTGTAGTTTTCTGGTATGTTTCCCTTCTTAATTTTTTCAGAATTTCAGGTTCGGAAGACGCATGATTTTCCAAATATCTGTCCATTTCAGGATTTGTTTCTTCAAAAAAGCTCATTCTACAAGTTTTTGTTGCTCAAATTTACTTAAATATAAGGAAAAAGACGAAACTATTCATGATCTTATTTTCAAAAAAACAGGGAAAACCACTATCAAAATACCGTAAAAATACGGATGATTTTATGTAATTAAAAAAATACCTTTGTCTCATGAGAATTTAAATACTGAGGGGTAAAAACACACGCCATGAATAAGAGAATCACTACAAAGGAATCTGAAAAGCCTGCCGACAAAAGGATTCCGGCCTCGAAAAAAACTAATAACGAAATATCCAATTCATTTTTGCAAAGAATTATTTCCTTATTGAAAAAAGAAGAATTAATTTAATGAAAAAGAAAATCCCGAAGAAATTCGGGATTTATTTTATGGATATGTTTTGTGAATTATTTTTTAGGAGCAATATCCATCAATTTCATAAACTCATCAAGTTTAGGCATAATGATGATCTCTGTTCTTCTGTTTTCAGCTCTTCCTGAAACGCTCATGTTTGTCGCTTTAGGATTGTATTCAGAACGTCCGCCAGCCGTAATTCTTGCAGGATCAACCCCGAACTGAGTCTGTAAAACTTTCGCAACCGCCGTACCTCTCAAAGCAGAAAGATCCCAGTTATCTTTTGGTAAATTCGGAGAATTTAAAGCTGCATTATCTGTGTTACCTTCGATCAAAACAGAGTATTTATCATAATCGTTAATCACTTTAGCCACTTTTCCCAAAACTTCCTGAGCTGCAGGTAATACATTATAATCTCCTACTTTGTACAACATTTTATCTGAAAGAGAGATCATTACGACTCCTTTCAATACTTTTACCTGTACATCTTCGTCGGTTACATTATCCAAAGATCTTTTTAACTTATTTGACAATGCTAAATTTAAACTGTCGTTTTTAGCATTATTAGAAATCAACTGCTTGATATAAGAATTTGAAGAATTGATTTCGCTAACCAATTTATCAATATTTGCAGAGCTTTTTCCTGTATTTGACAAACAAGCGTCAAGTGATGATTTTAAAGCATCATGCTGACTTTTTAGTAAATTATTCTCTCCCGTCAACGCAGAATTTTGCGATTTCAAATCCTGGATTTCTCTTTGTCTTTCACCGATATTTTCAATACATTGCTTGTAGTTTGAACTCAGAGCATCGTACTGTTTTTTACTGATACAAGACGTTAATCCCAACACCATTGCAGAAACTGCTAAAATTTTAAAAATCTTCATAAATAATCTTTTTTAGACGAATCAAATTTAGGAAAATTCATTTTAATTATATGGATTATCTTTGCATAAAAGAAATTCTCAACGTAGATGTTGAATAAAACAAGTTTTAAAAATCAATTACAAAATCTCGTTAACTTACCTGAAAATCACACCTATTTACTGGCAGTGAGCGGCGGCGCCGATTCTATGGTTTTGGCGGCATTATTCCGTGATTTGGAAGTTGAATTTCAGATTGCTCACATCAATTATAAACTTCGTGGTGAAGATTCTGAGCTGGATCAACAAGTTGTAACGGATTTTTGTGAGAAAAATCATATTAAATTTCATTTATACGAAGTTTCGGAGAAAGACAGCAAGCCTGAAAATTCTATTCAGCTTTGGGCGAGAGAGCTTCGGTATAATTTTTTCAGACAAATTCAGGAACAGGAAAAACTGGAATATCTTGTAACCGCGCATCATTTGAATGACCAACTGGAAACTTTCATCATTAATCTTTCAAAAGCATCCGGAATCAACGGTTTGAGTGGAATTCCCGCGAATGACAACAATACTCTCCGACCACTTTTAAACTTTACAAAAGAAGAAATTTACGCCTTCGCAAAAGAAAATAATCTTAAGTTTCGTGAAGATCTTTCCAATAAAAAAAGTGATTATCTAAGAAATAAAATCAGAAATGAAATTGTTCCAAAACTTCTGGAAACAAATGATCATTTTCTGGGAAATTTCAAAAAAAGCGTTTCTTATTTAAATCAAACCAAAGATTTTGTTCAACAAGAAATTCAGAAAATAGAAAATAGGCTTTCAGTATTTAACATAGATCATAAAATCCTATCCAAAGGAAAACTAAATCAGGAAAGTGATTTTGTCAAGTTTGAGATTTTAAAAAAGTATGGTTTTAACCAAGAAGAAGAAATTTCTAAAATTTTTAAAGCTGAAAACGGAAGCTCTTTTTTCTCAAAAGATTATCAATTGATTGTTAATTATGATGAATTGGTTATAAGCGGGAGGATGAAAGATGGAAGATGGAAGTTTGAAGATATAGACGAAAAGATAGAAGATGAAATTCTTTTGATTGAAAAATTTGACTTTTCTAAAAACCAAATCGCCATTAATCTCGAAGATACTATTGAAAGCATTGACGGAATCAATAAAACTTTTGAATGGGATTTTGATGCTGATAAACTCCAGTTTCCATTGCGATTAAGAAAATTTAAAGAGGGTGATGAATTCTATCCATCAGGATTTTCAGGTAAAAAGAAGGTTTCTAAGTTTTTTAGGGACGAAAAATTATCTATTTTAGCGAGGCAAAAAATATGGATTTTAACTGACGGCAAAAATTCTATTCTTGGGATTACACCTTTCAGACAAGACAGACGATATGCAAGGGGTGAGAAAACGATAAATATTCTCAAAATTTTTAATTAAAGTAAAATGAAATTTAAAAACTGGTTTTTATTAATTCTGCTATTTTTAGCGACGGGAATTAATGCACAAATCAAAAATCCTGTAAAGTTTAAATTTACAATCAACGAATTAGGAGACAACCAATACGAAGCCGTTTTGAATGCAACGATGGAAAGCGGTTGGCATATTTATTCAAGAGACATTCCGGAAGATACGGGAATCCCGACGGAGTATAAAGTTTCCGGGAAAAACATTGAGTTGATCGGTAAATTTGTGGAAGTTGGTAAAAAACACGAAGAATTTTCTGAAGCTTTCGGAGGAAAAATTGTTTTTTACTCTAATTCTGCGGGTTTTAAGCAAAAATTTAAATTAAAAGATGGTGCAAAACCTGCCGATGTCGTTGCTGAAATTACTTATCAGACCTGCGACGACAGAGTTTGTCTTGCTCCCAATACCTTAGAATTTAATCAAAAAGTGACACCAAAAGGTGCAACGGAAGCAGCCACAACAGAAACAACTGCTGAAACGCCAAAAGATTCTGCAAAAACAGCTGAAGTTACGGTCGTAGCTCCTGCAAACTCGAAGGTTATCGTTACACAAAAGCCTGAACTTGATCCTAAACAATTAAAAATACCATCTATCGATTTCCAAAAGCCTTTGACAGATTGCGGAACAGCAGCCGTTAAAGACAGCGAAAATTACTGGACTTATTTATTCCTTGGGTTTATCGGAGGATTGATTGCATTGCTTACGCCGTGCGTATTTCCGATGATTCCTTTAACAGTTTCATTCTTTACAAAAGGAAATAAAAATAAAGCAAAAGGTAAAAGAGATGCATTGATCTACGGATTTTTCATTCTTCTTATTTTTGTTTTATTAAGTGTTCCGTTCCATTTAATTGACGGAATTGCAGGAAATGTTTTCAATGAAATCTCTACCAGCATTTGGCTGAATATCGTATTCTTTATCGTATTTATTTTCTTTGCAGGAAGTTTCTTCGGATATTATGATATTTCATTACCAAGCTCAATTGCAAATAAATCATCAAAAGCGGAAGAAGCAGGCGGAATCATCGGTATTTTCTTCATGGCTTTGACTTTGGTGATTGTATCGTTCTCTTGTACAGGTCCTATTTTAGGAAGTTTGTTGGGAGGATCATTATCAGGTTCATCTCACATTCCTACGCTTTTAACTTTGGCCTTAACAGGTTTTGGATTGGCATGGGCGATCATTTTCGGATTGTTGGCCTTATTCCCGCAAGCTTTACAAAGTCTTCCAAAATCAGGCGGATGGATGAATACGGTGAAAGTTGTTTTAGGATTTATCGAATTGGCTTTAGCGTTGAAATTCTTGTCAAAAGCAGACTTAGTTTCTAAAACTTTCCTGTTAAAAAGAGAGCTTTTCATCGCGATCTGGATTATTATCGGAATCGGTTTAGCTTTATATTTATTTGGATTAATAAGATTCCCGCACGATGATAAAAAACCTAAAATCTCAATTACAAGAAAAATGTTAGGCGTATTGGGAATTGGTTTTGTCATCTATATGATTCAGGGATTAATTCCTGCTGAACGTCCAAAACTGCAATTATTAAGCGGAATTTTACCTCCGTTAAATGTCAGTTATTTCCATAATGAAAAAGACGGAATCTTGGGAATGCATCCTGAACACGACTTCTTTAAAGCTGTTGAATTAGCTAAAAAAGAAGAGAAACCCATCTTAATTGACTTCACAGGCTACGGCTGTGAAAACTGTAGAAAAATGGAAGAATTCGTTTGGAGTGAGCCGGATATTTTACCAATCCTTCAAAACGATGTTGTATTGGCATCACTTTATGTTGACGATAAGGAAGAACTTCCTGAAGATCAAAAAACGAAGATCGATTTAGGCGACGGGCAAGTGAAAAAAGTAAAAACGATCGGAGACAGATGGAGCTTGTTCCAACAGGTGAATTTCAATAATAATTCTCAACCACACTACGTTCTGGTAACTCCTGACGGAAAAGTGATTAATTCTCCGGTTTCAGGTTACATGCCGAAAGAAGATTTTAAAAAATTCCTTGAATGTGGAGTAAATTATTACAAGAAGAATAAATAATTTTCACATAAAAATAAATCAAGCCTTATCAATTTAATTGGTAAGGCTTTTTTAATGCTTTGATTTTAACAATATTTAAGGACAAATCTTTAATCAAATTATAAAATTAATATCATTTTTAAATTTTAGGTACAAACTTTGTATTGATTCAATAAAACAACATGTGAATTTTCACATTTCATTAAGTACCGTTTAACATTTAAAAATCATTAATTATGGCTGAAGTAGTAGCACAAGAAAAATCAGGAGGAAAACAAAAAAAGAAACTCATCAGAGTTGACATGACTCCTATGGTAGACTTAGGATTTTTATTAATCACATTTTTTATGTTTACCACAAATTTTACAAAACCCAATGTAATGGATCTGGGATTGCCAGCGAAATCTCCAATACCAACAGAAAATGTAGTTGATACGAAAAATCAAATTACATTTATCATTGGTAAAGACAACAGAGTATTTTATCATCAAGAAGCTGCGGAAGATTTAAATAAATCTAATTTAAAAGAAACCGATTTCAGCGGAATTAATATCTCAAAAGTTATTTCAGAAGCTTACACTCATGCTCCTTCAAAGGATAAATTTACAATCATTGTAAAACCTACGGATGACGCAAATTATAAAAACTTCGTTGATATGCTAGACAACATCGCCATTTCTAAAAAAGAACGATACGGAATCACCGATATCAAACCTTGGGAAAAGAAAGTCTACGAAGAATTAACAAAATAAAACAGAAAGGGCATTTTAAAAATGCTCTTTTTTATTTAATTTTGACGCCGATATTATGAAACGTCAATGAAAAACTTTTTAACCGCGATCGCTATTACAGCTTCACTTGTTTCATGTTCTAAGAAAGAAGCACAACCTTCTCCAACTCAAATAGACAGTACAAAAATCATCGATTCTATCAACGCTGCCCGAACGAAAATCAACGACAGCATCAAAGCTAAAAATAATACGAATCGTTTCAAAGATTTTAGCGGAGATCACAAATTCACGCATAATTTAATTAAAAACAGCGGTTCCGTTAATTTTAAAAAGATGGGAAGAGATGATTATGATGTTTCGGGAAGTATAAAATCCGGAAAAGATGATGTAACCATGGAAGGAACTGCCATCGTTGTAACCGCCAAACACATGAATTTTACTGGAAAAATCACTCAAAGTATCTCTGAAAATGACAACGGAAAACCATACACGAGAAAAGGCACCAAAACTTTTATGTCTAAAGATGGCGGAAAAACCTGGAGGCTTCAGGATATGGTAAATGGTTCGGGATTTGTAGATTATATTGATATTCACTTTTAATATCTGAAATCATGCTAAACTTTGAGAGAAAAGGAAACGGAAAAGAAACGCTCGTATTGCTTCACGGTTTTATGGAAAACCTTTCTATCTGGAGCGACATGGAGCCTCATCTTTCAGAAAATTTTTCATTATTAAAAATTGATCTTCCCGGCCATGGACAGTCGGAAATTATTGCAGAAGTTCAGACTATGGAACTCGTGGCAGAAGAAGTGAAAAAAGTCTTGGATTCTCAACATTTAGAAAAAGTACACCTCTTAGGACATTCGATGGGTGGGTACATTTCTTTAGGTTTTGCTGAAAAATATCCCGAATATCTGAAAAGTTTAACCTTATTTTTCTCCAGCTATCTTGCTGATGATGCAGAAAAAAAAGAACAACGTATAAAAAGCTACAGAATCATTAAAGATGCCTTTGCACATTACGTGAGAGCCGGAATTCCAAATCTATTTAATCCAAACGAAAGAGATATTTTAGAAGGGAAAATAGAAACCGCTTTGGAAGTTGCCCTGGCCACAAACAATCTTGGCGCTTTGGCGAGCGTAAAAGGAATGGTTGAAAGAACCGATAAAAAAGATGTTTTGGAAAATCTTAATGCGAAAATTTTAGTGATTGCCGGCAAACACGACAATGCCGTAAAAACGGAAATTATGATCAAAAATCTTCCGGACAGAACCAATATCAAGTCCTACATTCTCGATTGCGGACATAACGGACATTGGGAAAAACCTGCCATTTGCGCAGAGATCATCAATACAGAGCTTCTTCACAATATGCCGAAAAATTTAGTTTTCTAAAATTATTTCAGAATGGAACTCCAATAGTATTTATGATTAACTTCATCAAATAGGTATTGAAAATTCTTGTATCTTAGTAGAAATCAAATGGGCATTTTTTCACTCAAAAAAAAGAAACCAATCATCGGCTTAACTCTTTCCGGCGGCGGAATGCGTGGAATTGCCCATATTGCTGTTTTAAAAGCCCTCGAGGAATACAATCTGAAACCGGATATCATTTCAGGAACCAGCGCAGGTTCTATCGTCGGAGCCTTTTACTCGCTCGGAAAGACGCCTGATGAAATGATGGATATTGTGAGACAGACCACATTTTTTTCAAGATCATATTTAAGACTTTCTAAAAACGGAATTTTCAGTTCAAAATTTATTTTAAAACTATTGAAAGATTATTTTCCGGAAGATGATTTTAAAGTTTTGAAAATCCCCGTCTATGTGACTGCCACGGAGATGACCCACGGTATTGTTGATTTCTTTTCAGAAGGAGAACTTTTTATGCCTCTTTTAGCCTCATCAAGTGTTCCGTTTGTGCTTCCACCCGTAAGAATGGGCGAAAAAATATATGTTGACGGCGGAGTTTTAGACAATCTTCCTATCGAACCGATTATTGATAAATGCGATTTTTTAATCGCTTCCCACGTCAATTCTATTAGTTATGACAGTCTTGAAAATATGAGCCTGATGAAAGAATTTGACAGAATTTTACATTTAGCCATAGCAAAATCGGTTTATTCTAAAGTAAAATCCTGTGATATATTTTTAGATCCTCCGAAAATGACGAAATTCAGCTTATTCAACAAAAAATCACTGGATATTATGTTCCAGGAAGTTTACGAATATACCTGTAAACAACTAGAAGAAAAAGGTCATACCCAAGGTTTGGGAGTTTGAGTGTGGGAAAGTTTTAGCTTTGAAGTTTTTCTTTTAAGCTTACATTACAAATTTTCTTCTGCTACTCTGACCTTGAAAGTTTCAATTGTATCCGGTAAAGATTCGTAAGATTTTCCTCCTGCCGCATTGATGTGGCCTCCTCCACTGAAAAATTTTCTCGAGAATTGATTAACATCCACATCATCTTTACTTCTGAAAGATATTTTAATGAAATCATCATACAGATCTTCCATAAAGAAGGCAGCCATTCTTACACCTACAATACTTAATCCGTAATTAACAAAACCTTCGGTATCGCCTTTCTGGAAACCATATTCCTTTAATTCATTTCTTGTTAAATATAAAACGGCAACTTTTCCGTCATTTACGACTTCGATTCGTCCTAAAATCAAAGCCAATAGCTGAAGACGTGAAACAGTATTGGTATCCCAGGTATTTGAAGTGATTACGGAAGGATCAGCTCCTTTTTCAATCAAATTAGCAATAATTCTGTGCGTCGTTGCACTTGTAGAGCGGAAACGGAAACCTCCTGTATCGGTCATGATTCCCGTATAAAGGCATTCCGCGATCTCTTTATTCACCAGTTTTTCATCATTCATCGCTTCAATAAAATGATAAATCATCTGGCAGGTTGCAGGAATGATCGTATCAGAATATACAAAATCGAATTGCTCAGGCTGCTGATGATGGTCGATAAGAATTTTTTTTGCTCGGGCTTTTGTCAGCCATTCTCCCAAGATACCGATTCTTGAAGGAGAATTAAAATCCAGGCAGAAAATCACATCAGCTTCATTAATTAAATCAAAGGCAACCTTTCTTTTATATTCACCGATGATATTCTTTTTCGCTTCCGGCATCCATTTCAGAAACTTCGGAAAATCGTTGGGTACAACAACTTCAGCATTGATGCCTTTCGCCGCCAAATAATGCTTCAAACCAAGGCTGGAACCAATAGCATCACCATCCGGATTATAATGGGTAAGAATTACAATTTTGTTTTCCGGGACAAGAAGTGCATTGATTTCTAAAAGTTCTGTTGTTGTAAACATTCTTATGTTTCTTTAAATTTGAGTCTCCAAAGATAGAGTTTTTAAATAAATCATTCCTCATTATTTTAAAACATAGAACAACCCTTTTCACAACTTAAGTTCATCAAAAGAAGACAAAAAAACATTTCAAATTATTTAAAAAAAAGACAGTGAAAATTTGTAACTTATAAAAAAATCTATATCTTTGCAACCTGAAAAATTAATAGATAATTACGATTTAAACATATAGTAATGAGTAAAAGAACATTCCAGCCATCAGAAAGAAAAAGAAGAAACAAACACGGTTTCAGAGAAAGAATGTCTACGCCAAACGGTAGAAGAGTTTTGGCTGCGAGAAGAGCTAAAGGCAGAAAGAGTTTAACTGTAAGTGCTGCACGCGCTAAGAGATAATTCTTGAATTATCATATACAAATCATGCTTGAAAAGAAGTTTTTCAGGCATTTTTTGTTGTTAAAATTTACTAAAATTTAGGTTTGTTAAGCTTCTTTTTTCTATTTTTAAAATCTGAAAAAATATTTTAGAAATAGCCTCTTAAAATTGAATTATGCCACATACAAATATCTCCGGAGAAAATATCATAAGTTTACAAAGCGCCAAGATCGCGCAAAAAAGCTTTACTGTTCTCTCTGATGTTAATTTAAACATTAAAAAAGGTAGATTTTGCTATCTTA
>Ga0157375_10002604_pt1 | contig 15655 bp, 29 predicted proteins | sample M35metaG_FD_115311 | JGI IMG/M metagenome (GOLD analysis project Ga0157375, IMG submission 115311) | Miscanthus rhizosphere microbial communities from Kellogg Biological Station, Michigan, USA - M3-5 metaG | ecosystem: Host-associated > Plants > Roots > Rhizosphere > Soil | place: USA: Michigan...
GCGTCAACCCTCTAACGTGGTGTCCACCACCGGGAAGAAGCGCCCGGCGCGCCACCACAAGGAGAGCCCCAATGACCCTCGATGAAGCCCGCAAGATCGCGGCCCGCCCACACAAGCAGCCGACCGCCACGCTGGAGAAGGTCGTCGACGTGCTGTCGACGCTCGGCAACGACGAGAGCGACCAGCACCTCACCGACGACGTGCAGGACGAGCTCGACCGCCGCGACGACGTCGAGCCGCACGACGACACCCCGTCCCTCCAAGACCGCGGCATCGACCTCCCCACCTACGGAGCCTGAGCCATGACGACGCGACTCCGCTGGAAGCGCCTGCCCAACGGCCACCACATGTGCACGACGCTCCCGATCGTCCTCGAACGGTCCGGCCGCGCCGCGCCGATCCTCGTCAAGACGCCGCTCGAACCCGAGCACAGCTCCCGCGACGGCTGGGCATGGCGCGCCGTCGTCGACACCGACGCCTCCGGTCGCGTCGAGTTCTGGAACCTGCCCGACGCGAAGGCGTGGGTCGCCGACAACCTCGACATGATCGCCGGCCAGACCGACCCCGCGCACGGGCCCGACATGGCGCTGTACGAGGCGTGGGCCGTCGAGGACGCCGCACTCACCGAGCGGATCCGCGAGAACTACCGCGCCCCGTCCACCCCGAGAGAGGGCCTGGAGCGGCTCGACGCGAGCAAGCGGAGCATGATCCGCACCGCCGAGCACGTCATCGCGTCCTCTCGCCGACAGGTGGCCGACGACGCGCTCCCGCAGGGCGACGAGCTCGTGGCAGTCTTGCGGGTCCGGCTCGCCAACCGGATCGCCGAGCGCAAGCGCATCCAGGCCGACATCGACGACATCGAGAAGCAGCTCATCGACCTCGGCGCCCGCTACGCCGCCGTCAAGGACGAGCGGTGGGGCTGGATCGTCCGCGACACCATCAAGGGCGGGCACCTCGGGACCGCCCACGACCCCCAGGGCAAGCAGGTCTGCGTCCCCGGTGGCATCACCGAGGCCGAGGCCCGCGCCTACGCCGACCGACTCAACGGAAAGAAGGGCTGACCCATGGCCGCCAGCAGCGACCCCCAACTGGGCTGCCTCGTCGCGATCATGGTCCCGTTCATGATCGTCGCGGGCATCATCATGCTCGGCACCGACCAGTGGTTCATGGGGGCGATCCTCGCGGGTGGCGGCATCTACCTTCCCGTCAAGTTCCTCCGAGACACGTTCGCGTCCCCGCCCGACAATGACGGGGACTGATCCACCGCATTTCAGCCAAACCCGCCGGTATCAAGCGACACCGGTTCCACACTGACCTCTGCCCCACCTCTATCCAAGACAGGGAAACCAACCACCATGAAGATCACCAAGGCTGCCGCAGCCCTCGCCCTCGCCGCCCTCGCCCTCACCGCGTGCGGGAAGAACACCGAGCTGACGGGGGTGCAGCCCGCAGCGCCGGCGCCCGCCTCGTCGTCGAGCACGCCCGCGCCGGCGCCCACGTCGGATGACAACTTCCCGACGCCCGAGCCGGCCGACCTCGAAACCACCAGCGAGGAGCCCGACACGACCGTCACCGAGGGCAACTTCGGCGACACCGGCACCTTCACCCAGGAAGACGTCACGTTCGAGGTGACCGTCAAGCGGGGCGTCAAGGCCAAGTGCAACATTCCCGGCTACTGCGACAAGGCCGAGACCGGTGACCGGTTCATCAACGTGCCCATCACGATCAAGAACACCGGCAAGTCCGGCGCGCTAGAGGTGTCCGAGTCGATGTTCGTCATCGAGTTCGCTGACGGCACCCGCTTGGAGTCGAGTGACGGCAAGACCTACCAGTACGGCCCGGACAACACACTGTCCTACGGTCAGAAGGTCCGCCCTGGCGGCACCCTCAAGACGTCGCTGACGTTCGAGGCCCCGAAGGGCAACGACTACAGCATCGTGATGCTGACGAGCGCATTCGGTGGCGAGGACCTCTTCATCTGGAAGTGACCCCGCCCCACTGACCGACGAAGGCCCCCGTTAGGCGCGGGGGCCTTCGTCATGCCCGGACCCTTGACTCGAGCGGAATGCTCGAGAGACGGTCAGGGCACACCCCCGGGAAAGCGCCCGGGACACCACACCGGGAGACCCGATGAACACCGTCACCGCCCTGCCCATCCCAGGCCTCGAAGAGCCGACCGTCCGGCCCGCGGCCGCGGCCGCACCGATCATCGCCTACGAGTCGAACCTCGTCACCGTCTACCAGGGCAAGGCCGAGCTGCTGCTCCCGGTCATGCGGACAGAGTCCGTCGACCTCATCGTCACCGACCCGCCGTATGCCGCCGACTGGCAGAGCGGCCGCCGCACCGAGAAGTTCGAGAAGATCGCCAACGACACCGCCGCCGACCGCGACCTCGTGAAGAGCATCATCACCGAGTGCGTGCGTCTCGTCCGGCAGCACCGTCACCTCTACGTGTTCGGCCCGAAGGACGTCCTCGAAGGGCAGAAGGTCTCCGACGTCGTGGACCTGATTTGGGACAAGGGCACCCTCGGCTCCGGCGACGTGACGAGCGTGTGGGGCCCGTCGCACGAGCCCATCAGCTTCACCGTGTCGAAGCACCGGCACGCGGGCAAGGCTGGCGCGCCGACGGTCCCGACCCGGATGCGCCGCGGGACCGTGCTGTCCTACACGCGCCCCACGGGCCGCAACGTGCGCCACCCGTCCGAGAAGCCCGTGCCGCTGCTCCGCGAACTCATCGAGTCGAGCAGCCGCCAGGGCGAGACCGTGCTCGACCCGTTCGCCGGCGTCCTGTCCACCGCCGTCGCCGCCGTCCTCGCCGGCCGCAAGGCGATCGTCGTCGAGGAGAACCCCCGCTACGTCGAGCTGGGCATCGAGCGCATCAAGGCCGCCGAGGACCTCGTCGCCGCCATGCACGCCCTCTGATCCGGGAACCATTGCCGCGGAACCGTCAACTGGCTTACTCTTCACTCATGCCCCGGAGCGCGGGGCCACCACCACACAGCAGGAGCCCACCATGAGCACGACCCTCGCCACCCGCCGCGGCCGCACCGCCGAGCACCGGCCCGCGAAGCGCGTCCGCAAGTACCGCCACGACGAGCTCACCGCCGTCGACCTGTTCTCCGGCTTCGGCGGACTCACCAAGGGACTCACCGACGCCGGGTTCACCGCGATCATGGCCGCCAACCACAACACCTTCAAGATCGAGGTGCACGAGGCGAACCACCCCGAGGCCGAGCACTGGCGCGCGGACCTCGTCGACAAGGACTCCGCCGACTACCACTCCGCCGCCGACCTGCCCGCCGCTGACCTCCTCACCGCCGGGGTGTCGTGCGTCAACCACTCCCAGGCGAACACCCAGCGCGCCTACGAGCAGGGCGCCGACCTCTTCAACCTCGACGACCCCGAGTACGACGCCCGCGTCACCCGCTCCGAGCGTGACCGCGCCACCGCGTTCTGCGTCCTCCAGTACGCCGCGAAGCACCACCCGCGCGTCATCCTCGTCGAGTGCACCACCGAGCTCCAGTCGTGGGGTCCGGCCGTGCAGGGCAAGGCGAAGGTCGGCGACGGCTCCACGTACCGCTGGTGGAAGGGCGAGTTCGAGAAGCTCGGCTACCGCTACCAGGAGATGTACCTCAACTCGCAGTTCTTCGGCGTCGGCCAGTCCCGCGACCGCATCTACATCGCCATGTGGGACTCGAAGCTCCCGGCCCCGGACCTCGACCACCGGCCCATGTCGTACTGCACGTTCTGCTCCGAGGTCGGCGAGGCCCAGTGGGCGTGGAAGACCGGCATCCCCGCCACCGGCTCCGTCCGCTACGGGAAGCAGTACCACTACCTGTGCCGACGCTGCCACCGCGCCGTCGTGCCGCCGTTCACGCCGTCGCTGGCCGCGCTCGACCTCACCGACCTCGGCGTCAAGATCGGTGAGCGTGCCGAGCACGGTCTGCGCCCGCTCGCGGCCTCGACACAGGCTCGCGCCGAGCGGTGCCGTCAGCGGTTCGCCGAGTTCCCCGCCGTCGTGATGCCCGCCAAGGCGCAGCGCGGAGCCGAGCGGACCCCGTTCGAGCCGATGCCGACGCAGACCTCCCAGCAGGAGAACGCGATCCTCTCCGCTGGCGGTGCCCTGGCGCTGGCCGTCGACAACTTCCAAGGCGCGCCGCGCGGCGTGGACGAGCCGCTGCCGACGCAGGGCGGCTCAGAGACCATGGCGCTCGTCTCCGCTGGCGTGATGCCGTTCCGCAAGAACACGATCCCGACGACCCACGCCGAGGCGATGCCGACCGTCACGTCGGAGCAGGTCCCCGGACTGCTCATGGCGGCCGGGACGATCAAGAACAACGGCGCGATCGGCGAGGCGAAGTACCGCGCCCACGGCCTCGACAAGCCGCTCGGCACCGTCGTCGGATCGGCTGTCACCCAAGGGCTGCTCATGACCGGATGGTTCAAGCAGAACGGTTCCACCGGCACCGAGACCGCCGCACACCCGGCCACCGACCCGTTCGGCACCCTCACCTCACGCGACACGACCGCGATGCTCAACGCGCAGTGGACCGCCCAGCTCGACGACCTCACCCTCGACGACTGCTACTTCCGCATGATGAACCAGCGCGAGATCGGTCGCGGGTGCGGCTTCGACGTGGACTTCATGGACCACAAGGGCACGTTCAAGGTGTGGGGCTCGGCCCGCGATCAGGTCGACGGCTTCGGCAACGCCGTGTCCCCGCAGGTCGGCGAGTGGATCACCTCCCGGCTCCGCGCGGTCCTGCACGCTGAGGTCGCAGCGTGAGGGGCGCGCTGCTCCTCGTCGCGGTGTCGGTCCTGTGGATCCAGCTCGTCGCCGGGGATGCCCGGCGACGGGCCGCCCCGCGCCGGGACGGTGGCCGGCGCGCAGCGTTCGCGGCGACGCTCGCCCTGGTGGTGGCCGCCGTCGTCGGCGTGTTGACCGCGTAACCCTTGCCAGACCCGAGTGAGCAGGTTTACGGTTCAGAGGTCGGAAGCGCCGACACCACCACCACAGGAGGCACCCCGTGAAGATCACGAACCTGACCACCGGCGACAGCCGCACCATGGACGGCCCCGCCGACCGTGACGCCGTGGCCGCGAACATCGCCCGCCTGACCGTGTTGGCCGGGCACCCCATCGGCGTGAACCGCGCCGACATCGCCGAGGCCGCCGTGACCATCGTCAACGAGCTTCCCGCCGTGATGGCCGGAGACACCGCAAGCATCGGGTTCGCCGACGCGATGAACCTTCTCAGCCTGGACGTGACCGCATGAGCAAGTCCGTCGCCAACATCACCACCGCACGGTTCCGCGGCGAGGGCCTCGTCTACGTCGGCTCGCTCGTCGAGCAGCGCGGCGCCGTCGTCATCGGCATGAGCGACTGCGACTGCGCGTGGTGCTCGCGGCTCGACCCGTGGGACTACGACCGCCGCGTCACCGTCAACCTCGACAACGGCAAGCAGCTGCTCCACGCCCGCCAGTCGTCCTTCGTCCGGCCCGACCCGCCCTGCCAGAACGTCAGCATGGCCGGCCGCCGCCGCGACGCCGCCGAGGACCAGTCGTGAGCGCCCTGGCCGCGCCGGTCATGTTCGACCTCTTCGAAGCCACCTCGCCGGAGGCCTTGGCCCGGGCCCGCGCCGCCGAGCGCGACCGCCGCGACGCCGCGTTCCGCGCCCGGTTCCAGCACGGCGTGTGGGTCGCACCGTGGGACTGCGGCGACGGCACACCCAAGGGTGCCGAGAAGCCCGGATGGACGTGCCCCGACTGCGGCACCGTCGAGCCGAGCGAGTTCGTCCTCACCCTCAACCACGGCTTCGCCTCGTACCACGACGGCGACGACTTCGGAGGCTGGTGCGCCCGGATGCGCGCCCGCCGCGTCGAGGTGGACGCCGAGAACGCCGCCACCCGTGCACGACACACCGCCACCAAGGAGACCCCCTGATGATCCTCGCCACCTTCTCCACCGGCTCGTTCGAGTTCGCCGTCATCGAGCACGACGAGGAAGCCGCGCACGCCGCCCTCGCCGCCGCGTGGGAGGTCCACTGCGAGCAGACGTTCGCCGACCCCAACTACTTCCGTGAGTACGCCGGAGACGTCAACTACGCCCCGATCACCTTCGGTGTCGTCCTCCGCGACGGCTCCCCGGTCGTGCGAGAGGCAGCCGCAGCATGAGCCTCGCCGCCGCTGAGGCCGTCACCCCTTGGACCCGCGACCACGCGAGCAGCGACCCGGCCCGCCACCTCACGTTCTTCACCGGCACTCACATGCCCCGCTGGATGGAGGACTCCCCGGTGCCGCTGTTCGTGTCGGCCCGCACCCTCAACAAGTACGCCCGCCAGGGCGACCCGTTCCCCAAGGGCCGCTGCCTGTGGGCCCTCGACTCCGGCGGCTTCACCGAGCTCCAGAAGTACGGCCGGTGGACGATGAGCGAGGACGAGTACGGCGGCATGGTCTACCGGTTCATGGACAACGGCGCGGTCCCGTCGTGGTGCGCCCCCCAGGACTGGATGTGTGAGCCGGCCGTCATCAAGGGTGGGACGTGGAACGGTCAGACGTTCGCCGGGACCGGCCTCAGCGTGGCGATCCACCAAGAGTTCACGATCGAGAACCTGCTCTACCTCCGCGAGAACTTCCCCGCCGCGCCGTGGGTGCCCGTCCTCCAAGGCTGGACCCTCGACGACTACCTCTCCCACGTCGAGCAGTACGCCGCCGCAGGGATCGACCTCGCCGACGAGCAGCTCGTCGGCCTCGGGTCCGTGTGCCGCCGCCAGAACACCGACGAGATAGGTCTCATCACCGGCACCCTCGCCGCGCGCGGGCTGCGCCTCCACGGCTTCGGCGTCAAGGCTCAGGGCCTCGCGTCCTACGGCCACAACCTCGCGTCCGCCGACTCCCTCGCATGGTCCTACGGGGCCCGCGCACGCCAGATCAAGCTGCCCGGGTGTGAGCACCGGGGCGACTGCCGCAACTGCCTCCGGTACGCCGTCAGGTGGCGCGAGAGCGTCCTCGAGTCGCTGCGCACGCCGAAGCAGTACGCCCTGGACCTCTTCGCCGCCTGACCCGGAACCCTTGCCGACTGTCGGCACCCCGAGACAAGATCAACCCACGAGGTAAGCGCCTCGACCACCACACCGAAAGGCACGACCCGCCATGAGCAACGACACCCGCAAGAGCATCCTCGCCGACTACGACGAGTGGACCGCCGACCGCACCGAACTGTCCGAGGCTGAGAGCAGCGGCACCGAGCCTTCGTCGAGCGACTGGCAGGGCTCGGACGACACCGGCGTCGACCTCGCCCACCGCTTCGCGTCGCTGCTCGCCACCGACAGCCCCGACGTCGCCCGCGACCTCGCGACCGACGCGCTGGCGCACCTCATCCGCCTGCACATCACCGCCGACGGCACCGACAGCAACGAGCTCGCCTTCGCGCTCAACGGCGTCATCCGTGACGCGCTCTCCGAGACGCTCGACGCGGACAGCACCGACCCCGTGGCCCACACGCCCCGCGCGGACCTCGTGATGGAGCACTACCCGTCGTGGCCGGTCATCGAGGACGCACTCGAAGAGGCCCGCACGATGAGCCGCGACACCGCGGCCTGACGCACCACAGCCCCGAAGGCGCAGTTCGCCGGTTCGAGTCCGGCGCGGGGCACGCAGCAACACCGAGGGAAGCGCCCTCACCACCACCAAGGAGCACCCGATGAGCAACGCCTTGACCGTCACCCCCACCGCGACCCCCTGGACGTACCACGTCGTCCTCGGAGACGGCACCGAGACCATCATGGAAGTCGGCCCGTTCCCCGACGCCACCGCCGCCCTCCGCTTCGCCGCCGCGAGCATGGGCCGCACCGCGCACGACGTCGACGTCGACGTCACCGGCCGATCCATGGCGCGCGACCACTGGCGCGGCATCAGCCCGCTGGCCGAGTGGTCGACGTTTGCCGAGGACGCCGACTCCCGCCGTCTCGTCGGCTACACCATCGAGCGGTACGACGGCGCCACCGACGGCAACTGGTCCCTCAACGGTGGCCTCCGCGCGACGATCCGTGAGTCGGTGGCGGCATGAGCATGTTCTCCGGCCCGACCGAGCACGCCGCGAACCCGCCCGAGACGTGGAAGGTCGTCAAGATCAACGACCGGTCGTGGGCGTTGACGAGCAAGGACGGTCACTCGTTCGCCACCTTCCCCCGGAAGATGGACGCCGACATGGCCCGCACCCTCCCCGAGAGCTTCTGGCGGTCCATGTATGACCGGGAGACCCAGTGGTACCTCGGCAAGCACGTCGCCGGGTGGAAGCCCTGGGCCGAGGTGAAGGCCGAGCACGAGCGCACCATGCGCCGGCTGGCCGAGCGGGGCCGCACCGGGCTGGCCGAGCGCGTCGACCGGCTCACCGAGAGGCTGCGCAACGAGCACCGCGCCGTCAGCAGCGACCCGGTGCCCGTGGACGTGATCGCCTGGGCGCGTTGGTACGCGACGACGTACCCGAGCCCGACGAGCGCGACCCTCTCCGAGCTGGCCGATCAGGTCGACGGCGCCCGCGCCGAGATTGCTCGCATGGACGGGGTGCTGGCCGACCTCGTGGCCGCGTGAGGTGGTGGCAGGCGGTCGCTGTTTCGCTGCTCGTCGGGTGGCTGTGGGTGGTGCTCTTCGTGCCCCCGATCACGCCGAACCCTTGATCTGAAAGCGTCACCCGGCTAACGTCAGTGTTGCGCGATAACGTCAACCACCTAACACCGGATCGAGCGACCCGGACACCACCACCACAGGAGCACCGATGACCGTCACCACAGCACCCGCGCGGCGAGTCCTCCCGCACGAGCGCGCCACCCTGGAACGCGCCGAGCGCACCGCGCAGATCGCCTCCACGATCAAGCAGCAGATCGACCCCAACGTCCTCATGAGCCTCGGCGGTCACGACTTCCGCGCCGCTGGCCCCGTCGTCGCCGACGAGCGCGGCGGCCTCGACTTCGCGGTCCGCATCCTGCCGATGAAGGCCGACGGCAAGCGCGGCTCCACGCCCCGGATCATGCGCTGCCGCGTCACCCTCACCGGCGCCGACGACTACAAGGTGCGGGTCGCGTACCTCAACCGGCACAACATCGTCGTCCACTACGAGACCGACCGTGGCGTCTACGCCGAGCAGCTCTCGCGTCTGCTGCTCGCGCTCGACTTCGACGGCGACACGGTGCTGAACCTGCGCCTGCTCTGACCGTCCCACACCATCCAGCACCACCACCGGAAGCGCCCGGTCACCACGAAAGGCACGTCATGACCACCATCACCCGCACCCGCATCAGCGTCACCCGCGACGACCTGACCTCCCAGGGCCTGTGGTCCTTCTACGACGACCTCGAGAGGCTCGGCCACAACGTCGGCATCGTCACCGGCGACGCCATGGACCGGCACCTGCTCGTCACCTGCAAGGACGGGTCCGCGTTCAAGATCGCCGGTCACGGCAAGGACAACCTGACGGTCCGCCGCTTCGAGGACCACAGCGCCTACGAGTACGACGAGGCCACCCACGCCGAGGCCGGCCTCACCGAGCTGGCCGTCCTCGACGTGCTCGACGAGCGGCGAGAGCTGGCCCGCGCATGAGTGCCACGCTCACCTACGACGGCACCCTGCCCGACGGCGTGATGATCGCGTCCGAGACGAACCCGTGGGTCGAGGTGGACGGCGAGCCCGTGGACTGGACGACCTCGACGCTGCCGCGCGTCCCGTGCCCTTGCGACGAGGACCACGCCGCGCTCGTCCCGGGCGTGATCGACGCGATGGACAGCGACGAGGGTGTGCAGCGGTGCGACGCCTCGGGCGTCTTCGACGGCGACCTCGACGCGGCTCTCGCCCTGGCGCGGCTCGTCGGTGGAGTCGTCAAGTTCGAGGCCGCCTGATGGCTGCCCGCCGCTTCACCGTCACCCGGACCAACACCGAGACCGGCGCCGTGTGGGCGCCTCAGCTCGCTGCTGTCTCCGAGCGTGACGCACGCACCTACGTCGCGCATTGCGCCACCGACAACCTCGGCATGAGCCGGAAGGACGCGGCCTCCCGTGCCGCTGGCCTCCCGTTGGACGGCACCCCGTACCGCGTCGGGCACTACGAGTTCGTCGTCACCCCGGAACCCTCGACGCCTTCCCCGACCCCCTGACACGCTGACACCACCCCGGCGGGAGCGACCGCCGACCACCACAAGGAGACACCCGATGAGCACCACCAAGACCGCCACCTACACCAACGACGACGGCGGCACCTACGCCTACGACCCGCGCGTCATCGTCGAGGGTGCCCGCGTCCGCGCCGCCGTCACCGTCGAGACCCGCCACCCCGGCGAGGACGACGAGGTGACCGTCCCCGCTGGCGCGTCCGGCACCGTGCTCGACTACAGCACCGGCTTCTACCAGTGCGTCGTCCGGCTCGACGTTCCCCGCGACGGGGGCCGCGACGTGTGGATCGCGCCGGACGAGCTCACGTTCACCGCGCCCCGCTACGCCTTCGACGCCGACGCCGCCCGCCCCGTCCTCTCCCTCATCGAGCGCCGGTTCACGGACAACGTGGAGGACGCGCTGGAAGCCGCGCTCACCAAGGAGCAGCGTGACCTCGCCGAGTGGATCGGCCTCGACGGCTTCGACCCGGCAGGCGACACCGAAATCAACGGGTCGGTCCGCAGCCTCATCGACCTCGCGTTCTCGGCCGGGTGGATGGAGGGGCCGTCGGTGCCGTACTTCGAGCAGACCGACGACGACGGCATGTGCCTCGTGGCGTTCCACGTCGACGGCCCGGACGGGTTCGGCTCCCGCGTCCCGCTCGCGCTCGACTGGATGGACACCGCCGACCTGATCGAGCGCGTGGAGGGTGACGGGCCCGACCTGCCGTTCCACACGAACACCGACGCCGCGCTCGACCTGCTGGAGAGCCTGACCGCGCTGATGAACGCCGTGCTCGCCCGCCTGGACGCCTACGTGGCCGCGCAGGTCGCCAAGCAGCCCGACCCGTACTCCGACCTGCTCGACGCCGCGACGACCGACTACGAGCGCGAGGTCCTCGACGAGCTGCGCCGCAAGGCTGGCCTGATCGTCGCCTGCCCGTGCGGCTGGGACGTGGGCCGCGAGCAGGAGACCTGCGACGGGTGCGGACAGCCGCGACCCGACGCGGCCTGACCCGAAACCGTTGACCCTCTCCCCGCATTGGGGGGAGGGTCAACCCATGCCCGGAGCGACCGGGCACCCACCACCAAGGAGCCACCGATGAGTTACACCACGAACTCCCACGACGTGCGAGCGTTCCTCGACCAAAACCCCGACTCCGTCGCCGACCTCAACACCGCCGACCTCGACACCTTGGACCAGTACGCCGAGCACCACGCGGGCGGCCTCTACGTCCTGTGGCGCTACATCGAGGACACCGAGGGGAAGCCCGAGGGTCTGGCCGTCAAGATGCACGACTCGTGGGGAGGCGACGACGGGCAGGGCCGCACCATCGTCGTCCACGTCTACTCGACCGAGGACGACCGGCACAACGTCGTGAACTACTACTCGACCGGCACCGAGGCTCTGGCCGCGTTCCTCGCCGCCGACGCCGACACCAAGGAGGCGTGACCGATGCCGACCGTGACCCTGACGTTCGAGCCGCGCATCGGCGTGGGGAGCGACACCTTCCCCGTCGAGAACGTGGCCGGGATGCTCGACATGATCGACGAGCACGACACCGCCGTCCTCGCCAACTCCCAGGATGACGCGACGAGCATGGTGATGCTCTCCGACGACGGGCGCACGGCGTGGTACGTCGTGACCCTCCCCGAGCTGGCCGCCGACGGCCTCGACGTCCAGGTGGACACCTTCACCCTCACCCCGGAGACCTTCCACATCGTCAACCTCGACCACGGGGACGGGACGGGAGGCGCGGGCCGCGTCCGGTGCGAGTGCGGCACCCGCACCTTCACCACGACGGACCCGACCGACGTGGAGCGGTTCGTCGGCACCTTCACCTGCACGGTCTGCACCCAACCGTGGGAGACCCGGAACATCGTCCAGCGGCTCCGGGCGGTCCCGGCGCTGTAGCCGCCGCATGGCGTAGAACGCCCAACCCTCGACCCTCTTGCCCTCCGGGTGGGAGGGTCGAGCCATGCCCCCGGAGCGCGGGGGTCACCACCACAAGGAGTCACCGATGAACAGTGAACTGCTGCGCCGCTACCGGCGCGACGCGGGCCGCCCGATGCTCGCCTACAACACGGGCGCGGTCGGCATGGTCGAGCCGCGCGTCACCTCCGCTGCGTCCCGCGTCGCGGGGGAGGCGTGCGTCGTCACGGGGTACTGGCGCATGGCCGACGGCGCGCTCGGCCTCACGGTCGCCGCGCGGGTGCCGTCCACGTCGGACGCCCGCAGGTCTGACGGGGAGCCGCTGGCCGGGATGACCCTCTACGTGAACCTGCCCGCGTCGAACGTGCTGACGGTCATCCCCACCGCTCGCGCGTTCCAGTGCCCGGACCTGAACTGCCCGAACGAGCAGCCCTCGACCGACCGGGAGGGGAACCCGTCGATCGCGGACGTGTCGACGTGCTGGGCGGTCCGGCACGCCGACGGGTCGCTGTCGCACGGGTGGGACGGCCCCGCGGACTCGGCCGCGGCCGCGCACACCTACCCGAGTGCGCCGGCCGGCGCCGTCCTGGACCTGCTCCGACCCGACGCGCTCGTCGTCGAGCTGGAAGGTGGATGGGCGCTCGGCCCGCTGACCCGCTCCTGACTCGCACCGACTGAGAGGGACCGCCCGGAGGGGGGCGGTCCCTCTCTCGTTGTCCCGGGACCGTTGACCGCGCAGCGTTGAAGAGGCGACGATGCGGGAGTCGGGAAGCGCCCGACGCCACCACGAAGGAGCCACCGATGTCCGAGACCTCGACCTGCCGGTTCTGCGCCAAGACGATCTTCCGCGCCGACGACCGCTGGATGCCGCGCCAGTCGACGCCGTTCGGCGCTGACGCGATGTGCGGCCACGCGCCCGTGTCGGTGCTCTACCACCAGCCGCGCACCGAGGACGGTCGCCCGGAGTCCGGCCCGTACCTGCTGCACCTCGGCCTGCACCTGTGGGACGACGAGCAGCCGATCCCCGCCGACACGCTCGGCCCGGACTTCCTCACGGACGGCGACTCGTGGAACCAGTGGGGGGAGCCGTTCGACGAGTCGCAGCACGTCACGGTGCGGCTCGACGCGATCCCCGACGACCCCGAGGCCCACGCTGAGGAGGCAGTCCTCGCCCTCCGCGCCCTGATCGCTCTCCGCGGGATCGAGGGCCGCGTGGGTGACTACGCCTCCTACACCGTCGCCGACGGCGACTGGTCCGAGTGGGAGATCGTCGTCGGAACCTGCCACGTCTGACCCGCACACCCGTTCGACCCGGAACCCCGGCACCCCGTCAAGGGTGTCGGGGTTCCGTCATGTCTGGCGCGCGAGCAGTCCTCGCCGCCCGCTGGCGATGCCGCGTCAAGGGTGTCGCGTCCCCCGATCTGCGCTCCCGTGCCCGCTCTGTGTCATGGCGCCTCTGGCGTTGATGATGCTCCCCTACGACAGAGACACGGAGGGACCCCCGATAGGCCGGGAGAGAGGCGCACAGCACCATCTACGGGGGTCGTTCGCACCACGCTGGAACCGTCACCCCCCGCACCACCCCCCGAAGGCTGACCTGAGCACGATTTTCGGCGCCCGCCGCGTGGTATCCGTGGCATTCCTTATGCGCGTGCGGGTCCGTGCGCGCGCGACGGGGGAGCCTTGACGCCCCGTCTACCTGCTAACCGGATCGGGGGACCCTTCACAGTGTCGTGTCTACCCGCTAACGTGGTACTCACCACCGGGAGGAAGCGCCTCCCACCACCACCACCGGGAGCCTCCGATGACCGAGCACAAGCCCATCCCCGCCGCTGTGAAGCTGGCCCGTGACGCCGAGGCCAAGGGCCTCACCACCACCACGTTCCGCACCAATGACGACGTGTTCCTGGTCGTGACCGTGTCCAACCGTGAGACGCAGCGCGCGATCGTCGCGGAGTGGTGGGACGGCGCGCTCGTCCGCGAGTTCAACTTCGCCGAGACCCGTGAGGCCGTCGACGGTCGGGTGAAGTCCCGCCGCGCCCCGTCGCTGAAGGCGGCACGCGAGTTCGTCGGGCTCTGACCTACCACTGACCGTGGGCGCGCGCGTCCGGGATGACCGAGAGGCCCCGGGCTCGCGCCGCCCCGGTCGGTGGCAGTAAGACCGACCTCCGCCCCCCCCCCGACTGGAAGGCCAAGACCATGAAGCTCGTCAACATCGACACCGGCAAGTCCGAGACCATCGACCCCCGCGACGCGCACGCCACCGCCAAGGCCGCGAAGCGGATCGCGTCGACCACGGGGCAGAACCCCGCCGACGTCGCCGCCGACGCCGAGATGATCGGCTCGTCCATCCTCTACAGCCGCACCACCAGCGCCGAGTTCGCCGACGCCATGAACGCGCTGTCGCTCGACCTCACCGACTGACCCTCCCCCCCTGACGGAGAGCACCCGTCACCACCATCAACGCAAGGAGCGAACGTCCATGACGACGCAACTGACCACCACCACCACCGCGCAGCTCGTGCGCATCACGCCGTGCCCCGACTGCGGCAACACCACCGCCCGTGTCGTCGGTGACCTGCCGCCCGAGATGGTCGTCTGCACCGAGTGCCTGGAGGTCGTCGACGCGCCCGCGCCGGTCGGTCCCGGCGCCGTGCCCGCCCCCGTCGAGCAGTTCCGCGCCGGTCAGTCCCTGATGAGCCTCCAGATGTCCCGTGGCCACGCGATGCGGTTCCACCACCAGCTCACCGGCTACTACACGCCGACCGACCGTGAGGGCATCACGCGGCTCGTCAAGACCTGCTGCGACGGCAACGGCGGGCCGGTGCCCGCATGAGCGCCCCTATCCCCAACCCCGCCTACGCCCCGTGCCCGGACCACGACGGGCGCTGGTTCCACAAGTTCGGGGGAGCCTGCGACTGCGGCTCCAGTCACAGCCTGCTCGACCACGACGTCGCCAACGACCTCGGCCGGAAGCTCGCCGCCGAACGCCGCGTGTGGGTCGCCTCCGGTGCCCGGTCCGAGTGTGTCCGACCGGCAGGGGAAGCGTTCGGGTGGCGTCAAGGGTCCGGCCCGTGCGACTGCCCGCCCTGCATCCACGCGTCCGCCCAGGCGCACGTCCCGCACGACGCCGGCACCGACTCGAGCGAAGGGGACTGACCCGTGCACACGCCGCTGCTGTGGGTCGTCCTCGTGTCCATCGCCTGCGCGGTGGTAGTCGTCCGCACCCAGTCCCGGACCGTCGCGTATGCCGCGTTCGCGGTCGCCGCCGTCGCCGGGATCCTCCTACCGTTGACCGGCATGGGCTGACAGCCCACCATCGGAAGCAAGCGCACCACCCACCACCACGAAAGCGAGCACCACCATGACCACCACTCTCCCCACGAACCTCGGTCTCGCCAACGCCGTGAACCTCGACCGGCCCCGGTTCCTCGTCTCCTACTCGTTCGAGGCGCCCGACGCCGCAGCCGCGCAGGTCGCCACCGACGAGCTGGAGGCCGCGATGCGCGACGACGAGCGGCTGCCCGTGTTCACCGGCCTGGCGTTCTTCAAGCCCGTGCAGGTCGCCACGAACGTCGCGCC
>Ga0157375_10002608_pt1 | contig 15629 bp, 18 predicted proteins | sample M35metaG_FD_115311 | JGI IMG/M metagenome (GOLD analysis project Ga0157375, IMG submission 115311) | Miscanthus rhizosphere microbial communities from Kellogg Biological Station, Michigan, USA - M3-5 metaG | ecosystem: Host-associated > Plants > Roots > Rhizosphere > Soil | place: USA: Michigan...
AGGGATCGAGCAAGGGCAAGGAATCCCCTGATCGCTCGCGCAAGGTGCGTCGATGAGCGCCGGCCAGTGGATCGCGGGAATCAACGCGGTCGCAGCCGCGCTCGAACACGACCCCGACCATGTGCTGGAAGTGTTGATCGAAGCCGGCGGCCGCAATCCGCGGCTGGTCGAGATCGAGCAGCGCGCGCAACAGCTCGGCATTTCCGCGCGTCGCGTCGCGTTGCAGGCGCTCGATGGAATCGCCGGCGGCCTGCGCCACCAGGGCACGATCGCGCGCTATGTCGGCGCGAAGAGCCATGACGACGCCGACCTGCCCGCGATGATCGAAACCGCCGGCAAGAATGCGTTGCTGCTGGTCCTCGACGGCGTGCAGGACCCGCACAACCTCGGCGCCTGCCTGCGCAGCGCGGCGGCGGCGGGCGTGACCGCGGTGATCATTCCGAAAGACAAATCCGCGCCGGTCAACGCGACCGTGCGCAAGACCTCGTCGGGAGCTGCCGATCGCGTGCCGGTCGTGCGCGTCACCAACCTCGCGCGTGCGCTGCGCGCGATCCGCGATGCCGGCGTGTGGGTGTACGGACTCGCGGGCGAGGAGGGCGGTTCTCTGTATGCGGTCGACCTGCGCGGCCCGGTTGCGCTGGTGCTCGGCGGCGAAGCGGACGGCATGCGCAGGCTCACCCGCGAGAATTGCGACGCACTCGTGCAGATCCCGATGCCGGGCGCCGATGCGAGCGGCGGTATAGAAAGCTTGAATGTCTCGGTCGCGACCGGCGTCGCGTTGTTCGAAGCCGTGCGCCAACGCGCAGCGAAGCCATGATGACGCTGAACCTGCAGTGGTACGACTGGGTCGGCCTGTTCGGCGTCCTGTTGATCCTGCTTGCGTACTTCGTCCTGCAGACCGGTCGCATCCGCGGCAATGGATTGCCGTACCAACTCATGAACCTGTTCGGTGCGGGCGGTGTGCTGGTCTCGCTTTTTTACAAGCCGAATGTGTCGGCGATCATCATGGAAGGCGCGTGGGTCGCGATCAGCGTCTACGGCATCGTGCGCGGATTGCGGGACAAGCCGGGCGCTTCACCGAAGTAGAGTGCATCGCGAACAATTCCAACCTCAATTTATTCTGGCCCTTTTTTTAGGAAGGAAGCTGCGCGACCCACGATGAATCACCGTCATATCTCGTCGTATGAACGGTGAACCCTTTCGTGCTTTTCACGGCAACGCTAACTCGCTCTTGCCGGAGGATCCGGATACAGGCACCTCAGCACCACGGTCACCTTGGCGCCGCCACTGGTTGCACGACCGATGTCCACGCTGCCGGAGTGCAACTGCGCAATGCGCAGCAACAATGCCAGGCCGAGGCCGACACCTTCGGGCGAACTGCTTTCCTCCGGACCACGGAAGAACCGATGGAATGCGCGCGCGGAGCTTTCGTCGCTGAATCCCGGGCCATCGTCCTCGACGGTGATCGCGGCGCATTCGCCGTCCTGGCTGACCTCGACGAGAATCTGGCTGCGCGCGTAGCGCAGCGCATTGTTGATGAGATTGCGCAGCAAGATCGCCAGCGCATCCTGGTCACCCAGTATTGCCACCCGTTCGCACTGGGTGCGGATGGTGATGCCGCGTATGCCGGCGAGGGCGGTGAACTCCGCCGCGACCAGTTCCACCAGGGAAGCCAGTTCGACCCGGCTCTTGCTCAGCTGATCGCGACCGCTGGCGTCGAACCGGGCCAGTGTGAGCACGGCATCGACCATGCGCGCGGCCCGGTCCGTACCGAGCAACAGTTCGTTCAGCGCGGCGGCAAGTTCCTTCGGATCCTTGGCGCGAAGTGCCACCTGTGCCTGCAGGCGCAAGGCCGCCAAGGGGTTGCGCAGCTCATGGGCGGCGTCGGCGGTCAGCGTGCGCTCGCGAACGATCGAATCATGGACGCGATCGATCAGGCGGTCGATCGACCGCGCCACCGGTTGCATCTCCCGAGGCAGCCCTGTGCCGTCGACCGGCGTCTCCGCCTCGGGCGTCAGTGAGTCGAGTGCCTGGGCGTAGCTGACGACCGGCGCGGTCGCCTTGCGTACGCTCCACGCCACCGCGACGATGAGCGCCAGCATCAGCACGGCGCTCGGAGCGAGCAGGCGCAGGGCACCGGCACGCGCCAGTTCGACACGTTGGGCGATTGGCTCGGCGACGTGAATCGTCGCAACGTCGAGCTCCGCTGCCAGGGTGAAGACGCGGTAATCCTTTCCGGCGACGTGTGCGATGGTGAAGCCGCGGTCCTTGGCGCCGGCCAGAGGCGCCGTGGGTGCTCCGTGTGAGCGAAACACCATCCGTCCATTGGGTCCGCGCACCTGATAAATGGCGTCGGTCGGGTTCGATTGACCGATGACCGCCAGCTCGTAACCCACACCCTCCTTCGATTCGGTCAGCTCGGACGCCTCGTTGCGCACCACAGCCAGCACCGCGTGCGCGGTAGTGTCGAGTGCCGCATCGAACATGCGATTGGCTGTGGCGATGGCCGCCGTGTACAGCCAGAAGCTGCTGACGCACCAGATCAACAGGGTGGCAGTACCCAGCGTTACCGTGAGACGCGTACGCAAGGACCAGGGAGGCGAGGTCATGACGCCGGCGCCTCGCCAAGACAGTAACCCTGGCCGCGGTGGGTCTCGATGGTCTTCATCCCGAGCTTGCGGCGCAGCCGATGGATGTGCACTTCGATGGCATTGCTCTCGACAGTGTTTGCCCAGTCGTACACGGCTTCCTCGAGTCGCGCCCGCGAGACGATCGCCCCCGGACGTCGGGCGAGTGCCAACAGGATCGCGAACTCCTGGGCCGTCAGTGCAACCGGCTCCCCGCGCAGCGTGACGATGTGGTTGGGGCCATCGATGGTCAACGCGCCGAAGACACGCAGTTCCTCGTGGCGGCCGGCGATGCGGCGATCGATGGCGCGCAGGCGCGCCGAAAGTTCATCGAGGTCGATCGGTTTGACCATGTAGTCGTCGGCCCCCGCATCCAGGCCGGCGATGCGGTCATTGACCCGATCACGGGCGGTCGCGACCAGGATGGCACTGCGGGTCTTGCGGGCGCGCGCCTGACGGATCAAGTCGAGGCCGCTGCCATCGGGCAGGCCCAGATCAACGATGACGGCGTCGTAAGGCACGAGTTCGGATGACGGGGAGAGCCAGGCGGATCGCGCCGCGTTTCCCGTCTGCACCCAATCGACCGCATGTCCATCCTGGATCAGGCCGGCTTTCAGTGCCCGGCCGATCATGGCGTCATCCTCGATCAACAGTATGCGCATGGTGTGCTCTAGCCCGAAGCAGTTGCGTCGCGCGTATCCGATTGTCTGGCGGTACGATGAACCAGGCTTACGGGATGCGCGCGGTTGCGCCGCTCCAGCGTGGCGCGCCCGGGTTGCGACGAATCCGTAAGTTTCGGTTAATCTGCACCACTGAAGATTCCCTCTTGGACTTGACGCGAAATATACCGATGGCTGCGTACTGCCGCCCCATGGTGTTTGTGTTGGCGATCCTCGCCATGATGCCGGCGGCAGCGGCCGATCCGGAGTACGTGATCCGGATCAAGAACCATCAGTTCGTCCCGGCGGAACTGATTGTCCCCGCAGGGGTGAAGTTCCAGGTCGTGGTCGACAATCAGGACGACAACGCGGAGGAATTCGAAAGCTACTCCCTTAATCGCGAGAAGCACATCCCTCCAAAATCCCGCGTCACACTGTTCATCGGACCGCTCGACGCCGGCAGGTATGTGTACCAGGGCGAGGATCGGGCAAGCGGCACCGCAGCGTCGTTAGGGGTCATCGAGGCGCGGTGAACCGCAGCATCACGCGAAGCCGGGTCACTGACGCCCGCAAGGGGCGCTCGGGTAGGCGCGGGCCACATGGCATCCAACGCGTCCGGTGCGCATTCCCGAGTGAACACATCGCTCACACGATATTATTGTTCGCCCTGGTGCTGCTGGCGCCGGGAGTGGAGAACGCCCGGGCGGTAAGCGCCGACGAATACCTGTTTGTGCCGACCGTAACCCAGGGCGAACGCGAGATTGATTGGCATTTCGGCATCGCGTCGCCAGGCGGTCGGGTCGGTTCGCAAACCGCCTCCGGCCTTGCTTTCGGCGTTGGCGTGACGCAGCACTGGTTCACGGAGTTGGACGTCGAGTTCCGCAGGCGGTCGGGCAAGGGTTCGGGCCTGGACTCCGTTGAGTGGGAGAACATCCTGCAGATTGGCGAGACTGGTCAATGGCCCGTGGATGTGGGGCTGGTATTCAACATCGAGAAGTCACGTGACTCTGCCGAAGGGTGGTCGATACGGGCCGGCCCGTTGCTGCAAAAGGACTTCGGAAAGTTCGAGGCAAACTTGAATTTCCTCGCCGGGCGCGAATTTCCCGGCACCGGGACGCCGACGACGCAGCTCGGCTACCAGGCTCAAGTCAAGTATCGCTACAGCCAGCCTCTGGAAGTCGGCATCCAGGCCTTCGGCAGGCTCAGCTCCGGCGGACAATCGTTGGCGAGCCGTTCCGAGCAGGCTCACCGCATCGGGCCGGTGGTGCTCGGACGTTTCGTATTCGCGAGGGAGCGGTCCCTCGCGTACAACATCGCATACCTGATGGGCACGACGCCGCGCTCATCGGACGAAACCCTGCGGTTACAGGTCGAATACGAGTTCTGACCGCGGAATGAAAAAGTGCGCTGACGCAGCGTACTGACGATTCGTCGCCCCTTCGCTGGCGACCTCTGCAGAAATTCAGTCCGCGTAAGTCTGCGGTAAGCAACGACGCTTACTGTCCTCATCACGCGGTTGGTATCGACGAAAAGCCAATCGCTCAAGTCCCCGGAATGATCCGGGAACTTTCCCCCGAAACGATCATGCTTCTTTCGAAGCCAAGGAGTCTCAAATGTTCTCTTATGCAAACATTCGGAAATCAATCCTGCTGAGCGCGTTGGTGGCGGCAGCCTCCGTGATCGGTCCAACAGCCATGGCGCAACCGACGCTGGCGGAGCCGTCCGCACTTGCGGTCAGCATCACCAAGCAGCAAGCCGTATCCATCGCCCTGCAGGCCGTCGGCGGCGGCACCGTGCTGCAAACATTGCTGGAGCGGGAAAACGGCTTCGTGCACTGGTCCGTCGACATCGTCGGATCCAGGTACGAATACGAGGTCTGGGTGAGCACGCGTGGCAAGGTGCTCAAGATCATCACCCAGCCGCTCTGATCCGCTCGATAACCGGCCGCGTCCCGCCGCTCGACAGGATCGGGCGGAGAGGCCCGGCCGGTGAACCGCACAACAGCGCGAATCTGCAGGACGAAACGAAAAAGGGCCAGAGGAAATGTCCGATTGAAGCGGACATTCACTCTGGCCCTTCTTTCGCTCGCTTCGAGCGAACCCTCGCACGCCCGCACCGCCCCGCGCATCTCCCCCGCAATCTCCTGCGCAACCGCACCGGCTCCCGCACCTCCGCCTCCATCCCGAGCGACAGCAGCCAGCGCTCGAGCTGCACATCGTCCTGCACGGCCGCGCGGACAAGCTCAGGATGACAGCCAAGGCGAAGGATCGTGGGCGGGATGCGCAGGAACGCGCAATCTACCTGACGGTGACATACATCACCGCGATCAGCAGGACGCCGACCGCGATGATGATGAGGGATGGAACGAACAGGAAATCGAACGTCGATTTCATGCCGTCCGATTCAACGTCCTTCCGGAATTGCGCAATATCGATGGGTTGCGCAGGCTCGTGCGACGGATCGCGCAGGATCTCTTGCGCATCGTCGAATTGCGCATCGAGGCATACGAACACCGAATCCTGCAGCCCTGATCTTGGCTCGGGCCGTTCGCGAAAGACGGGAATTCCCTTTTCCTCGAGCATTCCGCAGACACGATCGGCTTCGGCACTGCTGGAAAAGATTCCCAGCAATTTCATTGCGTGGCCGATCCGCGAGACGGACGAGGAATACTCGCGCTCCAATCCCTACAGCGACGCCAGCCACTCGTCATCCGATCCCTCGCTGATGCCCTCGAACAGGATCGTCGACAGGTAGCGCTCACCGGTGTCGGGAATCATCGCGAGGATCACGCTGCCTTCCGCGGCATCCTTCGCGACTTCGAGCGCGGCGGCGAACGTGGCGCCCGCAGAGATGCCGCAGAAGATGCCTTCCTGCTGCGCGAGCGCACGCGCGGTGTCGCGGGCGACGAGGTCTTCGATCAATACGTTGCGGTCGTAGATGTCGCGGTTGAGCACCGATCCGACGAAGTCCGGGGTCCAGCCCTGGATCTTGTGCGGCGACCATTCCTTGCCGGCGAGCAACGCGGCGACGGCCGGTTCGCATACGCAGATCTTGATGTCGGGCCGCGCGAGCTTGAGCATCTCGCCGGCGCCGCTCAGCGTTCCGCCGGTGCCGTAACCGGTGACGAACCAGTCGAGCCGCTTCCCGGCGAAATCCTGCAGGATTTCCGGGCCCGTCGTGCTGCGGTGGTAGGCCGGGTTCGCCGGGTTGTCGAACTGTTCGGTGAGGAACGCGCCGTGCTTTTCCGCGAATTCCCTGGCCGCCTTCACCATGCCGGTGCCGCGCAGCGCCGCGGGCGTGAGGATCAGTTTCGCGCCGAGGTATTTCATCAGCTTGCGGCGTTCGACCGAGAACGAATCGGCCATGAACGCGACGAACGGATAACCGCGCACCGCGCAGACCATCGCAAGCGCGATGCCGGTGTTGCCGGAGGTCGCCTCGACTACCATCTGCCCGGGCTTGAGCGCGCCGCGCGCTTCGGCGTCGAGGATGATGCCGAGCGCGAGCCGGTCCTTGACGGAAGCCATCGGGTTGAACGCCTCGAGCTTGGCGTACATGCGCACGTGTGCGGGCGCGAGCTTGTTGATGCGCACGATCGGGGTGTTGCCGACGGTGCCGAGGATGCTGTCATGGATCATGGCGGGCTCCCTGTTCGAGTGGTCCCGATGATGACGCGCGCCGGGCCTGCGTTCAATCGGGTTCGCGGTGATGCGCACATTCCCAATGGCTATGACGCGACATCGACCCCGGATCGTGCCGCGGCGTCGGCCCCGGGCGCGTCCGGAATGCTGCACCCGGTCTGCGCGGCATGCCAGCGGTTGAGGATCGTGCAGAACAATTGCGCGGTGCGTTCGGTGTCGTAGACGGCCGAATGCGCGTCGTCGTTGTTCCAATCAAGGCCGGCCGCCTGCACCGCGCGACTGAGCACGGTTTGCCCGTAGGCCATGCCGGCCAGCGTGACCGTGTCGAACGTGCTGAAGGGGTGGAACGGATTGCGCTTGTGCGCGGTGCGCGCGACCGCCGCGTTGACGAAGCCGAGGTCGAAGAACGCGTTGTGGCCGAGCAGGATCGCGCGCTGGCAGCCGGCCTCGCGCGCGGCGGCGCGCACGGGCGCGAACACGTGGTCGAGCGCGGCTTTCTCGTCGCGCGCGGCGCGGAATGGATGGTCCACGTCGATGCCGGTGATCTCGAGCGATTTCGGATCGATGACCGAGCCGGCGAACGGGATCACGTGCGTGCTGGTCATCTCGCCGGGCCACAGCCAGCCTTCGTCGTCCATCACGATGGGTTGCACCGCGATCTCGAGCAATGCGTGTTTGTTGCAGTCGAAGCCGCCGGTTTCCACGTCCACCGCGACCGGCAGGAAGCCGCGGAATCGTTGCGCCATGCGCGGTGGAGCAGGGGTTGTTTCCATCCGCGCAGGATAGCAGAGGGTGGATGCGCGGCTGTCGCCGACGTGGCCGCGCGTCGTTACAGGAATTCTGGGCGCACGGGTGCGGGACTGATCAGGCGTGCGTGGTGAAATCACGTTTTTCGCGCGCCGGCATCGGTTCGTCGCCGTGCACGAGGTACCAGATATTCTCCGCGACGTTGGTCGCGTGGTCGCCGATGCGTTCGATGTTCTTGGCCATGAACAGCAGGTGCGTGCACGAGGTGATCTGCCGGGGATCCTCCATCATGTACGTCAGCAGTTCGCGGAACATTCCGGTGTAGAGGGTATCGAGTTCGGCATCGCGTGCGCGGGCGATGATCGCGCGCTCGGCGTCGCGGTCGCGATAGGCCCCGATCACCTCGCGCACGATCTCGGCGGCGAGTTCCGCGAGGGCGCGCAGCCCGCGCGCCTGCGAGACCGGCGGCGCGAGGTTCAGCACCATCGAACGCTTTGCGAGGTTCGCCGCGTAGTCGCCGATGCGTTCGAAATCCGACGCGATGCGCAGTGCCGACAGCACCTCGCGCAGGTCGCGCGCCATCGGCTGGCGCATGATCAGGAGCTTGACGACGTCGTGGCCGACCATGTCTTCCAGGCTGTCGATCGCGTCGTCGTTCTGGATCACGCGCTCGGCCGCGCGGCTGTCGCGGCGTTCGAGCACGTCCATCGCCGCTTCGATCTGCGCCACGGCGATCTCGCCCATTCGCACGATTTCGCCGGTCAGGCGCGCGAGTTCGGTATCGAAACTCTTGACGATGTGTTCGCTGGGGGTGGTGTTCATTTGAGTCTCGTGAAATGGATATCGACAAACTGGAATTTCGCGTAGTCGCTCGCCACTAAGTTCGCGCATCGTGCGCTCACCAAGTGGCTCCCGCCTCGGGCTCCTGCCCTCGGCCTAATTTCTCGCGCGAACTGACATTAAGTCAGTTCGCAAGCGCGAAAAACTAGCCGAACCGACCGGTAATGTAGTCCTCGGTCTGTTTCCTGGTGGGCTTGGTGAACATCGTTTCGGTCACGCCATGCTCGACCAGCTCGCCGAGGTACATGAAGGCGGTGTAGTCGGAAACACGCGCGGCCTGCTGCATGTTGTGGGTGACGATGACGATCGTGAAATCGTTCTTCAACTCGCCGATCAGCTGTTCGATCTTGCCCGTCGCGATCGGATCCAGTGCCGAAGTCGGTTCGTCGAGCAGTATCACCTGCGGGCGCAACGCGATCGCGCGCGCGATGCACAGGCGCTGCTGCTGGCCGCCGGACAGGCCAAGGCCATTCTGCTTGAGCTTGTCCTTGACCTCGTCCCACAGCGCTCCCTGCCGCAATGCCTGTTCGACGCGTTCGTCCATCGCGGTGCGCGACAGTTTCTCGTGGTGCTGGATGCCGTACGCGACGTTGTCGTAGATCGACATCGGGAACGGCACCGGCTTCTGGAACACCATGCCGATCTTGCTGCGGAGCCGATTGAGCGGATATTTCGGATCGAGGATGTTGGCGCCATCGAGCAGCAATTCGCCGGTCGCGACCTGCTTCGGGTAGATCGAATAGATCCGGTTGAACACCCGCAGCAGAGTCGACTTTCCGCAGCCTGACGGACCGATCAGCGCGGTCACCCGCTTCTCGGGGATCTCGAGGTTGATGTTCTTGACCGCGTGGAAGTCGCCATAGTGGAAGTTCAGGTCGCGCGCGATCATCTTGGTGCGCGTCGGACCCGCGACGGGAACGGCCTGGATCGAGAATGCCGGGGCTGCGGCTGGCGTCGCGTCGTTCATCTCTGCTCTCTTTGCCAAGGGGCTCATCCTGGAAATACCCGGTGCTGAAACGCGCATGTGGTGAGGCTCATTCGTTGCCGACCTTGTTGCGCAGGAGCACGAGGCGCGCGAGAAGGCTCAGCAACAGGACGAACATCGTGACGATGAAGGCGCCGGCCCATGCCAGCGATTGCCACGCGTCGTAGGGACTCATCGCGTACTGGAAGATCACCACCGGCACGTTCGCCATCGGCTGCAGGATGTTGGTGGTCCAATACTGGTTGTTGAGGGCGGTGAACAAAAGCGGCGCGGTTTCGCCGCTGATCCGCGCGAGCGCGAGCAGGACGCCGGTCAGGATCCCGGACATCGATGCGCGGTACAGGATCTGCGTGGTCACCTTCCACTGCGGAACCCCCAGCGACAGCGCGGCTTCGCGCATCTGCGAGGGCACCAGCCGCAGCATCTCGTCGGTCGTGCGCACCACGACCGGAAGCACGATGAAGCCGAGCGCGATCGCGCCGGCAAGCGCGGAGAAATGGCCCATCGTCTTTACCACCAGCGTGTAGACGAACAGGCCCAGCACGATCGACGGGGCCGACAACAGGATGTCGTTGACGAAGCGGGTTACTGTGCCGATCTTGCTGTGATTGGCGTATTCGGCGAGGAAGGTGCCGGCCGCAATGCCGATCGGCGTCCCCATCGCGATCGCGAGCAGGCTCATCGTCGCGCTGCCGAAGAAGGCATTGAGCAGGCCGCCCGAATCGCCTGGCGCCGGCGTCATCTTGGTGAAAAGCGCCAGGTTGAGGTGGCTGATCCCCATGCTGAACGTGGTCCACAGGATCCACACCAGCCAGAAAAGCCCGAACACGGTCGCCGCCCACGCCAGCGTCAACGCAAGCATGTTCTTGAAGCGGCGCTTCGCGTACAGGCGATCGACGGCGGTCATCACATGCCCTCGCGGCGTTGCAGGCGCATCAGCATCAGCTTGGCGATCGCGAGCACGACGAAGGTCACGACGAACAGCACGAAGCCCAAGGCGATCAGCGACGACAGGTAGATGCTCGAGTCGGCCTCGGTGAATTCGTTGGCGATCGTCGCGGCGATCGAATTGCTCGGCATCAGCAATGAAGCGCTGAGATCGTGCGCATTGCCAAGCACGAACGTGACCGCCATCGTCTCGCCAAGCGCGCGCCCGAGGCCGAGGAAGATGCCGCCGATCACCGCCGAGCGCGTGTAGGGCAGGACGACGTCCCAGATGACTTCCCACGTCGTGGAACCCAGCGCGTAGGCGGATTCCTTGAGGCGCGCTGGTACCGTCAGGAACACCTCGCGCATCACCGATGAAATGAACGGAATGACCATGATGCCGAGCACCAGCCCGGCGGTCAGCAGGCCCAGCCCGAGCGGTGGACCCTGGAACAGCGGGCCGGCAAGCGGCAATGCGCCCAGATGGTCGTTGATCCACGGATAGACGTGTTCGCTGAGCGCTGGCGCGAGCACGAACAAGCCCCACATGCCGTAGATGATCGACGGAATGCCGGCCAGCAACTCGATGGCCGATCCGATCGGCGTGCGCATCCAGCGTGGCGCGGCCTCCGTCAGGAAGATCGCGATGCCGAGGCTCACCGGAACGGCGATGATCATCGCGATCGCCGCGGTGACCAGCGTGCCGTAGATCGCGACCAGCGCGCCGAACTTGTGCTGCACCGGATCCCAGTCGGTGGTCGTGAAGAACTTCCATCCAAACGTCTGCAAGGCCTCGCGTCCGCCCCACAGCATCGACAGCGCGGCGGCGCTGAGCGAGACGAGGACGAAAATGCCCGCCGCAGCGACCGTCCAGCGAAACAGCCGGTCGGCCGTCACGCCGCCGCGCGCATCCGGCGCGTCGCTGTCGCCCATGTCGGCGCCGGACGATGAGGGCAGGGTGCTGAGTGCCGTCACAAGAAGGATCTTCCTTTTGGCTTGCCCGGAAAACACGAAGGGTGCCCATGGGCACCCACCGCGCTAGTGGCCGGGACGAGGTGTTACAGCTTGTACTCGGACTTCCAGTAACCCTCGATGCGGCTCACCAGCGCGGGCGGCAGCGGCACGTAGTCGAGCGATTGCGCCTGTGCCTGGCCGTTCTCGTACGACCACTTGAAGAAGTCGAATACCGCCTTGCTCTGCGCGGCATTCTTCGGCTTCTTGTACATGATGATCCATGTCGTCGCCGCGATCGGGAACGCATCGGGGCCCGGTGCGTTGGTCATCACGAGGTTGAAGTCCTTCGCGCTCGCCCAGTCGGCGGTCGCGGCCGCGGCGGCGAAGGATTGCAGGCTCGGAGTGACGTACTTGCCCGCCGCGTTCTGCAGCAACGCATAGGCCATGTGGTTCTGCAGCGCGTAGGCGTATTCGACGTAGCCGATCGAATTCTTGATCTGCTTGACGTACGCAGCCACGCCCTCGTTGCCCTTGCCGCCGATGCCGGACGGCCACTGAGCGGGGGTGTTCTCGCCGACCTTGGTCTTCCAGTCCGGCGAGACCTTGGAGAGGTAGTTGGTAAAGTTGAAGGTCGTGCCCGTGCCGGCCGAACGGTGCACAACGGTGATCGACGCGCCAGGAAGCGCGACACCGGGATTGAGCGCGGCGATCGCCGGGTCGTTCCACTTGGTGATGCTGCCCATGAAAATGTTGGCGAGCACCGCGCCGGTCAGCTTGACCTGGCCGGACTTGATGCCCGGAATGTTCACGACCGGCACGATGCCGCCGATCACCGCCGGGAACTGGCCGAGTCCGGAAGCAGCGAGGTCGGCGGGCGTCAGTGGTTTGTCGGAGGCGCCGAAGTCGACGGTGCGCGCCTTGATCTGCGCGATGCCGCCACCGGATCCGATCGACTGGTAATTGAGATGGTTGCCGGTCTTCTCGCTGTAGGCGGCCGACCACTTGGAAAGCACCGGGTAGACGAACGTCGAGCCGGCGCCGGTCATGTCGGTCGCGTGCGCCCCGACCGTCAACATGGCAGCGATCGCGATGGTCGCCGCGCGAGCCTTGATGGACTTGAACATGTGTGCTCCTTGGAGAGGTTCTGACGTGGAAGTCACGTAGCGACAAGTGCCGTGGCACTCATGGCGACCATTACAAGGGGTCTGCATTTCAGTTGTATGACATTCGTGCGGTCATTTGCTGCCGCGATGCAAATGGAGACCCGGTGCACGTTGGTCGCAGGGAAAGCCGCGACGCGAAATCCGCCTATCCGCGCGTGTCACAAAGTGGTCATGCAAATCACACGCTGCTGTCAGATTTCCTTTGCATGCTGCCGTCCCTAACGAGGCCTTAACACGGCAGCGCAAGTTTTCGGGACGTGCGAAGCCGCGCGATCCGACACATCCACTGACAGGAGCTCCAGCATGCGTTCTTCCATCTTGACGACCGCCGTCGCGGTCGCACTCGCCACCACTGGGTTCAGCGCAGCCGCGAACGCGCAGGACGCAACCACCCAGCAAGCGGCCGCGCCGGCCACGACGACACAGGTTGTTCACCACCACAGGCACCACGGCGTCGCGCGGCATGTCATCGTCCAGCAAGCCGCGGGTCCGGGCGCCAGCGTGGCGGCCGAACTGGCCGCGCGCGACAACGAGATCGCCGAACTCAAGTCGGCGATGGCGAACCTGGAATCCAAGGTCGCGAGCCTGGAAGAGCGCACCGACGCGCAGTCGGACATCAACGTGTCGACCCAGAAGAACGTGGAGACGCTGCAGGCCGACGCGCCAAAGATCGACAAGCTCAACAAGCTCGTGAACGACACCACGGTCGGCGGCCGCGTGTTCGTCGACATCACCGACATGAGCCAGAAGAAGAACGGCGTCAAGACTTCCGCGACCGGCGACGGCCTCGACGTCAAGCGCGGCTACCTGACCGTGGCGCACCAATTCAACGACACCTGGTCCGCGAGCCTGACCACCGATTTCAACTACGCCTCGCTCGATGGCGAAACCCAGCTCTTCATCAAGAACCTGTACCTGCAGGGCAAGTTCAGCGACGCCTTCGTGTTCCGCGCCGGTGCGGTGCCGATGCCGTGGATCCCGTTTGCCGAAGACTGGTACGGCTATCGTTACGTCGAGAACACCCTGATCGACAAGCAGAAGATGGGCAACTCCGCCGATTGGGGCCTGAACGCCAACGGCAAGCTGGCCGACGGCATGTTCAATTACTCGGCCGCGGTGGTCAACGGTGGCGGCTACAAGAACCCGACGCGCAGCAAGTCGATGGACTTCGAAGGCCGCATCGGCTTCTCGCCGATCGAGAACACCGTGATCGCGATCGGCGGCTACTCCGGCGACCTCGGCCAGGATACGCAGGCCACGCCGTCGGTGCACGATGCTTCCCGCTTCGACGTGCTGGCCGCGTACGCGAAGGGCAACAATCGCCTCGGCATCGAGTACTACACCGCCAGCGACTGGAAGAACATCCTCACGCCGCTCGAGGACAAGGCCAACGGTTATTCGGTCTGGGGCAGCTTCGGTTTCACCGACGTGCTCTCGGTGTTCGGCCGCTACGACAACGTCAAGCCGAGCAAGGACCTCGATCCGACCCTGCGCGACAAGTACTTCAACCTCGGCCTCCAGTGGGACGTGCGCAAGGGCGTGAAGGTCTCGGCCGTGTACAAGAACGACGAACTCAAGGACAAGTCGAACGACCAGAAGACCCAGGAATTCGGCATCTTCGGCGACGTGTCGTTCTGATGTAGTCGCTCTTCAAGCACCACCGGAAGCGCAATTGAGGAACGGCGAGCACGGCTCGCCGTTCCTTTTTGGGATCCGAGCCCGCGATGGCGCAAGAGTGATCGATTGAGCGTGCGGGCAAGACGCACCGTGCGCGCTAGAGCGTCTTGTTGCGGTATTCGCACAGGTCGCGAATCACGCATTGCGGGCAATCCGGCTTGCGCGCCTTGCACACGTAGCGGCCGTGAAGGATCAACCAGTGGTGCGCATGCTGGCGGAACTCGGCGGGCACGCGCTTGAGCAATTTGTGCTCGACCGCATCGACGGTCTTGCCGGGCGCGAGCCCCGTGCGGTTGGCGACGCGGAAGATGTGCGTGTCGACCGCGATCGTCGGGTGGCCGAACGCAACATTCAGGATGACGTTCGCGGTCTTGCGGCCGACGCCCGGCAACGCTTCGAGCGCGGCGCGATCGTCGGGAACCTCGCCGTCGTGCAGATCGAGCAACATCCGGCAGGTGGCGATGATGTGCTTCGCCTTGGCGTTGAACAGGCCGATGGTCGCGATGTAATGCTTGAGACCGTCCTCGCCGAGGTCGAGGATCGCGCGCGGTGTGTTCGCGACCCGGAACAGGCGTTTCGTGGCGCGATTGACGCCGACATCGGTGGCCTGCGCCGACAACACCACGGCGACGAGCAATTCGAACGGCGACGCGTATTCGAGTTCGGTGCGCGGATGCGGATCGAGCTCGCGCAAGCGGGCGAACAGTTCGTGGCGCGCGGCAGCGTTCATTGACTGGCGGCAGTCCCGGCTGGCATCGAGACGATCATTTCTTCGAATCGATGCGCAGCGTTGCGCGCCGCGCCTGCGCGCGCGCGATCGCGGCGGCGACCGCGTCGCTGCTGGTCGCACCGGCTGTGCGTTCGGCCTGGCGTTCGGCGCGTTGTTCCTCGTCGCGACCGAGCCGCAACTGGCGCGCGCGATAGCGCTCGCGCGCGGCCATCGCGACCTCGCGGCGCTGCGCCGCATCGCGGATCATGCGTTTCGCTTCGCGGTAGCGTTGCACCAGCGGAATCCGGCTCGGGCACGCCACGTCGCAACGGCCGCATTCGGTGCAGTCCATCGCGCCGTCGTTTTCGGCGGCACGCAAATGCCAATCGCGCAACTGCACGAGCAGGCGCTGCGGATTCAAATGGACCGGGCACACGGTCGCGCAATCGCCGCAGCGAATGCACGGTTGCTCGGCATCGGGCGATGTGGTCGCTTCAGCCATCGATCAGTCGCCGCGGAACACCGGCTTGCGGCGTTCGAGAAACGCGGAGGTGCCTTCGCGCATGTCGCTGGTCGAGGTGCAGACGGCGAAAGCCTGCGTCTCGTAGTCAAGCCCGGCTTCGATTCCGCATTCGCCCCAGACTAGGATCGCGTCGAGGATGCCGCGCAAGGCCTGCGGAGCGGCAGATGCGAATTGCGC
>Ga0157375_10002614_pt1 | contig 15612 bp, 15 predicted proteins | sample M35metaG_FD_115311 | JGI IMG/M metagenome (GOLD analysis project Ga0157375, IMG submission 115311) | Miscanthus rhizosphere microbial communities from Kellogg Biological Station, Michigan, USA - M3-5 metaG | ecosystem: Host-associated > Plants > Roots > Rhizosphere > Soil | place: USA: Michigan...
CCCGATTCCGGAAGGCGGAATTGTGATTTTGGAATCTAACGTTTCCAGAGCATTTTCGACGTCAAAGGAGGCGTATGTGGATGTTTGGCAGGATGATCCGATTAATCAGAAGAAAATTCATACCAACGAAGGAATTTATACTTTCGTTGCAGTTGATGAATTTAACCGCCCGATTCCGATTCCTGAAATGATCCCGGAAACGGAAGAAGAAAAAGAAAGATTTGCAGCGGCTTTCCGTAGAAAAGAATTATCATTAATCCTTTCCGGAAGAATGAAGCCTTTGGAATCTGTGGAATTGAAGAAATTATTCCAAGAGCCACAAGAGTCTAAATAAGACAAATAATTAAATACAATTTATAAGATAAATGCTTTTAATCTTTGCTGAGTTTTAACGCTTTTGCGAGTTTAAAAGCATTTTTTATTAATTATTTTTTTTTTTTTGGAGCTTTTTCCCGCTTTCCACTGTATCTTTTTGGTTACGGGCTCCGCTCCGCTCCGCCCGCAACCAAAAAGGATGTCGTTCCAATCGGGGCTAGTGTAAAACATTTACTTTCAACATTTGAAAAAGAATATCCGCAAAGTTGTCATTCTGAAAGAATCTAGGCGCGAATCTTTCCAATTATTTTCTAATATTTTAGTTGAGATGCTTTCAGCATGACAAACATTGTTGAAAGAATTAATATAAAAACATAAAAGTTTAAATCAGTTTAATAAATCTTCACGAACTTTGTGTTAAGACAAAATATGTAAAAAATGAAAATTCTACTTTTAGATAAAAACCATCCCTTAATTACCGACCAGCTTTTAGCAAAAAACTTCACTTTAGAAGAGGATTTTACATCTTCTTACAATGAGGTTTGCAATAAAATTGAAAACTTCGACGGAGTAATCATCAGAAGCCGAATTCCTTTGGATAAAAACTTTTTGGAGAAAGGAAAAAACCTGAAATTTATTGCAAGAGTAGGAGCGGGAATGGAAAATATTGATATTCCTGTTGCTGAAAAATTAGGAATTCAATTGATTAATTCTCCGGAAGGAAACAGAGATTCTGTTGCAGAACACGTTGTCGGAATGTTATTAATTTTAATGAACCGACTTTTCATCGCTTCCCAAGAAGTCAAAAATGGAATTTGGCTACGTGAAGAAAATCGCGGTGACGAAATATTAGGAAAAACGGTGGGTTTAATTGGCTACGGAAATATGGGAAAAGCAACTGCAAAAAGGTTTTCAGGCTTCGGATGTAAAGTAATTTTCCATGATATATTGCCTGATCTTTCTGATGAATTTGCAACTCAGGTTTCTTTAGAAGAATTGAAAAATTCTGCGGATATTTTAAGTTTACACATTCCGTTGACTGATGAATCTTATTATTTAATTGACGGACCATTCATTTCTGATATGAAAAAAGACTTTTATTTCGTCAATACATCAAGAGGAAAAAATGTAGAAACTAAGGCTTTAGTTGAAGCGCTAAAATTCGGGAAAATAAAAGGAGCCTGTCTTGATGTTTTGGAATACGAAAAATCCTCTTTTGAAAATCTAGAAGTAGAAAATGAAGATTTACAATATCTTTTAGAATCAGAAAAGGCAATCGTTACACCTCACATCGCAGGCTGGACGACTCAAAGCAAAGAAAAGCTGGCGCAGGTGATTGTTGATAAAATTGTAGCTCAGTTTACTTAATAGGAATCTGAAAAATATGAATTTACTTTTGCTAAACTCATTAGCTTTACAATTCTGCGTTTTCACTTGTTTGTGTTAAATAATTCATAATTCACCCTCAATATTTAATATTTATTTTGAGTTTTATTAAATTGCCGCTCATTTTTGAAACTCATGAAGAAGCGTAATTTTGTATTTGTCTTAGCTGTTTTTTTATTTCTTTTTTCCTGTAAAAATAAATCTGAATCTAAAGAATCTTTGTCAGAAAACTCAACCGACCTTCCCAATTACGGGAATGTAGATCTAGGTAAAGTTTTCACAAAAGCAGACGGACAAATCCCTGATAAGGCTTCTCTTGTGCGTTATATTGATCAGTATTACAAAAAAGTCTGGGAAGGGAGTGATCTTAGCGGCGGAATTTTAGTAGCAAAAGGGGATGATATCCTGTATGAAAACTATAGAGGTTTTGGCAGAGAAGGAAATCAAATGCCTATTGATAAAAATACACCTTTACACGTTGCTTCGGTTTCAAAAACAATGACGGCAATGGCAATGATGAAATTGATCGAAGCTGGAAAAATAAAACTTACAGACCATTTAACACAATTTTTCCCAGGATTTCCTTATCCTGATGTTACAGTGAAAACTTTGCTGTCCCAAAGAAGCGGTCTTCCGAAATACGAATATTTTATTACCAAAATTCAACCGGCTCCGGCAGAACTTACAAAAGCTTTTATAACCAATCAGGATGTATTAAATATGATCATTAAATACAAACCTGAGTTGGCAAGAGATACAGATACAGGTTTTATGTACTGTAATACAAACTTTGCTCTATTGGCTTTAATAATAGAAAAAATTACAAAGAAATCTTTTCCTGAGTCAATGAAAGAAATGGTTTTCGATCCGTTGAAAATGAAAAACTCTTACATTTTCCAGGAAAAAGATATTCCGACTGCGGCACAATCTTTCTATTATGGAGGAAACAAATTATATCCTTTAGACCGGTTAGATCTTATTTATGGAGATAAAAATGTTTACACAACGCCACGAGATTTGTTTAATTTCTCAAAAGCGATGTATTCAAAAGATTTTTTAAAGCCTAAATTGATGGAAATGGTTTTCACGCCTTACAGCAACGAAAAAGCGGGAATGAATAACTACGGAATAGGTTTTAGAATGAAAATTTTTGACAACGGTGAAAAACTGACGTATCACAACGGTTGGTGGCACGGAACCAACTCTGTTTTTGCGCATTTGCTAAAATCAAAAGTGACGATCGTGGCTATTGGAAATAAATATTCAAACAAAGTCTACACGGCGCTTGCTTTGTCTGGGCTGTTTGAGGATTTTCCGGCTCAGAAAGATAAGCTCCACAGCGTAATGAACGACAATAAAGATACTTTGAATAGCGGACATGAAGTTTTTGGAGAATAATGTTTACTTTTGCTTAAACATATTCATGAAGAGATTTCTTTTTTTATTCATCATTGGTTTTCTTGTGCAATCTTGTGCGAGAGTTGGTTCGCCGGTCGGTGGTCCGAAAGATTCTTTAGCTCCCAAATTTTTAAGTTCAAATATTGATACGACAAGAATTAATGTTTCAAGAGACATCAAAGAGCTTCGCCTGGATTTTGATGAGTATATTACTTTAAAGGATATCAATAAAAACCTCATCATTTCACCGCCGATCACCAAGATCAAGCGTATTTTACCTTCAAACATTGCCAACAAATATGTTTTGATTCAATGGGAAGATACTTTACAGGCGAATACGACCTATAATTTTAACTTCGGAAACTCAATTGTAGATAATAATGAGTCGAACGTTTTGCCTTATTTTAATTTTGCGTTTTCTACAGGGGATAAACTTGACGACCTCTACATCAGTGGAGAGGTAAAAGACGCCTTAGCCGTAAAAAAACAAAGTGGAAGTACAGGTGATAAAAAATTAGTGGTTGGTTTATATCAGGTAAAAGATACCATGAATTATAAACAAAAACCTTATTACATTACAAAGGTTGACGATGACGGTTATTTTGAACTAAATTACCTGTCACCGGGAAAATATAAAATCATAGCTTTTGAGGACGAAAACGGAAATTCCGTATACGATCCCGGAAAAGAAAAAGTGGGTTTCCAGAAAGAGCCGATTACTGTTGAAAAATCTGTTTCAGGAGTAAGTTTAAAAATATATCCGTCTAAAAAGCCGTTGAAATATGATATTATGAAAGAAACACCAGGAGGAATCGTCATGACTTTTGCCGGAAATCCTACTGATGTGAAGGTTCTTTCGTTAAATGATAAGCTTAAGGATATAAAAGTCACGCACCGACCAAAATCTGATACCGTAAATATCTGGTTTGATGCTGTAAAAGCCGATGTCGGACAAACGGTAACGGAAAATTTAAAATTCAGTTATGATGCTGATAATGTTAAAGATACGGTTTCTGTTTTTTACAAATACAATGCTAAAAACGCAATGGATATTACCAATAATGAAGGTAATCTTTTGCCGCCGAAAACAGACTTTAAGATCACTTCAAACTATGCTTTAGACAAGATAGAACCTGAAAAATGGGTGTTGAAAAGTGATAGTTTAACAACACAGCAATTTACGGCGAAAATTTCTGAAACAAATCCTTATCAGATTTTAGTTCAGTCAGATTTTGTTGTAGGAAAAAAATACCAGCTGACGGTTCCTAAAGAAACGGTTTCTTCTTTTTATGTTAAAAATCCTAAATCAAAACGTTTTGATTTTGAAGCAGATAAAGTGGAAAATTACGGAAGTGTGAAATTTAAAATTCAAAATGCTCCTTCCACAAGCTATTGGATACAGTTACTGGATTCTTCTGAAAAAGTATTATATCAAAAATATACCAAAGGCGATGAAGTCAGGTTTGATATTCTAAAGCCAGCAGAATATATTGTAAGAATTTTGGTTGATAATAACGAAAATAAATACTGGGATGAAGCAGATTTCCAAAATGATGTCTTTGCGGAAGATTCGTATGTATTTTATAAAGTTGTTGTCGTGAGACCATTGTGGGATACCAACGAAAACTGGGATTTGAAAGATACAAGAACACTGGATAGTCCAAAAGGAGCGGTTTCTCCTGCAGCAACTTCTACCCCAACAACTCCAACCCCAACTGAAAATAACACGGTACCTGTTGATAGTAATAATAAAGAAATACGATCAAAAGACGCTATTTTAACTCCGGTAAGAAAATAAAATAATGAAGACGGCAAAGAAAATTGGTTTTTGGGTATTGATCGCTTTTGTATTGATGCAGTTTATTCCGATCGATAAGGTGAATAAACCTGTAAATCCCGCGAAGAATTTTGTTGAATTAAAAGATACTCCACAAAAAGTAAGATCGATGCTAAAAAGTTCCTGCTACGACTGTCATTCAGATGAAACGGTTTATCCTAAATATTCAAGCTTTGCGCCTGTTTCCTGGTCTATAAAAAGCCATATCAATGAAGGTCGCGAACATCTTAATTTTTCCGTTTGGGGAACTTACAATAAAGAGCTGAAAGAGAGTATGTTGAGGGGTGTTATCCAGACTGTTCAAAGCAGAACAATGCCAATGCCGGGATATATTGTTTATCACAAAGATGCCAATTTATCTGAAGCAGAAAGAAAGTTGCTCACAAATTACTTCGAAGAAATGTTGAAATCCAAAACGTATTAAGTTTAAACAAATAAAAACTCTCGCTGATTTTGCGAGAGTTTTTCGTATAATATTTAATTATTATTTCTTTAAATACTGTTCAAAAAATATCTTCTGAGAGTCAAAAGCTAAATCATCAAGATTCAATTTCTGTAACGGAATCCAGACTGCTTCTGAAATTTCAGACAATTCAAGATTTACCTCAAATTTTTCTGAAACATTGTACTCATAAAACAAATCAATCGTATTGTAATCAATTTCTTTGTATTGATATACATTTGGCTGACTTGTTAAATATTTTAAATTAGAAATATCAACATCAAGCTGCAATTCCTCAAAAAGCTCTCTTCTGCATGATTCTTCTGCGCTCTCTTTGGGATCGACAAAACCACCTGCTAAATCGAGTTTTCCTTTTTTAGGATCTCTGTTTCTTCTTGTAAGATAAACTTCGTCACCGCATCTTATAACCACGGCTACAGCGCCTGCAACGTTGTTGTATAATGTAAAATTACAGTTGGGGCAGCTCCATTTTTTTTCGCCGTCCCAATTCAAAGATTCTAGACCGCAACTTGGGCAGTATTTCAATATTTTCATTGAGCAATATTAATGTTTCTCGGGTGATAACTCAAGATAACATCTCTTAATTCTTCAGTTTTTAAATGAGTGTAGATTTCCGTCGTTGTAATACTGGAATGTCCTAACATTTCCTGTATGTAACGCAGATCTGCTCCGTTTTGCAATAAATGCGTTGCAAAAGAGTGTCTGAAGGTGTGTGGAGATATTTTCTTGCTTACCCCGGCTTTGTCAGTCAATTCTTTTATGATTAAGAATACGATTACTCTGGACATGGAGGTTCCTCTGCTGTTCAAAAATAATGTGTCTTCATATTTCTTGTTGATCTTACTTTTCGAGCGGGTATCAGTGATGTAGCTGCCCAACAATTCCGCGGTGTAATCCGCTAAAGGTACGAAACGGGTTTTGTTGCCCTTTCCATTCACTTTAATGTACTGTTCTTTGAAATTGATGTTTGAAATTTTAAGATCGATAAGTTCCGAAACGCGAAGTCCGCATCCATAAAGAACTTCAACAATACACTGATTTCTCTTCCCAAGATCAGAATTTACCTCAATAGCGCTGATAATTTTATTAATATCAACTAGGCTTAAAGTATCAGGAAGATACAATCCCAATTTGGGACCTTCAAGCAAAGATGCCGGATTATCTTCACGAAACTCATCCTCAAGTAAAAACTTGAAGAAAGCCTTTATGGAAGATATCCATCTCGCTTGTGATCTTTCGCTGAACTTCTGTTTGGAAAGGTTGAAGATGTATTCTTGTAAATTGTCATACCCAATAGAATCCGGGCCGACATTTGCCAGATCCTCTTCTGCGTATTCTTTTAGTTTTCTAATGTCTCGTACGTAGGCGTCGAGCGTGTTTTCTGAAAAATTTCTTTCGAATCGAAGAAAGATTTCAAAATCCTTAATTTTTTCATCCCAAGTCATTGTGTGCTTATTTTTTTAGTTCACAGTCCGATATTTGTTCTATTTCAATATGATGGTTTCTTAAAAATGATATCCCGTCATCGTCAGAATATTCATTGATATACACAAGTCTGGCAATTCCCGCCTGAAGAATGAGTTTACTGCATTCTTTGCACGGAGATAGCGTTAAATATAACGTTGCGCCTTTTGCAGATTGAGTGGAAGCAGCCAATTTTAAAATTGCATTGGCCTCTGCATGCAGCACATACCAGTGTGTTTTTCCGCCTTCATCCTCACAACAGTTTTCGAATCCTGATGGAGTACCATTATAACCATCTGAAATGATCATCCTATCTTTTACGATAAGTGCTCCTACCTGTTTTCTTTTACAGTAGGATAGTTGTGCCCATTCCTGAGCCATTTTAAGATAAGCTTTGTCAAACTTATTCATACTTCTACATTAGGTTTTTCGAAATAATTTGTATTAAGGTTTTAGAAGTTTGGTTTCCTTTTTTCTATAAACGCGGAAACGCCTTCCTTCTTATCTTCCAGGTCAAATAGCTCTCCGAAATACTTGATTTCGGTTTCAAAACCCTTGTCCGTGTCCGATAAGTTTACGGCATGTATTGCCTTTGCTATTGCCATAGGTGAATTATGGGCAATAATGTTTGCTAATTCTTTTGTTTTGGTTAATAAATCTTCAATAGGATATACTTCATTTACCAATCCGATTTCTTTTGCTCTCGCAGCAGGAATCATTTTGGCAGAGAAGATGAGTTCGTTAGCAATACCTTTTCCGACAAGCTTTGGAAGCCTCTGCGTACCTCCGTAACCGGGAATTAGCCCTAAAGTTACTTCCGGAAGTCCCAATTTAGCATTTTCCGATGCATATCTGATGTGGCATGCCATGGCCAGCTCTAAACCACCTCCCAAAGCAAAACCGTTTACGGCTGCGATGACAGGCTTTGACATATTTTCAATTTTATTGAATAGTGCATTTTGTCCGTTTCTGGCCAATTCTTCGGCTTTCTCCTGTCCAAAATCACTAAATTCTTTAATATCAGCTCCGGCAACGAAAGATTTTTGTCCGCTTCCTGTCAGAATTATTACTCTGCACGATGCGTCAGCACTTATTTCGTCTAAAGCTAAGCTGATTTCCTGAATAGTCTTTGCGTTTAATGCATTTAAACTTTCAGGTCTGTTTATCGTAATTAATGTTATTTTATCTTCTTTTTCTAATAATATATTCTCGTTCTCGTAACTCATTTTTCCGCTTTAAAATATTATCTTTCGCAAATTATAAATTTTTTACAAAAAAAAGGAAAAAATATTTATTTTTTTTCCTTTTAGTTGATATTGTTGATTAATATGCTTTATTTGGAATGATTCATCATATTTGCGTCAATATTGACGTTTAGTTGTGAAGCTACTTTCATGCCAAGTTCAATATTCGCTCTGAAAAAATGACACAACTGTCGGTTGATAATCTCATCTCTCTTTGGTCCTTCGATTCCTCTCATACTTCCAACAATGTTATTGACAAGATTTTCTCTGTCCTCGCCGTTCATCGCTTTTGTATATAATAATCCCGGCTGCGTGTAATGATCATCATCGTTGTCATTTCTGTTGTAGCTGGCGACGTGCGCGCTGTCTAGCTCATATTCATGATTTTTGTATGCCGGATCTGGCGTGATATCGTCGAAACTGTTCGGATGATAATTTGGCTTGTCCTGATATTCGCTTGAATCTGCCATAAAACCGTCTCTTTGATAATTATTGGTAGCAAACGGACATCTGTTGACTTCCAGTTGGTGAGAATTTACTCCTACTCTGTATCTGTGGGCATCGGGATAAGAGAATAATCTTCCCTGAAGCATTTTGTCCGGTGAGAAACTGATCCCGTTAATTAAATTGCTTGGTGAGAAAGTAGATTGCTCAACGTGTGCAAAATAATTCACAGGAACTTCATTTAATTCCATTTCACCAACTTCAATTAATGGAAAATCCCCCTGAAACCAAACCTTTGTAATGTCAAAAGGATTCCATCTGAAATCTTTTGCCTGCTCTTCTGTCATTACCTGAATGTATAATGTCCATTTCGGGAAATCTCCGTTTTCGATAGCGTTGCAAAGATCTTCCTGTGCAAAATCAGGATTTTCACCCGACATTTTTACAGCATCATCATTCGTGAAATTCTTAATTCCCTGCTTTGTTTTAAAATGGAATTTTACCCAAACTCTTTCATTATTTTCATTAATCATTGAGAAGGTGTGGGATCCGAATCCGTGCATATGTCTGTAACCGTGAGGGGTACCTCTGTCAGACATTAAAATTAAAACCTGGTGTAAAGATTCAGGATTTAAGCTCCAGAAATCCCACATCATCGTTGCGCTTTTTAAATTGGTTTTAGGGACTCTTTTCTGAGTATGAATGAAATCCGGGAATTTTTTGGCATCCTTAATAAAAAATACAGGAGTGTTATTCCCTACTAGGTCCCAATTTCCATCTTCTGTATAAAATTTTAAGGCAAATCCTCGAGGATCTCTTGCTGTATCTGCACTTCCTTTTTCACCTCCAACAGTAGAAAAACGGGCAAACATTCTGCATGAGTTCCCTATTTTTGAGAATATTTTTGCTTTTGTATACTTACTAATATCATGCGTCACGGTAAATGTTCCGTAAGCTCCGGTTCCTTTAGCATGAACGATTCTCTCAGGGATTCTTTCTCTTACGAAATGAGCAAGATTTTCCTGAAGAATAAAATCTTGTAACAAAACAGGACCTCTTGGTCCTACGGTTTGTGAATCCTGATGCTCAAAATAGGGAGCACCGCTGCTTAACGTTAATTTTTTAGAATCCATATACTTATAATTTGAAATGATTTGTTTACTTTATATAGTGATTATTACTCATAACAATTATCAAATTTACTTGAATTTTTAATTGCAAATAGCAAAAACATTATATCTTTGTAATAGATAATATTTATTAGATGAACATTCAGCAACTGGAATATCTTATCGCTGTAGATAAGTATAAACATTTTGGTAAAGCAGCTCAAGCTTGCTTCATTACGCAGCCCACTCTCAGTGCAATGATACAAAAATTTGAGGATGAGCTGGATGTGAAAGTTTTTGACAGAACAACGCACCCGATCCGTACGACAGATGTGGGACTTCAGATCATTGATCAGGCAAAGGTTATCATAGAGTCTGTCAATGAGCTTAAGAATAAAGCCAACCTTTTGAATAATATTTTAGGAGGTACCATCAACCTGGGTATTATTCCTACTGTTTCATCTTTCATCTTACCGACGGAGATCTTTGCATTTTTGGAAGAAAATCCGAAAATCCAGATGAATGTGAAAGAAATGACAACTGATAATATTATTAAAGCCTTAAAAGCCGGAGAACTGGATGCGGGAATTATTTCTACACCTTACGACTCGGCTGATGAATTTTATCAGGATTTCTTATTTAATGAAGAATTAATGATCTATAGTTCTAATACTGAGGCTAATAAGAAAAACTCTTATGTGGTTCCTGAAGATCTTAATGTTGAAAAAGTTTGGTTGCTTGAAGAAGGAAACTGTCTGAGAAATCAATTTGAAAATATCTGTCATTTAAAGGAAAATACTTTGAAGCCTAAAAATTTGGATTTCCTGGCGTCAAATATCCAGACTTTGGTACATATGGTAGATAAAGTAGGTGGTATCAGCATCTTACCTGAACTTGCATTAAGTCAGCTTTCAGAGGAGCAGAAAGGAAATGTCTTCAGATTTAAAAAGCCTTTCCCCTACAGAGAGATAAGTATTATTTACTACAAACCGACATTTAAACAAAAAATTATTGACGAATTAGCGCATTCTATTAAAAATTCTTTAAAGGAAAAGTTGAATTATAACGAAAGCCCGAAAGAATTCGTAAGCATAAAACCACAATAGTCTGTTTCTGCTAAATGGCGATAAATCGTTAATTTAAAGAATTTTATAATTAGTAAACAAAAATTTTGAGTATTAAAAAATAGTACTTAAATTTGCCAAAGTTTACGAACGAGGAAAAATTTGACCTGATTGCAACCTCTTTAAAAAAATGCTAAAACAGTATTCTTTTTTTTGAACTTTTCAGGCAATTTATTCGAATTTTTCTTCTATCTTTTTAATCTAAAAAACAAATAGAATAATATGTCTTATTTATTTACGTCTGAATCAGTTTCAGAAGGGCACCCAGATAAAATTGCCGATCAGATTTCCGATGCTTTAATCGATAATTTTTTAGCATATGATAAAAGCTCGAAAGTAGCTTGTGAAACTCTTGTTACAACGGGGCAGGTAGTTTTGGCAGGTGAGGTAAAATCTGATGCATATCTTGACGTTCAGACTATTGCAAGAGAAGTGATCAACGGAATCGGATATACAAAAGGTGAATATATGTTTAATGGAGATTCTTGCGGGGTGATCTCTGCGATCCATGAGCAGTCGCCGGACATCAATCAGGGTGTTGACAGAGCTGTAGTTGATGAATCTTTTGAAGCTAAAGCAAACGCACAAGGTGCAGGTGACCAAGGAATGATGTTTGGATATGCAACCAACGAAACGGTGAACTATATGCCATTAGCATTAGATTTGGCACATACTATTCTTAAGGAGCTTTCTGCAATCAGAAGAGAAGATTCTGAAATCAAATATCTTCGCCCGGATGCAAAAAGCCAGGTTACTATCGAATATTCTGATGATCACAAGCCGGTAAGAATCGATTCTATCGTAGTTTCTACTCAACACGATGATTTCGGGGCAGAAGAAGAGATGCTGACTAAAATTCGTGAAGACATCAAAAATATTTTGATTCCAAGAGTGGTTGCTCAGCAAACGGAAGAAATTAAAGCATTATTCAACGATCAGATCAAATATCACATCAACCCGACTGGGAAATTCGTAATCGGAGGTCCTCACGGAGATACAGGTCTTACAGGAAGAAAGATCATCGTTGATACATACGGTGGAAAAGGTGCTCACGGTGGAGGTGCATTCTCTGGAAAAGATCCTTCAAAAGTTGACAGAAGTGCTGCTTATGCAACGAGACATATCGCTAAGAATTTAGTGGCTGCAGGTCTTGCTGATGAGGTTTTGGTACAGGTTTCTTACGCAATCGGTGTTGCTGAACCTTGTGGTTTATACATCAACACATACGGAACTGCAAAAATTGACCTGCACGACGGCGAAATTGCTAAAAAAGTTTCTACTATTTTCGATTTAAGACCTTATGCTATTGAGCAAAACTTAAAATTGAGAAACCCTATTTATCAGGAAACAGCTTCTTACGGACACATGGGAAGAGAGCATTATGTAGCTGATAAAACATTCAATAAAGGTCACAAGAATGAATTAACGCTTACAGGATTAGAGTTCTTCACTTGGGAAAAACTTGACAAAGTAGACGAAATTAAAGCCGCTTTCGGAATTTAATTTTTTCTCAAACATAATAAATGGCTGCTTTATCTTTCAGGTAAGGCAGTTTTTTTTAATTTTACACTTAAATAATTTAAAGATGATGAATTTTCGATTCGCAATTGCCATTTTATCCATATTTTTCCTAAGCACGTTTGCAAAAGCACAATATACGGTGCATAAGATGATCAGCGTTGGTTATACCTATCAAAATCAAAGCTTCGGAGAGCTGGGAGGGAAATTGCTTTTCTTAAAAAATGATGATGTTATTTACAGGCTGGGAGCTTCTGCATTGATGGGATCTACGAATTCTGAATTTGCGATTATGCCTAAATTACAGGCAGATGTTCTGCTTAACTTCCAGAAAAATGTAGATTTTTATCATTCTTACTACTTTTTAGTCGGGGCAGAAGGAACAAATAAATACATTGCACCGAAAATAGGAGTGACTCTTTTCGGAATTTTGGATCTTACGGGAGGATATGCCTTTCAAATCGGCGATCTGAACGGAAAAGAAATGAAGGGTCTGAATGTTAATTTTACACTAAATATCCCTACTGTGTTCATTCATGATATGTTTAAATGATTTTTTTTAAATTTTTCTCGTAAAAATTTAATAATAGGTTAACAGTTATTAAAATTTTATTATATTTACACCATAAATAATTGTACTGCCTATCGATTCGACTTTACTCTGAAAAACTGTTTTGTATATACACATATCACCAGATAAATTATCTGGATAAAAGATTGTCTACAAATATATTTATTGAGAAGAAGAGTCATGAAATCAAAATCGGATAGCCTACTAATTTCCCTTTATCAGAAAGGAGACGAAGAAGCCTTATCAGCCCTTATTCATCGTCATCAGAGAGAACTGTTTACATTCATTTTTTATAAAATTAATGATGAAGACTTAGCAAATGACGTATTTCAGGATACATTCGTAAAGATTATCGTAATGTTGAAAGAAGGACGGTATAACGAAGAAGGAAAATTTATTCTCTGGGCAAAAAGAATTGCTCACAATCTTATAATCGACCATTTCAGATCAAAATCAAAAAACATCAAAGTTTCAGAAACCACTTTTGAGACCGATGAGTATTCTATTTTTGACCTGATAAGAGAACCTTCCGAAAATATTGAAGATCAGTTGGTAACCAACCAAATTCAGGAAGATCTGCTTAAAATGTTACAGTTTCTTCCACAAAACCAGCAAGAAGTGATTAAGTTAAGATTTTTTGACGGGTTAAGTTTTAAAGAAATTGCAGATCACACCGACATGAGTATCAATACTACACTGGGACGGGTACGATACGCTTTGATAAACCTGAGAAAAATCATGGAAGAAAATAATATTGTATTGACCAGATAGATAATAATTTTGGAAAATTCTCGTTTTAAGGAAAAACATTTATCGCCTATGAGAAAAAATGATTCCTTAAAAGTGAAAACTTTGAAACCAAAAAAACAAACAATTGATTTTTTATTAAATTTTTCAAAGAATCTTGAGATCGTAAAGACCAAGACTAAGAATTATCCGATTTCCAAAAATTAAAATTACTAATTTTGTGCTGTATGAAAATTCAGCACATTTTTTTTGACCTGGACAATACGCTTTGGGATCACCGCAAGAACGCTTATCTTACTATTAAAAGTCTTTTTGAAAAAGAAGAAATTAATTTAAAATATAATATCAATTTTGAAGAATTCCATTCTGTTTATCATGAAATTAATGAAAAACTTTGGGAAGATATTCGCGACGGAATCATTGATAAGGAATATTTAAGAAAGCATCGGTTCTATGATACTTTTAATAATTTCGGAGTTGATGATGAAGAACTTTCAATGTTTTTTGAAGAACATTTTTTAGATAAAATCCTTAATCATAATGAACTTGTTGAAGGCGCAGAATATATTTTAGAATATTTAAAAGCTAAAAACTACACGTTGCATATTATTTCCAACGGCTTCAAAGAAGTAACGGAAAGAAAATGTATTTTATCCGGAATTGATAAATATTTTCAAACCATTACAAGCGCAGATTCTGTTGGCGTAAGAAAGCCAAAACCTGAAATCTTTGAGTATTCTCTGGGGCTTTCTGATGCTAAAAAGGAAAACAGCATCTTGATCGGAGACGATTGGATCGCTGATGTTATCGGCGCACAAAATTTCGGCATGGATGTCATTTTCTTTGATGTATTTAATGAAAACAAACAAGAAGAAGGATTAAAATCTATTAAACATCTTTTACAGATAAAAGAATATTTATAAAAGTTTCGGCGGCACCAAAGGTGCCGCCGAAACTTTATTTATAAGAAATTTAGAATTAAATTCCTAAACTTTCTCTTACTCTTTTAATCGTTTCAGTCGCGATTACTCTTGTTTTTCCTGCTCCTTCCTGAAGTTTTGCTTCCAGTTCATCCGGATTGTTCATGTAATAAGAAAACAATTCTCTTTCTTTCTCAAATCTTGTAAGAATCAAATCCAAAAGCTCTTTTTTAGCATGGCCGTAACCGAAGTTTCCGGCTACATATTTTGCTCTCAACTCTTCTGTTTGCTCAGGCGTTGCAATTAACTGAAAGATGGCAAAAGTTTTATCTGTTGAAGGATCTTTTGGTTCTTCTAATGATTTTGAATCAGATTCAATGCTCATTACCTGCTTTTTCAATTCTTTTTCCGGTAAGAAAATATTAATGATGTTTCCCCTTGATTTAGACATTTTTTGTCCGTCAACTCCGGGTACATATTTCGTGTCTTTCTGAAGTTCAGCCTGAGGTAAAACCAATACTTCACCCATCTGATTATTAAATCTTGAAGCTACATCACGGGCAATTTCCAAATGCTGAAGTTGGTCTTTTCCAACAGGTACGATTTCTGCGTCGTACAATAAAATGTCTGCAGCCATCAAAATCGGATAGGTAAATAGACCTGCATTTACGTCCTGTAACCTGTCTGCTTTATCTTTAAATGAATGCGCTAAAGTCAATCTTTGATAAGGAAAAAAACATGATAAATGCCAAGATAATTCACAGGTTTCGGGGATGTCACTCTGTCTGTAAAAAAATGTTTTTTCGGTATCTAGCCCACAAGCAAGCCAAGCCGCAGCGATCTCGTAGGTGTTCTGTTTAAGTTCTTTTGCATTTTTTATCTGTGTAAGCGAGTGAAGATTCGCGATGAATAAAAATGACTCATTTCCTTCCTGTTTTGATAGCTCAATCGCAGGAATGATTGCACCCAACAAGTTTCCAAGGTGTGGTGTTCCGGTGGCTTGAATGCCGGTAAGAATTCTTGACATTGTTTTAAATTATTTTTAAAAATTAATGAATTGCAAATTTAATTA
>Ga0157375_10002615_pt1 | contig 15610 bp, 12 predicted proteins | sample M35metaG_FD_115311 | JGI IMG/M metagenome (GOLD analysis project Ga0157375, IMG submission 115311) | Miscanthus rhizosphere microbial communities from Kellogg Biological Station, Michigan, USA - M3-5 metaG | ecosystem: Host-associated > Plants > Roots > Rhizosphere > Soil | place: USA: Michigan...
ACATCGATTTTCCCGGGACGAAAAGTTATGTGGAGTCGATCATTGAACGTTACCGCTTCTATAAGCGGCGCGGTCGAATGTAATGTCATCGCATGACAGCCTCGTTTCTCCCATGAATCTTCGTGGCGCATTCCCAGCCCTCGTGCTGGTTCTCTGCGCCTTGGCGGCGGCCGCGCGGGCGCGGACTTGGACGACAATTACGGGCGAGCATTTTGAGGCGGAGTTCATGCGCGTGGAAGGGCCGAATGGAATCTTCAACGTGAAAGAGAAGGATTATCCCTATCCGCTCAATCGTTTGTCAGCCGCGGACCGTTTGCTCATCGGACGTTCTCTCAATCACCCGGCCCAAGCCGCGTCATCGCCAAGGGGAGATCTGGCGCCGATGCCGTCCGACGCCGTCGCCGGCACTCCGACCAAGCCCGCTCCAGAGGAAAAAACGACAGGGTCAATCCAGTTCGCTGGTCAGCCGCTCCAACCGGGCCGCGGGGCCGAAGTTGAGATCCCGATTCTCGACCCGGGTCAGCTGAGGGTGGTGCAGCGTGCCTACGGCAAACCGTCGACGAAAGCCCGAATGTTGCTTGCTGTGCCTTACGGTTTCGAGCCGAAGTCAAAGTCGTATCCTCTCCTGATCGGAGCATGACGGTTTTAAGAACCTGCGTTACGAGCATTTCGATGGCGGCCACCAACTCTACCAGCCGCATTTGCAGGCGGCTCTGAGCTGGTTTCTGGAGCAGAAAGGCAAATCAACAGCTAGTCCGAGTCCGTTCCCCGGACGTCGCTAGCCGAAAACCGGGAAGCGGAGTGCAAGCACATTCTGGCCAACCTGTCTGATTCGTTAGGGGCGCGTGATGCGCAAACGCAGGAAAAGGCGGCTCGCGCCGTTGATCGCGACCTGAGCATTGATCGTGTCGACGTTACCTTGTGTTGCGACGATTTGATTCGTCGGGTCCGCGGCCGTCCAGGTGATGAGGTCGGTTGATTTTTCGATGGTGTACTGGATGTCAGCCGCGGTCGTCACCTTGGAATATGTCAGCGCCAGATTACCGCCCTCGATCGCCACGGTCGGCAGCCGTGTCACGTCGGGGGTAACCGGGCTGGAGTGCAACGCGTACTCGAGCAGGTTTGGCATGCCGTCCGTGTCGAGGTCGCCGGAGGGATCGGTCACGCTGTAAATCCAGCCGACCTTGGAGGAAATGCGCGTCGGATAAAATCCCGAGGGCACAGGCGCCTCGCCGCTGATGAGGGTGTAGTGAGGGGGGGACTGTTCGTCGGAGACATAAAGTCCGCGGCTATCGAAGAGGGCGGCGTTAAACCCGCCGTTGCCCGAGGCATCGGGGTAATAGGGACCATCAACCGAGTAATGAATGCCGGCCAGCTTCCAGACCGCGCCGTCCTTGATGAACGCGGCGCCTCCCGAATCGCCGGAGGAAAGGGTCGCTTCTTCGGCTAAACCGGTCGCGTCGAAGGTTCCATAGAGATAGTCGTTGTCGGGTGAAAGGGTCACGAGCGCGCTGACCAGATTCTCGCCCCAGCGTTGCACCCCGTCTCCCGCTCCCCAGTTCCAGCCGCGGAAGGCTCCGTTCGCAAAAACGTCGCTACCGCGTTGCGTGCCGCGACCAATGACAAGGGTCAGGCGGCCCGCTTCGTCGGACTTCGTGTAAAGCGGCGCGAACACCGGAAAGGTCTCCGCGATCTGCCAGAGATCGAGATCGCTGTTAGGATCGCCGACCGCCTTGACCAGCGTGTAATCGGTCCCGCCGAAAGTGAAAACGGTGCCGGCCTGGCCGATATGTTGCGCGCTCAGGAAAAAGTGCGGCGCGACGGGTGTGCCGAGGAAAGCACCCCAGATGCCTTCGAACTGCCAGCCGCTTCCGCTCAAAGTGCCGGTTGGTGCACTGGTATTGGCGACCGGATCGCCCGTGCGATAAAGAATAACCGCCTCACTGGACAGTGGCGCCGTCGCCGCCAGCAGTAGCGCGACCAGCGCTCCGCGCCATGAGGGAAATTTCATCGCGGCGCACATTCTGAATCAGAGGCATCGGGAGCACAAGTTTCCCTTCGCTGATCCGGAGGCCCCACTTGCCAAAGGGGAAACATCATCTACAATGGGCCTTCGTTTATGGCAGAAAGCAGTGACACGAAGGACATGAAGGAGTTCCAGCTCCACGAGAAAGACACCGGTAGCGCAGACGTGCAAGTAGCGCTTTTGACCCGCCGGATCTCGCAGCTGACCGAACACCTGAAGAGTCACGCCAAAGATCATTCCTCGCGCCGCGGCCTCCTCAAGATGGTCGCCACCCGCCGCAGCCTTCTCGATTACTTGAGCCGGTCGAAAAACGACCGCTACAAGAGCGTCATCGAGAAGTTAAATCTGCGGAAATAGCCGAGAAAAATCTGTGGCGGAGCTCGCGTCCAGTCGCGCGCCGCTCAAGCCCTGCGCGAAAGCAAGAACACACAACCGGCGACCAGGCCGTTAGTGCACCTTGAGTTTAGGTTTTAGCTTCAAATGTGGAGCTGCCTTTGGGCGGCGATGACTGCAGAATGATCGGGGGGCAAAGCCCCCTCCCACATTGGATTTAAAACCTACAATCAGGGTGACCGGCCTGGATTTCGCCCATCCAGAAATCCATATGCAAACCAAGGTCACGGCCCAAATCGGGTCCACGCAAATCACCATCGAAACCGGCAAGATCGCCAAACTCGCCGACGGCTCCGTCATCGTCTCCTGCGGCGAAACCATCGTCCTCACCAGCGCCGTCTCGGCCACTTCCATGAAGGAGGGGCAGGACTTCTTCCCTCTCACCGTCGATTACCGCGAAAAAGCGGCCGCCGTCGGGAAATTCCCCGGCGGATATTTCAAACGCGAAGGGCGCCCGAGCGAAAAGGAAACACTGACCTCGCGCATGACCGATCGGCCGCTGCGCCCGCTCTTTCCGGCGGGTTACCTCTACGACACGCAGATTATTTCCATCCTGCTCAGCGCTGATGGCTCGAATGATCCCGATATTCTCGCGATCAACGGCGCCTCGGCGGCGCTCTGCGTTTCCGATATTCCATTTAACGGTCCCATCGGCGCGGTCCGGGTTGGCCGCGTCAACGGACAGTTCGTGGCCAATCCGACTCACGATGAGCGTGAGCAAAGCGATCTCGATCTGGTCTACGTCGGAACCGAGAACGACATCATCATGATCGAAGGCGCGGCTCAAGAGTTGCCGGAGGACGAGTTCATCAAGTCGCTCGAGTTCGCGCATGGCTACGCGAAGGAAATGATCCGCATCCAGCGGGAACTCGCGACGCAGGTGGGCAAGCCGAAACGCGAGATGCCGTTGATGGAAGTGAATCCGGAAATTCTCGAAATCGCCGATCGCGTGGCGGGCGATCGCATCGAAGGAGCGCTCTACACCGAGGGCAAGGTCGCGCGGAGCAAAGCCGTCGGCGGACTGCGCGATGAAGTGAAGGCCGCAGTGCTCGAAAAGTTTCCCGAGGCGGACAAATTCGCGATCAACCAGGCATTCGATTACATCCAGAAAAAATCTTTCCGCAGCAACATTCTCGACAAACAGAAACGCGTCGACGGCCGAGGCTACGACGACCTGCGCCAGATCACCTGTGAGGTCGGCGTGCTCCCGCGCGCGCATGGCTCGGCTATTTTCCAGCGCGGCGAGACCCAGGCGATGGCGCTCGCCACTCTCGCGCCGATCGAGGAAGCGCAAATGATCGACGCCTACGGTGGTGGCGAAAATTCGAAGCGCTTCCTCTTGCACTACAATTTTCCGCCCTTCAGCGTCGGGGAGACCGGCCGCTTTGGCGGCGCGAGTCGGCGTGAGATCGGCCACGGTGCGTTGGCCGAACGTTCGGTCGAGCCGGTCGTACCGTCGCAGGAGGATTTTCGTTATGCGATTCGCATCGTGAGCGAAGTGATGGAATCCAACGGTTCCACTTCAATGGCGAGCGTTTGCTCAGGCATGCTGGCGTTAATGGACGCGGGTGTTCCGATCACTACGCCGGTTGCCGGAATTTCCGTCGGCCTCGTGACGGAAAACGACGAGCAGGGGAACCTGAAACGTTACAACCTGCTCACCGACATCATCGGCTCCGAAGATCACTTCGGAGACATGGATTTCAAACTTTGCGGAACCAAGGATGGCGTCACCGGTTTCCAGCTCGACCTGAAACTTCCCGGCGTGAGCCACAAGATTCTGGGCGAAGCGATCCATCGCGCGAAAGATGCGCGCAGCAAGATTCTCGGCATCATGGCCGAAGCGCTCGCCGCACCGCGCGAAACGTTGAGCAAATACGCCCCGCGGATCGAGACCCTCAAAATCAACCCCGAGAAAATCGGCGCGCTGATCGGACCCGGCGGCAAAACGATTAAGGGCATCGTCGCGGAGACCGGCGCGGAAATTAACATCGAAGACGACGGCTCGGTGCACATCTACGCCACGAGCGGCGAAAGCATGGCGCGCGCGAAGGAAATCATCGGCGGCATGACGAAGGAGATCGAAATCGGCGCCATGTATCAGGGCCGCGTCGTCTCGATTAAGGAATTCGGCGCGTTTGTCGAAGTTTTCCCGGGCAAGGACGGCCTCGTCCACATCTCGGAGCTGGCTGATTTTCGAGTCAACCGGACCGAAGACGTGGCCAAAATTGGTGAAATGATTTGGGTGAAATGTATCGGTATCGACGACAAAGGCCGGGTCAAACTCTCGCGCCGGGCGGCGCTAAAAGAGCGCGGCGAAATCGAGACCGGCGTGCCGATGAGCGACGCTGGGTCCGCTGAAGGAGGCGAGCCCCGCGGCGAATATCGCGGCGGGGGAGATCGCGGGGATCGTGGGGGACGGCGCGGCGATCGCAGCGACCGCCGGGGTGGCCGCGGCCGCGGTGGCCGGGAACACCGGTACGACGAGCCGCGTTCATCGAGCGAACCGCCGCCACTCCCGCAAGCCCAATCGCATCCCGAAGACTACGAGCCCTCGCGCTAGTTTGTAACCGCTTCGCTCTGCGAAAGCTCGTGTCTTGCGTCCCATCAACGCGCTTGGAATCTCGCGCTTGCGTGGCGGGCGTTGGTTGTCATTCCGATCCGCCACAGGACGGAGAGGGACCTCTCCCAAGGTCTCGCACAGTCAAACCAGAAAACCGGTCCGGCCGACCTTTTGCGGGGTCCCTCGGCGCGCTGGGCCAGCGTCGGGATGACAGGCCTACGCCATCGCTAGACAGATTCTTTCGCAGAACGAAATGCCCCGCGGTTTTTGCTCTTTTTTGGGTGATTCTTTGTTCGACCGTCATGGCTGCCCCACTCGAAATCGGCGGCGGCAAGATCGACGTCGATTTTTCGCCTAACGATTCGGATTTTCCGCGCGCTCCTGTCCTCGAATGGGTCTCGACTGCAGCTCGCGCCGTAACAAAATATTACGGCCGTTATCCGGTCGATCATGTGGTTGTCCGGATCCAGGAGATCGACGGTGATCGCATCAACTCGGGGAAAACCTTTGCCGCGTACGATGGCGCCGTCATTACGGTCGATGTCGGCCGCGCCACGACGAAGGCGCATTTCCAACGCGACTGGCTCCTGACGCATGAGATGGTGCACCTCGCATTTCCGAGCGTGGCCGAGACACATCATTGGATCGAGGAAGGTCTGGCGACCTACGTTGAGCCGATTGCCCGCGTCCGCATTGGCAACCTGCGCGCGGCACCAGCGTGGTCCGACGTGGTGCGCGATTTGCCGCAGGGTTTGCCTGCGGCCGGCGATCGCGGTCTCGACCACACGCCGACCTGGGGAAGAACCTATTGGGGTGGGGCGCTGTTTTGCTTGCTGGCCGACGTCGAAATCCGGCGAAGAACCAAAAACGCCAAAGGTTTGGAGGATGCCCTGCGCGGAATCGTGCAGGCGGGTGGTTCGATTAGCACGGATTGGAACCTGGAGCGCGCGCTTAATACCGGCGATAAAGCGACCGGTGTCCCGGTCTTGCAGGAGCTCTACGCGCAGATGAAGGACACGCCGCATCCGGTCGATCTCTATCAGCTTTGGAAACAACTCGGGATCGAGCGAAGGGGTCCGACCGTCGTCTTGCACGATGACGCGCCCCTGGCCGCGGTGCGCAAGGCGATCATGCCGGAGTAAAAAAATTCGTTCGCCAGGAATCCGTTACGCTCCGGCGAGCGCATGATGATGGTCAGCAGAGGTTGGTTAAACCAGGAATCCTCTTGTCAGGAATAAATCTTTCGACCTAACGTCTCATCGATATGTCGCTGTCGCGGCCGCAATTCCTCTCATTCCAATTTTATCCGAATCGGCCCCGATTCTATCGGGGAGTTTCCGATCTCGGATAAGAACCAAAAAACAGAAAGCAAAACATGACATCAAAAGCAATCCTCGCCGGCGCCGCAATCGCCGGTTTAATGAGCGGCTCGTTCGCCGTCCAGGCGCATGCCGCCAATGTGTCCGGCAAAGCCGGCGTCTCGCTCAACCAGATGAACGACTCGAAAGAGAAGAAGGACGTGCATTCCTGCAAAGGAAATAACTCCTGTAAAGGCAAGGGCGGTTGCAAAACCGGCGACAACGGCTGCAAGGGCAAGAATTCCTGCAAAGGAAAAGGCGGCTGCGCTACCGACGGCAGCCATCCCGATCACTAGGTCGCCCTGAGAGTAAATGCTTGCGCGCTGTCGCGCGCGAGAGCTGGAGAGTCGGAGTTCCATCCTCCGATTCTCCTTTGCCGGGCCCGCTCTTCATGCCTGCAAATCCCTTTAATAATTTCAGCGACTACGGCATTGGCATCGGCCTGCGCGTGCCGCATTACCGGCACATCCTGGAAAAAAAACCGGTTGTCGATTGGTTCGAGATCATTTCGGAAAATTTCATGGTCGATGGCGGGCGGCCGCTCGAGGTCCTCGACCAGGTTCTCGAGCAATACCGCGTCGTGCAGCATGGCGTGGCGATGTATTTTGGGTCGGCTGACCGGCTGAGCCGCACGCATTTGAAAAAGCTCAAGCGGCTCGTGAAGCGCACGAACACGCCCTGGCTGAGCGATCACCTTTGCTGGGGCAGTGTCGATGGCCGCTACACGCACGACCTTCTTCCGATGCCCTACACCTTCGCGGCGGCGAAAACGACCGCCGCCAACATCCGCGAGGCGAGCGATTTTCTGGAGGTGCCGATCTGTGTCGAGAACGTGAGCAGCTACGCCGAATTTCATGCCTCGGAAATGACCGAATGGGAATTTCTCTCCGAAGTCGTCGAGCTGGCCGACTGCGGAATTCTCCTCGACGTGAACAACATTTACGTCTCGTCGCAGAACCACGGCTTCAATCCCTATGATTATCTGAACAACGTCCCGCATCATCGCGTCGGCCAGATCCACATCGCGGGACATTCCAAGTTTGAAAAATACATTCTCGATACCCACGATCATCCGGTGCTCGATCCGGTCTGGAAGATGTACGCGCACGCCCTCAAACTCGTCGGCAAGACGGCCACGCTGCTCGAGTGGGACGACCGCATCCCAACCTTCGACGAGGTCCATAACGAGGCGCTGAAGGCGAACAAGTTTGTCGAAAAGCAAGTCCAGAACGCGGCGGCCTGACGAGCGCAATCCGGTCGCTTCGCGGGCGCAGTTGAAGGAGCTGCAAACGCTCATGGCGAGCGCGGTTTTTCGTCCGCTCGACCAGGATGATGGCATGCAGAAGCGCTGGACTGACGGGAGCAAGACAAGCGCGGTCGCGGAAAGCTTCGTCAAACCCAACGACCGGCTCAGTTCTTTCGAGCGCCTCGAAATTTACAATCGCGTCTATTGGTTCCGCGTTCTCGATTGCCTTTACGACGATTATCCGGGTCTGCGCGCGATTGTGGGCGAGAAGAAATTTTTGGATCTCGCCACCGCTTATCTGGCGAAATATCCTTCCGCTTCCTTTACCCTGCGCGATCTCGGTTCGCGTCTGGAAAAATTCCTCCGCCAGGAACCACGATGGCTCGCCCCTAACGAAGAACTGGGGCTCGACATGGCGCGCTTCGAATGGGCGCAGATCATCGCCTTCGACGACGCGGCCCTTCCGCAGCTCACGACGGATGACGTCCTCGACACGCCGCCGGCGAAATTGCGCGTCCGTTTGCAGCCTTATCTTTCGCTGCTCGAGTTGAACTACGGGGTCGACAAGTTTCTTCTCGCGGTCAAGAAACGCGAGGGCGACACACTGCGGGACGAAGCGAGTAACACTTTCGAAGCGATGCCGCAGAAGAAACGGCAGCGTCCCGTCCGTTTGCCAAAACGCGAACGCCTCCATCTCGCCGTCCATCGCTATGACAACCAGCTTTATTACAAGCGGCTCGAGCCGGAGGCCTTCGCTATCCTCAGCGGACTCAAGCAGGGAAGGTCGGTGGAAAAGGCGTGCCTCGAAGCACTCGCAAAAACCAGACGAACGAAGGTCGATTGGGCGCGCCAGATCCGGGAATGGTTTCATGACTGGTCGGCGCTCGGCTGGATTTGCCCGGCAAAAAAATGAAAGCACTTATCGTTAGGCTGTATGGTTGGCTGATCGCGATCGGGAATGCACTGCGTTCGCCGGTTCTTCTCATCATCCGCCTCTTTTGGGGCTGGCAATTTTTTCTCAGCGGCAAAGGCAAGCTGATGGATCTTTCGAAGCCGACGCAATATTTCGAGAGCCTCCACATTCCCCTGCCGCGCCTGAACGCGATCCTGACCGCTGGCACGGAATGTATCGGCGGCCTGCTCCTGCTCGTCGGGCTCGCCTCGCGGCTGGTTTCTGTGCCGCTGATGATTCTTCTGACGGTGGCTTATCTGACCGCGGATAACGAGGCGGTCCGCGCCATTTTTTCCGATCCGGATAAGTTCACCAGCGCCGCTCCATTTTTATTTCTTCTTGCCGTCGTGATCATCTTCGTCTGCGGTCCGGGCGCCTTCTCGCTCGATGCGATCCTCGCCAGGGCCTTCCAGGGCAAACGCGAACCGTGATTCGATTTCTTGGGCCGATTCTCGGCGGAGTGTTCGCTCTGCTTGTCGTCAGGCAAGCCGGCGCAGAGGAAGCGTCGAAGATCAATTGGCAGCCCTGGTCGGATTCGATTTTCGAACAGGCGAAGCGCGAGCATCGCTTCGTCCTGCTCGATCTGGAAGCGGTCTGGTGTCACTGGTGCCACGTTATGGATGCGCAGACTTACTCCGATCCCAAAGTCGTCGCGCTCATCAAGTCGAAGTATCTGGCCGTCAAGGTCGATCAGGATTCACGGCCGGATATTTCGAATCGCTATGAGGACTACGGCTGGCCCGCCACGGTCGTCTTTAACAGCGACGGCAGCGAGATCGTCAAACGCCAGGGTTATCTTCCACCCAAGCTGATGGCTTCAATCCTGCAGGCGATCATCGAGGATCCGTCGCCGGGTCCGTCGATCACAAAAGAACCGCCGATCGAACCGCGCAGCGAGGCTGGCCTAACGAATGAGGAGCGCGCGAAACTGGAGCAGGTGTTGCGCGCTGATTACGATCAGAAAAACCACGGCTGGGGCACGGTGCAGAAATTCCTCGATTGGGACGTGATCGAGTTCTGCATCGAGAAAACGATCTCCGGCGAGCACGACTTCGAGCGCATGGCGCGCGAGACGCTCGACGCGCAAGAGCAGCTCATCGATCCGGTCTGGGGCGGCGTCTATCAATACTCGACCGACGGTGATTGGAATCATCCGCACTTTGAAAAGATCATGCAGTTTCAGGCGGAAAATCTGCGCCTTTATGCGGAGGCTTACGCCCTTTGGAAAGATCCGAAATATTTGGCGGGGGCAGAAAAAATTCGGGGCTATCTGCGCAACTTCCTCACCAGTCCGGAGGGGGCGTTCTACACCAGTCAGGATGCCGATCTTGTCGAGGGAAGGCATTCCGCGGATTATTTTGCCCGCGACGATGCGGCCCGGCGCCAGCTCGGTCTGCCGCGGATCGACGAGCACATTTACGCGCGCGAGAACGGCTGGGCGATCAACGCGCTGGCGACTTTCTACGGCGTGACCGGCGACAAATCCGCGCTCAACGATGCCACGCGCGCGGCGGAATGGATCGTTTCCCATCGCTCGTTAGGCAAAGGCGGTTTCAGCCACGACGAGAAAGACACGGCCGGTCCCTACTTCGGTGACAACGTTTATATGGCGCGCGCCTTTCTCACGCTTTACCAGGTGACGGCCGATCGGAAATGGCTCCAGCGCGCGCAGGAAACGGTGCAATTCGCGGCCGATCACTTCCAAAGCGCTGCCGGCTATGTCGCATTTGCACATTCGTTAGGCGAAAAACTGGCGCCGAAGCCGCAGACGGATGAGAACAGCACCTTCGCACGCCTGACGAACCTCTTGCGTCACTACACCGGCCAGGCCGAGAATCGCGCGCGAGCGGAACATGCGATGCGTTATCTCGCCGCGCCATCGGTCGCGGAGCGTCGCGGGTTTCTCGTCGGCGGGATCCTCCTGGCCGATCGCGAGCTTTCTCGTCCGCCGCTGCACCTCACCATTGTCGGGCCCAAGAACGACACGTCCGCGCGAAAGCTTTTTGCGGCCGCCCTTCGTCAGCCCGCACCCTACAAGCGCATGGAATGGTGGGATGAGAAGGAAGGTCCATTGCCCAATCCCGATGTTCCTTATCCCACCCTCGATCGTGCGGCGGCTTTCGTTTGCACCGATCGGAGTTGCTCCGCGCCGATCTTCGAGACGGCGAAAATCGACGCTTTTATCAGGCGCTGACGAGGCGGACCAGACCGCAGCGCCGCTCGGTCCGGCTGCGATGAAACAGCGGCGCGATCTCGCAACGCGCAGCGCTTGGGAAAAATTCTGCGTTCTTTTCCCAAAATTCTTTTGCCAAGCAAACGCCCGTTCATAGACTTGCCCCCTCGCCTCCCCCAACGAGCAATTTACCACACCATCTACTTCTGAAGCCGCCACGTCCCTTTCTTTCAGCTTTCATCTTTCCTGCTTGGCGGCCTCTCGGCGGCCGGTTTAGTCTCCGCTAATCCGCTATGGCGAATTTCTTCCCGCGCTGGACCAATTGGCTCCCACTCAAGATCATGATCTGCGGAGTCGTGATCGTGACGGCCCTGGTCGGCGCGACCTGGTATTACGACACGCCGAAATACACCCGCGTCGGATACATGCCGGTGCAGCCGGTGCCCTTTCCCCACGATCTCCACGTCACCCAGCTGGGGATGGATTGCCGTTATTGCCACAACGCAGTCGAGGTCGCCGCGCACTCCAATGTGCCCGACACACAGGTCTGTATGAATTGCCACACCCAGATTCAAAAAGAAAATCCGAAGCTTGAGCCGGTCCGATCGAGCTGGACCACCGGTCAGCCAGTGTCGTGGGTGCAGATTCATCGCACGCCGGACTACGCTTATTACAACCACTCTGCGCACGTGAATCGCGGCATCAGTTGTTATACCTGCCACGGCGAGGTCAATCACATGTCGGTGGTTTATCACGCCAAGCCCCACAGCATGGCGTGGTGCCTCGAATGTCATCGCGCGCCGGAAAATTTCCTGCGCCCGGACGACCAGATTACGAATCTCAATTGGAAACCCGACGACGTGAACCCGGCGGAGTTTGTGGCGAAATACGGCCAGCCGCAGGGCGTGACGGAGGATTGGTCGAAGAAGCCGCATCTCACGCAAACCGAAATCGGACTCACCTTGAAACAAAAGTGGAGTATTCAGCCGCCGCTTAACTGCCAGGGGTGTCACCGATGAAACGCGTCCTCCAACATCCCGCGCCCTCCCAAACCGGGAAGCAATACTGGCGCAGCCTCGGCGAGCTGAGTGACACGCCGGAATTCCGCGGCTGGCTCGAGCGCGAGTTTCCTGCCGGCGCGGCCGAGCTCGAGGGAGATGAAGTTTCCCGGCGCAGCTTCCTGAAGCTGATGGGAGCCTCGATGGCGCTGGCCGGATTCGGCTTGAACAGTTGCCGCAAGCCCGAAATGCATTTGGTGCCTTTCACCAAGAGCGCGGAATGGGTCATACCGGGCAAGGAGCTTTACTACGCAACCGCGATGCCGCGGCGCAACGGCGCGATCCCGCTTGTCGTGGCGACCGTGGATGGTCGCCCCATCAAAATCGAAGGCAACCCGAACCATCCCGACAGCAACGGCGCCACGGACGCTTTTGCTCAGGCTTCTGTGCTCGATCTTTACGATCCTGCGCGCTCGAAGCGTTTCGTGCACAAGAACAAGCTTGCCGACCGCGCGGCCTTTGAGAAATACCTCGCGGAGCTGCGACCGAAGATGGCCGCCAACGGAGGTGCCGGTCTTGCTTTCCTGGTCGAAGAAACCTACTCGCCAACGCGCGATCGTCTGCGCGCGGAGTTGCAGAAGCAATTCCCGAAGATGCGGTGGTGCGTTTTCGATCCGCTCCTTAGCGAAGCGCAACATTTCTCCACCCAGATCAGTTTCGGCGACAGCCTGCGGCTCATTCCGCAGTTCGATAAAGCGGATGTCGTTCTCGCGCTCGACAGCGATTTTCTGAATTGCGGCGAGGGCGATCTCGCCTCCATCCGCGGCTTCACCGCGCGGCGTCGCGTACGCGAAGCGAAGGATTCGATGAACCGCCTTTACGTGGTCGAGAATCGCTTCACCCTCACCGGGGCGATGGCCGATCACCGCCTGCGTTATCCGGCGAGCCAAATCCCGGCGATTACCCATGCGCTCGCGAGCAAGATCGCGGTCGCGACCAAGGACCCGGGTCTGTCCTCGGTGTTGATCACGCTGAAGGCACCGGTCAAGCCGGCCAAATTTAATGAGCGCTGGCTCGAGGAAGCAGTGCAGGACCTGCTCTCCAAACCGGGTGCGAGTCTGGTTGTGGCCGGCCCGCATCAACCGGTCGTGGTGCAGCTCATGGTCTACGGGATCAACGCCGCGCTCAAAAACATTGGCACGACCGCAATCCTCCGCGCGCTCCCCAAGACCGGGCGCGTGAGCAGCATTTTGCAACTGGCCAGCGAGATCGACGCCGGCCGAATTCAGCAGCTTTTCATTTTCGGCGGCGACCCCGTTTACAACGCGCCGCGCTCTATTACGCTCGATCGCAAAAGCAAGCAGCCGCTCGACTGGGCAGAGCTGCAAAAGCGGGTTCCCGATGTCGTTAGGCTGGGGCAATTCGAGGATGCCACTTCGGCCTTGAGCGCGTGGCACCTGCCGGCGGCACATTATCTCGAGGCGTGGGGCGATGCGCTGACCGCGAGCGGGTCCTACGTCGCGATGCAACCTATGATCCTGCCGCTTTTCGACGGCGTCTCAGAAATCGAATTGCTTTGGAGCCTGCTCGGTCAGCCAAAGGCAGACGGCCCGCAGCTCGTGCAGGAGACCTTCCGCGCGACCGCACCCCCCGGCGATTTTGAGACGGCCTGGAGCAAGTTTCTGCATGACGGTTACGCGAGTCACGAGCGGCTGACTGATCAACCACCGAAGTTTAACGGCAACTCTGCCGGTGGCGTTGCGCATACGCTCTGGAGCAACGAAATGCCGGCACCGACGAAAGACTCGCCGGAGATTGTTTTGGTAGGCAGTTATTCGGTCGATGACGGCCGTTACATTAACAACGGCTGGCTCCAGGAAATGCCCGACCCGATCACCAAGCTGGCCTGGGACAATGCCGCCATGATGAGCCCGAATTTTGCCCATCAGATCGGCGTCAAGGACGGCAACCTGATCCAGATCACCGTGACCGACACGGCCAAGGATACCGCTGGAAAACCGATTCGTCGCGAGCTGGTCATTCCTGCGCTGGTCGTTCCGGGTCACGTCGATAATTCGGTCACGATTCCGTTAGGCTACGGCCGCAAACACACTGGCCCGGTCGGTGAAGAGGCGGGCTTCAATGCCTATCTGCTCCGCACCAGCTCCAATCCGCATTTCATCGTGGCGGACAAAAAAGGGATCGCCAGCGTCACAGTCAAAAAAGTTGTCGGCACATATGCGCTGGCCACATCGCAGGAACATTTTTCGATCGAAGGCCGCGGGCTGGTGCGCGAGGCGACCCTCGAACAGTATCGCGGCGACGAGGAGTTCGTGAAAAAGATCGCGGGCGACGAGGAATTGCCGAAGCAATTGCCCTCGCTTTACACCCATCCACCGCTCGCCTCACCGCAGCAATGGGGCATGACGGTCGATCTTAATACCTGTACCGGTTGCAGCGCCTGCGTTATCGCCTGCCAGGCGGAAAACAACATTCCGATCGTCGGTAAATTGCAGGTCAGCCATGGCCGCGCCATGCATTGGATCCGGATCGATCGCTATTTCGCGAGTGCCAAACCCTATAACCAGGACAAGGGCGAGTGGCCCGAAAATCCGGAGATGGTGCACGAACCGATGATGTGTCAGCACTGCGAGAATGCGCCCTGCGAAACCGTTTGCCCGGTCAACGCCACCGTCCATAGCGAAGACGGGCTCAATGTCATGGTTTACAACCGCTGCATCGGCACGCGGTATTGCGCGAACAACTGCCCGTTCAAAGTGCGTCGCTTTAACTACTTCGACTATACGCAGCGCCCGATCGGCAAGAAAAAGATCGCCGGCTTCTCGGTCTATCAGGAATATCTCGGGCCGCTAACCGAAAAAGCGGCGCCCGATACGATGAAGCTGCAAAAGAATCCCAACGTGACGGTGCGGATGCGCGGCGTGATGGAGAAATGCACCTATTGCGTGCAGCGTATTGAAGAAGCGAAAATCTCCGCTCACGTGCGGGCGGGCGCATCGGATAAAGTTTTGATCCCGCGCGATTCTTTCACCAGCGCCTGCGCGCAGGCCTGCCCGACCGAAGCAATTGTGTTTGGTGATACGGCCGACCCTGAGACGCGAGTTTCGAAGATCAAGGCGGAGAACCGAAATTATCGGCTACTCGAATACTTAAACGTGAAGACGAGGACGAGTTACCTGGCGCGGATTCGAAATCCGAATCCGAAAATGCCGGATGCAGGAGAGATCGCGGTCGCGAGTCTGGAGAATGAAGCCGAGGTCCCGGGCGAGCACACTGCGCCGGTCCAACCACCGAAGCCGCAACCATGATGACAACCATGGAGGACTCACTCTAAGATGGACAGCGCACCGACAGCGCCGCAGGTGATCGCCGGCGAAGCCTCGTCTTCGGTGGCGCCGCCGCTCGCGCGCGTCCCGCTCGTCCTGAACAAGCGCAATTTCGATTGGCTGACCAATCGGATCTCGGGAGCGGTGGAGAATCCGACGCCCCGCTGGTGGTGGGTGGCGTTTGCCATCACTTCGGCCATCGCAGTTTTTGGTCTGTGCTGTATTGGCTACCAGATCTCGACCGGGGTCGGTGTTTGGGGGCTGAACTCGCCGGTCGGCTGGGCCTGGGACATCACCAACTTCGTTTTCTGGATCGGTATCGGTCACGCCGGCACCCTCATCTCCGCGATCTTGTTTTTGCTCCGGCAAAAATGGCGCACCTCGATCAATCGTTCGGCCGAAGCGATGACGCTCTTCGCAGTCATTTGCGCTGCGATTTTCCCCGGCATCCACGTTGGCCGGGTTTGGATGGCCTGGTTCCTCGCCCCGGTGCCGACGCAATACGGGATTTGGCCCAACTTCCGCAGCCCGCTCCTCTGGGACGTCTTTGCGGT
>Ga0157375_10002616_pt1 | contig 15605 bp, 12 predicted proteins | sample M35metaG_FD_115311 | JGI IMG/M metagenome (GOLD analysis project Ga0157375, IMG submission 115311) | Miscanthus rhizosphere microbial communities from Kellogg Biological Station, Michigan, USA - M3-5 metaG | ecosystem: Host-associated > Plants > Roots > Rhizosphere > Soil | place: USA: Michigan...
GCCGAGCACGCAGCCTGCACCAAGAAGTGCCTGGAAAAGGGCGCGAAGCTGGTGGTCGTAACTGACTCCGACAAGAAAGTTCTCACCGTGGAAAACCCGGATGCTCTGAAGGGACATGAGGGACATCACGTAGCAGTGACCGGCCATGTGACCGGTGACTCCGTACACGTCGAAAGCGTCAAGATGCTATAAGTTTTACTCGAGAAAAATGAAGGGACGGCGCAAGCCGTCCCTTTGTTTTTTGTATGAAATAAATTTCTAGGAACGAGTATCAACCTGGACCTACCCTCATAATGGCCGATGAATCTCCGGAGAACGCCTTGGCAGGTTTCATTTGAATGAGGAGTCCTCTGATCATTTACTGATTTTCTGGCTCGTACTCTTTGAAACCACCCCGTCATGAAAAACAAAAATTTCTGTCCGCCGTCGCGCTGCTGTTTTTTCCTCTTCGGGCTCGAAAGGGCCTCGATAGTCGTGCATGGCCAACGAAACGGCGTCTCCGTTGCGCTTGACGCTGAAGGCTTCGTTACAGGTTCCGAATTGCTGAGTCGCACTGGCTCCATCTTTGGTGACGGTGATGAATTGATATAAGTAAGGACAAGCAGTCCCCCCGAAGATCGTCGCGAGTATCACGTCGCGATTGCCGATGTGGAATGGTGAACCCAAATCGAGACCGTTATTGCCTTGTACAGCCGGCCGAAGTGGATGGCCGTTGTACAACAACATCTGACGCTTCCCCAGCGTGAATGTGCCGTAGCGAGTGGAAACGCGCCCATCTTCAGTAAGCTGTGCCAGGCAATTTCCGCAAAGCCAAAGTGTCACCAGCATGATGGTGGTTCTCATGTGCGGTCACGCTCAGTTTGCATTTTGGATCTTCAGGTATAAGTGGTCTGCTTCCGCTTTGTCGGTCGGCAGAAGGGCCTGGTAAATCTGCATGGCCTCAGTCTTTTTGCCCATTTTGGCGTAAACCAACCCCAGCAGATACGACGTGTGTGTGTCCTCTGGCACGAGCTGGAGGGACTGGCGAAATGAACTCACCGCCTTGTCGTACTGCTTGAGGTTGTCGTAGGCGCTACCTTGATAAGCGAAGATCAAGGCCCGCGTGTCGTTGCCCGCATGCAACGCGAGGGCGCGTTGATAGTCTTCGAGGGCTTGGCGTGGATTCCCTTCATCTTCCGCCGCCGTCCCTTTCAATAGCAATTTCTGCGCCTCAATATCGTCGTCCGACCGCCTCAAAGGAGTCGTGGGTGCCGCAGTCTTGGTTGCCGCTGCGGATCGACCCATCATCTGCTGGAGCTCGTCAGCCTTCTCCTTGTCGAGTGTCAACAGTGTCTTTTGGATTTGTGCGGCTCCTGCCTTGTTCCCCATATATACGTAAGTTTCGCCCAGCAGAAATTGCCCGAGAGCATCGTTGGGATTGAGACGGACAGCTTCTTGAAGCAGTGGGACGGCGTGCGCATAATCCTTGGCGTCTACGTATTTCTCACCTTCCCCACGATAGTCCCGCGCCGTGCGATTAGACGATTGCGACTTTGCCACAGCAGAGCCCGCCAGCGCTCCGCACGCTTGCAGCTTCTTCACGACGACGTCGTACAACTCTGCGGACTGCACAATAAATCCACCTCTTTTTGGCCGGTCGGGATAGTAAACCATGCAGTAGTTTTCCTGCGGCTTGGTAGGAGGTCCGTACCCCAGCCCGTCATCGTCTTTGCGGCAATGGCCTACTTGCACTCGCTCCCCGTTGCACTGGTAATCGACTTTGTAGCGAAGCTGGGTGTCGGGAGTGGACTGCGCCCCGGATGTGCCGAGCACAGCCACCATTTCCAATAGAGCAATCATGAGCAACCGCATCGATCTTTGCTTTTCCGGCATAAGAGCTCCTTAGCGATTGACTGCCGAAAATGTTCCCGTCATTGTCGCCACGCTGGTCTCCGCCGAGGGAGTAATGGTGATCCGCTTCAGCGAATTGTCATCTTGTGCGAGAAACGACACAGTGCCGTCCGGACCGAAATCCCACCAGTGCGGTGCGCTTCCGAGCACGTTGGTCGGGGAATAGAAGTCCATGAGCGGCTTTCCGTCAATGAACACCCGGAGAGGCAGGTCGCCGTACTGATGAACCCAGAAGATATGTTTGCTGTCAGGGGAAAACAACAAATGCGTATTGGTGCCTTCGCTAGATATTGGAATGAACTTTCCGTCTGCAAAGACTCCACGCGTGACAGCTGCTCCGGCGGGCGAATTTGCGAAATGAGCCACATGTTTGCTATCCGGGCTGAACACATACTTTAGCGCCGAAACGTTCACGGGATCGATGCGATCGCCACTTACCGATGATTGGGGCTGACGCACTCCATCCAGCACCAGGTGACTGTCCGTTCCAGAGTCGTAGCCTAGATACGCGTAGTGGGCCCCATCGGGACTGAAGCCCACGTCGCTGATGCTGCGCGAATCTACCGGCACCACCTTTTGATCGATGAGCAGGCTCGGCCTTCCATTCACCATGATCATGCCAGCCACGCGATTGCCTGCAGGAGCGAGGACCGGCTGTTGTACTGTTCCCACCGGGCCTCCAAATTCCTTGTCTCCAACAACAATGAAACTCTTGCCGTTGACATAAGTCGTATAAACAACGGTTGAGGAATCTAGAGTAAAAGCCAACTTATCGACAGAGACATATTCTTGCTGCCGCTTGCCGTCGAGGATCACATAGTGATGGCTGTTTATATCTCCGCAGATCGCGGCATAGTGTTTGCCATCTGGACTGAACACTACGTTGTCAATTGATCCCCGCTCCACAGTGTCGCTTCCCGGAACTTTCTTCCCGTTGAGTACCAGGAATGAGAAGGGATGAAAATCCGTTCCACCGGTCACCGCAACCGCCACCATGTCCCCAACCGGCGCAATGTAAACCTTAAAACCGAACCCACGCGTCAGAGGTTTGCCATCGAACATCAACTCGGTCGTATTGCTGCCAGGGACCCTTCTTTGCGTGTACAGGTGTTGGCTGTCGTTGGTCCATTGCGGAGATTCGCCCTGGTAAGGAGCAGGCTTGCCGTCCACAATTAGCATCCACGGTTTTTGTCGTTTGGGATCGCTCCATACATATGCATAGTGATCACCGTCTGGACTGAATGCGACCGAATTCCATTCTGTGGTGTTAGGGATTTCCGGCTTTCCATCAAACACAAATCGCCTGTAACTCCAGGTGCTTGGATTGGTTAGAGTCACAGCACTGTAGTAGTACACATGCTTATTGTTGGAAGTGAAGCCAAGCCGGCAACTATCGGTGTTGAGACTGCCACCCTGCGATTCCGAACTACGAGCGAGCTCTGTGCCATCCACCATGACCACGTATTGATTTCCCGAGCGCGCGCAGTATGCGTAACGCTTGCCATCAGGACTGAACGCCATATAGCCATTTCCTTCCTGCGGGATAATCTCGTCGAATTTGGGTCCTTCAACGCCGTCGTAGTACACCACGGTTCGGCTACCGTCTGTTGCTACCGTTGCGACGTGAACTCCGTGAGGACTAATTTCAAATTTCGCACCTTCCTGCACCGGAGCGAGTACTGTCTGTTGGATATTGGTTCCCGCAGGCGGCTTGAACGGACCGGAATCGTTTGCTTGATTCTGGGTGGCCGGCCCCCCGCGTTTATCGGGGCGCTGTCCCTGTTGTCCATTCTGCTGCTGCTGTCCCTTTTGTTGCTGTGCCTGGTTGGCCGCATCTTTTATCTGCTGCCAAACGCTTTTTTTCTGCGCTTGGGCGGCGGCCAGCGATGCGATTCCCAGAATTACAGCCAGCGAACAAGAAACTCGTTTCATGAACGTCATAGTCCCTCCTACCATCCCCGGTCTGGCAGATGCGGAAACCGCATGCTGTATTGTTTGACCACATTCACGATGTTTGCTTGCTGTTGCAATTCCGCAATGGTGTGGTTGTAGTTGAACGAGTTGCCGAGTGGTTTGCGCGCCGCCTCATAGCGGATGACGGCAAACACCGCCTCACGCGACTCACCAGGATCAAGCTGGAACTGCGTGTCCGCTTTGCGCCCTTCGACAATTCCAATCCCCTGCGTGCTGACATCGTGTGTTCCCGCACGCCCCCAGTAGTACGCGTTGTTCAGGTTGTCCACCGCGCCGGAGGAACCAGTGACATAGGCGAGAGTGATCGGATGATCGGTGAGGTTGCGAAAGCGGATGTTCATCTTCAGCAAATGATGGCGTCCGCCAACGATGCTTCCGGTAAGCTGCACCACTTCCGCAGCGAACAGTTTGTTGCTGTCACAGTGTGCTTTGCCGGCGCAGGCATCGACTGGCCCGGCCGCCTTAGCGCCTGCACACAGCAGATCCCAATTGGCTGCAATATCAAGTCCGCCGCTGGCATTGTCGCGTCCGACGATTTGACCTTTGGCATCGCGGAATTTCGGCCTGCCCGCGCCGACGTCAGTAGAATCCCAGACCTGATTGGTCCGCGTGTAGACGCTTGCGTCGGTGGAGGTAAATTTTCCCGCCGGACAGTTGGCGGAAATCTTGTACATTTGCCCTTTTTCATTCGTGAGCTGTTGTTTCGCGCAGCCTTTGTTGTCTGGCTCCCAGCTGCCACACCACATCTCAGCATCTTTCAGCGCGACCTTGCCGACAGCCACAGCGTTGGTCGTCCCAACGCCAGTTTTTGAACTTACACTCGGCGACAGGCACTTGGAACAGAGCGAGATCCAATCTGCTTGCGTCTGCGCTCCGGCCAGCAACACAAACATCAGAAGCAAAGAACCAGCATGGCGTAAGTATCGGAATAATTTCATCGAAGTGGCTCCTAGGGTGAAACTTTGTCGTCAGCAGAACTGGGGGAAGAAATTACTGGGCAACACAGGTGCCCACCAGCGCTCCCCCATCCAAGGTTTTGTCTTTGTAAGCGAACTGCGTCGGGCTGCCCTCAACGGTGATGATGACGTTGTCTCCATTCACCCGGTAGGTCCCCACTTTCTGCTGCGTGATTCCGAACACGTTGCCGGTGACGAAGGCTCTGTCATCCGAGTCCAGGGTGATGCTCTTCAAAAACATGCCTCCGCTGCACTCGTAATTTCCTTTGACTCCCTTACTACATCCGGCCAAAACAGAAGCCAGTAGGGCAGTAGTAGCCAGACCAATGAACCCGGTTTTCATGGTGTCCCCCGTATCAATGTTCGACAAACTTAAGCGGCCTTCTGCACTACGACTGGCACTTCTGTAGCCTTTCCCGCCAGATAGTTCTTCAACCCTATGCCTGCAAAATAAAGGCCGGCCAGCACGGAGAGATAAAGTCCCATGCCGTACGAGATGGCCTTGGACATTTCTTCCTGCGCCTGCCGCTGCATGTCGGCGTACATCCCACCTGTTGGAATCGGACCCATTGCGTTGCTAATGTTGTTGCGAACGATGATCCCCACAATCACCATGAACACTAGCGGCAACAGACCACCAAGTGCTGCCCGCTGGTCTTTCCAGAAGTACTGAACGAAGGGGCCCGCCAGGCAAACCAGCGCAAAGAATCCGTACATGCCGGCGCTGCTACGCGACGCGCTCCCCAATACCTCAAGAATGTTGCTGGCGTTGAGCAGCCCAAGAATTTGCCAGAAAGTGATTTCAAACTTCCCGCCAAAGGGGATTTGCACCACAACAGCGTTCAGCCAGAACCAGGAGATTAACAACACCAATCCAGCCACTAGATTCGGCATTCCCACTTTGGCCACGATCTGCCCGAAAATCTGTCCGCCTTTTTCCTTGGCAGCCCGCAGCGCGATGTCTGCTTGTTCTTTGGCTAGCACGGAATCCGGTACAGCCGTGATGCTGCCAATCTGACCGTTGGCATCAAAATCCACATCCACCACCAGGCCCGGCTTCGGTGCGACCTCAGATTTCCAAACCCCTTCCAGCGCGAATGGGTATTGCTGACCTTCTACAATCAAAAGCCCGGGCCCGGCATTCGGGTCCCGCAAAACTTTTCCTCGTTTCGCCATGTTGGTGATCCTCTCTTGTTTCCAATGAGCAGCTCTTTGTTAAGGCTGCTCTCACTCCGCAATGCGCAAAGCTGTAGGGAAAACCGTCATGGGCTGGACAAGAATTTGCGGCAGGATTCAAAAACTGCGAGGGGGATCAAACGGCAAAACGCAGACACAGTGAAGCTTGGCTTTCGAACTTTTAAGGAGTAGATAGATCAGTGCCCAATCTGCGCGGTCGTGGTGCCACCCTTCGGCACAACTGTCCCAATGGCACATCGTCCGGTTTTTGAAGCATATGTAATTTCGTTTTGAGTTGAGCCAGTGACTACCCGCCCAACAACATCAGCACTCCCGGACCCTGCAAGTGTGCCATTGGGCTGAACCGCCAGAGTGAAAGGAGACGCCCCATTGTTCACCGTCACCAGAAGCTGGTTGGGCGTGTTCTCTACAACATAGGGCTGCCTTACGTGCGCGGCTCCGCAATCTAGAACAACCCCGTCCGCGGCAAATTCCAAGGCAAGCCCACCCTGACTCATATAGTGGCCATTCATTCTCAATCCCGAAGGTCCTAAGTGCATCACGCTGTTTATGGTCGACGTGATCCCGGAGGTAAGTGGGTTCTTGTCCGGGGGAGGCGGTGGTGCCTGCGCTAGAGTACCTATCGCGCAACGCTCGGTTTTGGGCCCATAGATGGGCCGGTTGTCCCAGTACCCACTGCCGCTAACCGGAATGTTGTTTCTATATTCCTGCATCCACACTCTCTCGTAGCCGGTAATGATTTGTCCCTTTACGTCGATTGGACCTGGCCCAATCAGCTTGCCATCATTTCCCATCGTAAGGACAAAAGAACTCGGAAGGTTGCTTACCTGTATCAGCAGTTGATTCGGCCGCTTCGTGATGGTGTAGGAATGCCCATCGGGTATGAGTTTGCCGCAGCCACTGACCGAAACTGTATCGAGTCCGAAACTAAGTTCCAGACCAGAAGCGGCTTGATATGGTCCGTTCATGACAACGCCTGCGCGCTCCGGTCCACTCAGATCATCTGGATTGACGCCGGCCATGTCGATCAGACCTGTCCAAAAACCTTTCCCAACACATTCGAGCTCGTTCCCGCCCAGCTCCACGCATCGCCGAGCGGCCAGTGTGCCCGGATCATTTCTCACAAACGGTGATCCTGAGGCTTGCGGATTGGCACTCACGCCTTGTGCTGCAATGCGTCTCTGCTCGGCGCGCATAGCCGCATAGCGTGCATTGTCAGCCCCTACGATTTTCGTGTATTGAGACTGAAGATCTTCCGAGAAAAATTGCCAGATATTAATGCCGTTAAATCCAAATCGGGGGTCCCACCGGCTGAAGTGATAAGTCAAGTCCTCACTGGGTTTGTCTTTAGGAAAATTCTTGTCGGCGGCCTGCCCGGTGTTGTACTGGGCAACTTGATATTCGCCAAGAATCTTCTGCTCATCCGGCAGAAGGCCACGAAATTCTCTCGAACCGGAGAGTGTCTTGATGATTTCGGTCAACTCATAAAATGCCCAGACTTGTCGCAGGGCGGTTTCGTGTGGATCGCTAGTCTTCATCCCCTCTAGAACGCGTTCGACAGACGGCATTTCGCTTAAATAAGCTGGATTGAGCGGCTTACCATTCCACGGCGCTGGCTTGGCGGTAGATTGGGGCGATGGACTGGCCGCCTGCGTCGTGCATTGTTTCACCGCAGTTGCCACTTGCTTTTGCAGGTTAACCCCTTGAAAAGCCAGCTTTCCCTTCTGTTCGATCTTGAACGCGCAATAGTCTTGGCCAGCCTGTTGCGCACAAGCCGTGACCGTGATGCTCATTCCGTCACGGCAGCTATAAGGGTCATTCAAATGGAAGGGTGCAGATGGTTGAGCATTTGCTACCAGGGCTGTAAGAGCAACAACGAATATGCCAATTTGGTTGGTCTTCATGATCAGTCTCTAATCAAGACACATAATTAGTTGTTTCAAACTACTTTGGGTGATAGCATTCCGCCGTCTTCGGAACGGCTGGTTTAGCGGTACTCGTAACCGTCTTCCGGAGGTTGCCCTCCACCCCGCATTGCGTAAACGCGTCGGAAAAACCGTCATGCCGCGGGAAAATTTCGAAAAGGAAATCTCGAACACGGGCGAAGAGGCGGCCCCGGATCAGCGGCGTGCCCTCGGTGAGCTTTTCAGCCTGACTTATGAGGAACTGCGCCGCCTGGCAGCAAGCGTCCGGCGGGGAGATCCGAGTGCAACCCTGACCCCGACAGTCCTAGTCAACGAAGCGTGGATCAAAATGTCTAGCTCGCCGGAAGTGGAAGCCACTTCGCGCTTGCACTTCAAACGAATTGCGGCTCGGGCTATGCGTCAGTTGTTGATTGAAGCCGCCAGACGCCGAAGTGCGTCCAAGCGCGGCGGGGAAGAGGAGGTCGCGATCATCACCTACGACGAGTCCATGCTCCCAGCCACCACCACTGGCAGGGAACTCCTGGCTCTAGACGCCGCCTTAGAAGAATTAGCACGCATAGAGCCACGCCAGGCCATGATGATCGAAAGCCGCTTCTTTGGTGGACTCGACATCGCTGAGACAGCGGCTTTGTTAGGGGTTTCGGAAGCGACGATCCTGCGCGATTGGCGGGCTGCCAAGGCATGGCTCACGCAAGCGCTAAAGAAAGCAAGTTAGACGCCAATTTCAGTGGGAGAGAATTTTTTTGAGGAGGGTGAGCAAACTTCACTTCGCGATCCGCTAACTAGATAGCGAGTAAAAACAAAAATGGACACCGACCGCTGGCAGCGAATCCAAGCACTCTTCCACCAAGCCGTGGACCTCCCGGAAGAGGACCTGCCAGCCTTCCTCAAAGGCGCCGGTAATGGAGAAGATTCGCTTATCGCCGAAGTACGAGCCATGCTCGAAGCCGACAGCAAAGGAAGTTCTCTCCTCGACCGTGACATGGCCAACGTTGCCCACCAGATGCTGACGGCCGATTCCGCATCTCCGGTTGCCAAACAATTCGGTCCTTATGTAGTCAAAGAACTACTTGGTGAAGGCGGCATGGGCGTCGTCTATCTAGCCGAGCGCAAAGACCTCGGCAATCAGGTAGCCCTCAAAATCCTCCGCGACGCTTGGCTCTCTCCTGCACGCCGCGAACGTTTCGCCAGCGAACAGCGCATGCTGGCACAACTCAATCATCCGTCAATTGCCCGTCTCTACGACGCCGACACTCTGCCCGACGGCACTCCCTGGTTCGTGATGGAGTATGTCGAAGGCATGCCGATCACCGACTACTGTAAAAAATACAACTGCTCAATCGAGCGCCGTCTTCAACTTTTCCGGCAAGTGTGCGAAGCGGTGCAATACGCCCATGCCCACGCGGTGATCCATCGTGATCTGAAACCTTCAAACATTTTCGTGAAGCCAGACGGCGGCGTCCGTCTGCTCGATTTCGGAATCGCCAAGCAAATCGAAGACCTCGACTCCTCCGCGGACCAGACGCGCACAGTGATGCGGATGATGACGCCTGCCTACGCTTCTCCCGAGCAAATTCGCGGCGAAAGCGTCGGAGTACAAACCGATGTCTACTCGTTGGGCGTGATCCTCTACGAATTACTGGCCGACCGCTTGCCGTTCGACTTTTCCAACCTCGCACCCGTTGAGGCCGCCACGATCATCGCCGGACACGAACCCGGAAAACCCTCAGCCAAGGCTGAATCTCCGAGCGCCACGGTAAGCAAATCAGCATGGGCTGATCTGGATGTGCTTTGCCTTACCGCGATGCATAAAGACCGCCAGCGCCGCTACCGTTCGGCGGAAGCATTGATTCGCGACGTCAATCATTATTTGTCGAATGCGCCGCTCGAAGCACAATCCGACACGCTGTCTTACCGGACAGGAAAGTTCATCCGTCGCAATCGGCGTGAAGTTTCGGCAGCTGTGGCCATATTTATTCTGATCACCGGGCTGAGCATCTTCTTTACCTGGCGTCTGACCAAGGCTCGTAACGCAGCCCTGGCCGAAGCCGCAAGGACACAACGGATCCAGTCCTTCATGACGAATCTTTTTGAAGGCGGAGATGAAACCACCGGGCCTGCCGATGATATGCGCGTGATTACCTTGGTTGACCGTGGCGCGCAGGAAGCTCGCGGCCTCGACGGAGAGCCGGCAGTGCAAGCCGAGCTCTACCAGACGCTCGGAAGTATTTATCAGAATCTGGGCAAGCTCGATGCAGCGGAAAAACTCATCAGTTCATCGCTGGAACAACGGAAAAAACTTTTTGGGCAGGATAGCCCAGAAGTGGCCGAGACACTCATGCAGCTAAGCCTGCTGCGAGATTCCCAGGCGCAATACGATGAAGCCGAACAAATCGCCCATCAATCGCTCGAAATGAGCAAACGCCACCTTTCTCCCGACCATCCCCAAGTGGCGAAGGCCACCAGCACTCTGGGGAAAATTCTGGAAGATCGGGGTGAGTACGATAAGGCGATCCCCGTTCTAGAAGAAGCCATGCGCCTGCAGACCAAACCCGACGGCCCCACACCTGAGCTTTCGGGAACTTTGAGCGAGCTGGCTAACTGCCATTTCTACGCTGGCCACTACGACATTTCGAACTCGCTTAACCTTCGTGCATTGGCGATGGACCGCGAACTCTATGGCGACCGCCATCCCCACATTTCGGATGATCTGATCAATCTAGGCGCCATCCAGGCGGAGAAGAGTCAGTACGCTCAAGCGGAGAAGTATTACCGGCAAGGACTGGATATTATTCGGTCTTTCTACGGGAAAGATCATCCCGAGACCGCGTCAGCCTTAACCATGATCGCCCGCGTGTTAATTCCCCAGAACCGGCTTAGCGAAGCTGAAACCATGTTGCGTGAAGCGCTGGAGATTGAAGAGCGCGTCTACGGAAAGATTCACCCGCGCGTTGCCTCCACGTTGAATGAGATGGGAACCATCGCGCGTCAACAAGGCAAGTTCAAGGATGCCGAGGCCGACTACATCCGCATGGCCGATATTTACCGCGAGGTTTACAAGGGCAAGCACTATTACATCGGCATCGCACTAGCCAACCTGGGCGGTGTGTACGGCGAGCAGAAGCAGTATGCGCGCGCAGAAGACCTCTACCGGCAGGCGTTGCAGATGTACGCGCAAACCCTTCCACCTGATCACCAAAATGTAGGCATCACCAAAGTCCGGCTGGGACGCGCGCTGCTGCTCGAGCATCGCTACTCCGAGGCAGAAAGCGAAACCCTCGCAGGATATGAAATCCTTCTTAAGACCAACCCTGACGGACACTGGATGAAGAACGCGCGCAAAGACCTCGCAGAAGAATACGATGCCCTAAAGCAGCCGGAGAAAGCCGCCAAATTCCGCGCCGAATTGGAAACTGCAGAGAACCAGCCAGCTTCAATGATCAGCCGCGAGTAATAGCGGCGATTCGCGAACGGTGTTAGTCTGCGGCAGACTCAACTGGAAAGGAAATTTCCAGATATGCGCAAAATTCTTTTGCTTAGCGCGTTGTTCGCCGTTTGCAGTTCAGCCAGTGCGGCGGATCGCAGGTACATCGTGATACCGCGGTTCAGGTGACCGAAAGCCGCTTGCCATTTAGCGAAGGCGTGCTGGTGGGCAACACGCTCTGCATCGCAGGCCACATCGGACTCGATCCGAAAACAGACATGCCTCCTACCAGCGCTGAACACGAGGCGAAGTTGCTGATGGACGGAATCAAGCAAACAGTGGAATCCGCCGGGCTGTCCATGGATGACGTTGTCTCAATGCAGGTTTTTTGCACCGACCTGAAGTACTAGGAAAGGTTCAACGAGGCCCGAGGAGTTCAAACGTATTTCTCATGGAAAATCCCAACCTCTACGTCATCACCGGCGGTCCGGGATCGGGCAAAACCACTGTCCTGGCGGAATTGGAACGACAAGGATTTCGCTGTGCCCCGGAAGTGGCCCGCCAGATCATTCAGGAACAAATGCGCAATCGAGGCAGCGCGTTACCCTGGAAAGATCGTGAGCGCTTCACGCAACTAATGCTCGCGTGGTCGATCGACTCTTACCAGCAGCACTCGCCAGCGGCGACACCAATCTTCTCTGATCGCGGCATCCCCGACTCTCTCAGCTACGCCCATCTGATTGGTTTGGAGGACAAGCAATTTCTTCAATCAGCCTGTAATCAATACCGCTACGCATCTCGAGTTTTCGTAGCACCACCATGGGAACAAATCTACGAAACCGACAATGAGCGGAAGCAGGATTTTGATGAAGCAGTGCGAACATGGCGACAGATAAGCCAGACGTATCAGGAGTGCGGATACACCTTAGTTGAGTTGCCCAAAACCGCGCCCAAACTCCGGGCAGAATTTATTCTGGCGCACCTGAAACCGTAATGGGTAAAACTGTTTTTACCGAACGACACCTTCCAGCGGAGAACTAGCAGTGGCATACAGTTTCTTTGGCATGCGTCCAGAAAGACAGGCTTGCCGGCCCGCGATCACAGCGTGCTTCATCGCCTCAGCCATCAATACAGGATCCTGCGCCGCCGCGATCCCGGTATTCATCAGCACGGCATCTGCTCCCAGCTCCATGGCAATCGTGGCATCCGACGCTGTGCCCACCCCGGCGTCCAAAATCAAAGGAACGGAAGTGATCACTTCCCGCAGAATGCGGATGTTGGCTTCGTTCTGGATTCCCAGTCCGCTGCCGATCGGCGCACCCAAAGGCATGATGGCGCTGGCCCCGGCGTCCAACAACCGTTTGGCGAAAACCACATCATCGGAAGTATAGGGAAGAACCGTGAATCCTTCTTTCACCAATATTCGGGTGGCTTCTACGGTTCCCTGAACGTCGGGATACAAAGTGGCCTGATCGCCAATGACCTCAATTTTCACCCAATCCGAGAGGCCGACTTCTCGACCCAGCCGCGCCGCCCGAATCGCCTCATCCGCGGTGTAACACCCGGCTGTGTTTGGCAGCAGGAAGTACTTCTTCGGGTCAATGTAGTCCAAAAGCGATTCTTTACTGCGATCCAGGTTCACCCGGCGCACCGCCACAGTAACCATCTCCGCCTCGCTGGCCTCCAGCGCCCGAGCAGTTTCCTGAAACGATTTGTACTTTCCTGTCCCTACGATGAGGCGGGAATGGAACTTTCGGCCGGCAATTGTGAGCGGATCATTCATAAATCCATTGTAACCGCCAGAACTGATTGAGAACACTCGACATTTCCTGCTCTCACAGCTGCCAAACGTGAGGCGATATAGCCGCCTATTTCTGATTTCGTAACACTAATCCATCTGGATGAAGTAATTTTCGTAAAAGTGTAAATGTTTGTAACCCCATGGAAATAAGACTACTAATACATTTTTCTCTGTATTGGCAAAATTTCGCAAAATATTGTTTGACATTACTTTAGTAACTTGCCATAGAATCCCGGCCGTGAGGTTCCCTCCCCCAACGGAATCTCCCAGGAGAGAGAACTCCCATGAAACGCGCAGTGAAATGGATGATCGTAGTGGTAGGTTTGGTAGGCGCGTCCTTGACGGTAGCGGCCCCACTAATGTCGGCTTTTGATGGCGGCCCAATCCCGATGTGCAACCCCGACAACCCAAAGTGCCAAAAAATTGGATCGCCCGGTAAATAAATAAGAGTCAGACGGGCACTCATTTGGCTGACGCATTGACCCTATGCGTCAGCCTTTATCTTTTTATCCGCAATTTATCCTCAATTCTCTGACAACCTGTGTTTGAGTTCTTCTGCCTCACTGATTGGCGGGAGGCAGGAAAACCCGCGACAGATCACCGCCAGCGTTCTGCCTTCCTTCAATCCAGGCAAGTTAGGAATCGTTTCCGCTAGAGCTGGAGGCAGATTTTGCGCCACTGCCTGACTGTGGGTCAGTTTGATCACAGTCCTGCCAAAGCCGAATGGCCGAACAGCCATCGCATAAAACTCGTCCGCCAGTTTGTCTTCTCCGATGATCACCATCTGACTATGCGGTTGTGAGAAGTGCACCGCAGCAATCCCGTAAGTCGCAGCGAAAATTCCATACTGCCCCGCCGATCCCGCCAGAATTTCCAAAGTACGCTCGGCCTGCTCGTGATAGCTCAACTGATTCGTCAATGCATAAAGCCGCAGCAAAGCAATCGCCGCGACGGAATTGCCCGCTGGTGTCGGTGAATCCTGAAACGGCTTGCGCCGCGTCCCCAGAACGCCAAATGAGTTCTCGGAATGATCCGTCTGCGTGCTGTCGAAAAATCCACCGCCGGTGGGATCGTAAAAAGCCTGCACCATGCGATCCACAATATTTTGTGCGAACTGGAAGTAGCTCAAGTCGCCGGTAGCTTCATATGCATCAAGGCAAGCCACAGCGGTAAAAGCATAGTCGTCCAAGACTCCGGGCAGGATTCGTTGTCCTGCCGCCGGGTCAGAGTAGGCAATCACGTGGTTCAGCCCAGTTTCAGAATTCCAACCCTCAGCCAAAAGATGATCCAGAGAACGCAGGGCAAACTGCCGCGCGGAATCAAGGGAAAGTACCTTCGCCGCCTCCAGATAGGCCGAGATGCAAAGCGCACACCATCCGGTGTAGATGGTCTTATCCACATAAGGTGTGGGACGTTTCAGACGCGCTGCATACATGTTTTCTTTGGCCGATTTCAACAAAGCTGCCATCGACTGGTCCGGCAGGTTCATGCGCTTGCCAATTTCTTCGAGCGAGGCCCGCACAAACAACACATTTTTCGCCGGATTGTGATGCATCTCTCCGATTTCATTGATGTCATAGCGCAGGCACGCTGCCTGAGCTTCTTCTGCAGACAGCGCCGCACGAGTTTCCTCAACCGTCCATGTGAAGTAATCACCGTCATCGTCCATCGAGTAGTCAGCGTCCTGCGACGCATAAAACCCGCCGCGCTCGCGATCACTCAACCATTCATCCATCCAGCGAATGATGTCGCGTGCAACGTCTGCCAAAAACTCAAAGCCAGTGGCCTGGTACGCATGCACATAATTCTTGAGCAACTCCGAATTGTCATAGGACATTTTCTCGAAGTGCGGTACCACCCAGCGTTCATCCACCGAGTAGCGATGAAATCCTCCCGCCAGCTGGTCATAGACTCCACCATTCGCCATCTTTTCCAACGTAGTCCAGAAGACTTTGTGCAGGTTTGCATCTTTCGACCGAACGTACTGATCAATCAGCAAATCTAGTGCGCCAGGATGCGGGAACTTCGGAGCGTTGCCAAATCCGCCATGAATAGCGTCAAACATCTTTAACCCAGCCTGCACGATGTCGTCGACCACCTGCGGAGTGAAATCACTCCCAGCTCCAGCGTGAGATTCCGCGCGGGAAATGGCCGCTTCCACCAACCGAGCCTGTTCGGTGACCTCATCATTTTTCTCGCGATAAGCATCCGAGATCGCGGTAAGCACACGCCGGAAACTAGGCCGCCCATAGTGATCATCGCTAGGAAAGTAGGTCCCGCCATAAAAAGGTTTTCCCTGGGGAGTCAGAAATGCCGTAAGCGGCCACCCACCTTGCCCACTAATCGCGTTGACCGCCACTTGATAGCGGCTGTCGATATCCGGCCGTTCATCCCGATCCACCTTCACCGCCACAAAACGCTCATTCACCAGTTGCGCA
>Ga0157375_10002618_pt1 | contig 15594 bp, 16 predicted proteins | sample M35metaG_FD_115311 | JGI IMG/M metagenome (GOLD analysis project Ga0157375, IMG submission 115311) | Miscanthus rhizosphere microbial communities from Kellogg Biological Station, Michigan, USA - M3-5 metaG | ecosystem: Host-associated > Plants > Roots > Rhizosphere > Soil | place: USA: Michigan...
CGGGCCGCTATAGCCCTCTTTTGAAGGACTATATTTCCACAGATGAGCCGGAATACCTCGTGCATACAACGGGAGACAACAATCTGTTCCTGGCCGACGACGGGATCCTCACCAATTTCGGTTTATTGCCGGGTGAATATGAAGGAGAAAAGGCCTATACCTTGAAGCTCGGATCAAAAAAGGGCGGCCTTGAGGAAGGCAGCGTGGTGTTACCAATTTCAAAAGCGGCTGCAAATGTCAGGCTGGAAAAGTTGCTGGTTGACATTAAACTGGAGAATTCTCCGATTCTTAAAATAAAGCGGAACGTGAGCTCGACAGGCTTGTATAAGAAAGACGACCAGACAGCATTCCTTTATTTTGAAGACTATTATAATTCCCTGAAGAACTGGCTGGGCGAGAACAAATCTTTTCTGGAGGAATTCGAAGACAAGAAGAAGGGAAAGTCGCTCGCAGACGAGTACCGAACGGCATTTATTAAAGCAAAATCAAATGAAAAAGATTACTATCAAACAGAATTGAAGAATAAGTATGGGATCGATCCCAAGGAAATTCTTTCTTATAAAATCGACAGCATGGGTGATTTGCCGGAGACACCCATGATGGAATTCACTACTGAGTTTACGATTGCAGATTGGCTAAAAAAGGCCGGCAACAATTATATTTTTGAAATCGGGAAGTTAGTTGGTGTCCAATCCAGTGTTAACGAAACAGAAAGAAAGCGCAATGCAGATATCTATATGCCCTTTGCGAGGACGCTTGCGCACAATATCGTGGTCAATATTCCAGCCGGTTATTCGGTTGAAGGCCTTGAAGCCCTGCAGAGAGACGTTAACAATGAAACGGGTTATTTCAAAGCCAAGGCCACACTGCAGGGTGATAAATTATTCATCGAGGTTACCAAACAATACAGTCACAATTTTGATCCGGCCGCCAATTGGAACAAGATTCTCGCCTTCATGGATGCAGCAAATGATTTTACGAATGTAAAAGTACTGTTGAGGAAAAAGTGATTGGCTCAAATCAGGAATGCAATTCAGCATCAACGGCTTTCTTGACACTTTTATATTTCAGCAAAAGGGATTTTGCTTTTTCGTAGTCCTGCATTTGAAGTTTCTCCATCAGCATGCGAATACCGCGATCAACAAGTTTTTCGTTGTTGAGTTGCATATTCACCATCTTGTTATCCTCTACCCTGCCCAACTGAATCATCACGGTAGTTGAAATCATATTCAAAATGAGTTTTTGGGAAGTTCCACTTTTCATCCTCGTGCTGCCTGTAACAAATTCAGGTCCTACTTCTACTTCAACTGGAAAATCTGCAACCCTGGTCAGCGGCGAGCCGGGATTGTTGGTAATGCATCCTGTAATGATTCCATTCTTCTGACATTCGGCGAGGGCGGCGATCACATACGGTGTGGTTCCACTTGCTGCGATGCCAACCACGGCATCCTTGTCGCTAATATTGTGGCTTTGCAGATCCAGCCAACCCTGGGTTGGGCTGTCTTCTGCCTCTTCAACAGAAGTGGTGATGGCAAGTTGGCCTCCGGCAATGATTCCAACAACCAGGTCGGCAGGCACACCATAGGTTGGTGGACATTCACTGGCGTCCACAATTCCCAGTCTGCCACTGGTACCGGCGCCAACGTAAAAAAGCCGGCCTCCGGCCAGCATTTTATCGCAAATCGCAGAAATCAGCTTTTCAATCTGAGGTAGCACCTTCTCTATGGCAAGCGGAACTTTCTTGTCTTCATTGTTGATCGAGGTCACAATTTCAATCACCGACATTTTTTCAAGGTGACGATATAGTGAGGGTTGTTCAGTAATTCTGGTAAAGCTCATAAAACTCATTTATAATGGTATTGAATCAATCCTTCCATCGGATTCCGGATAATTTTTCCGAGTTCCAACTCATATCCCTTGCAAAGTTCGGTAATAACATCGCGATATGCGAATGCGACCCCGCCCGTAAAATGAATTGGCAGGGTCCAACTTTCCCGGTATTTGCAAATATGAACGAAAAAAAAATCATTCAATCCATCCTCAATAATATTTTCAATCATGTAGTGACCCCTGTTTTCTGTGAGGAATAAACTAAATGATGCGAGATACCTGTTTGGAAGTGGTTTTTTATACACGGATTCTAAAATCGATGCCTGTGTTTCTCCATATTTCGATTCAAATCTCGCTGTCAGTTCATCATCGAAAGTTTTGTAGAGGTAATATTGTATTACACGTCTGCCCAGGTAGGCGCCACTACCCTCATCACCTAGTATGAATCCGAGGCCCGGACTATTTTTAACAATTTTTTTTCCGTTGTAATAACAGGAGTTTGCCCCGGTGCCAAGGATGCACGCAATGCCCTTTCCATTGCCGCAAAGTGCCCTCGCAGCGGCCATCAAATCGTGGGTAACTTCTGTGTAAGCATTTGGGAAAACTTGTTGAATCGCCTTTTTTACCAGCCGCACGTTCTTAGGATCCATGCATCCTGTACCATAATAGTACAGTTCTGCCGGCTTTTTCCGGTCAAGGTTCGGCACCAATTCTCTTGCCAGCAATTCAGCGATCTGATTCGTATTGAGGAAATAGGGACTAATCCCCTGGGTGAATATGATCTTTTTTTTGCCTCCTTCGAGCAGGCACCACTCAGCCTTGGTGGAACCGCTGTCTGCTATCAATTTGATGGTAGGCATGATAAATTCAACATATTTCGTGAAATTGCGTTTATATATTGATCTAAGGTAATTACAAGATGAAGAATAAAAAATTACAGATTTGGTTACCCCTGTTCGTTGCCCTCGTGATGATTGCAGGAATGTACCTCGGATACAGGATGAGTGAAAACATTCCGGCCAAGCGAAACTTTTTCGCCTACGAGAAAAGGAGTCCCGTGCAGGAAGTTTTGAACCTGATTCAAAACCGTTACGTGGACCCCGTGGGCACGGATACGCTTGGTGACAACGCCATCGAAGAAATGCTGGGCCATCTCGATCCTCACTCCATGTTCATCCCTTCCCGGAATTTGCAGGAAGTAAATGAAGACCTCGCCGGTCGCTTTGAAGGCATTGGTGTTGAGTTCAATATTTTCAGCGACACGATTCATGTGCTGAATGTGCTGCCCGAAGGTCCCTCCGATAAGGCCGGACTTCGTTCGGGCGACCGTCTCATCAAGGTGGGCGACAGCGTTATTGCCGGTGTCAATATCAGCACCGAGAAAATTAAGCGCCTGCTGCGCGGACCCCGCGGTTCGCAGGTAACGGTAACGATCATGCGCGCAGGGGAGCAAAAGCCCGTTACGATTACGCGAGGCGTCATTCCCATCAAATCGCTCGACGCCGCATATGTGATTGCACCCAACACCGGGTATATCAAACTCAATAAATTTTCAGAAAGCACCTACGAGGAGTTCATGGCAGCATTGGAAGAGCTGCAGAAAAAAGGCATTCAAAAACTGATTCTCGACTTGCGTGACAATGGTGGAGGCATATTGGAGGAGTCGGTTCAGATTGCCGATGAATTCCTGGATGGCGATAAAATGATTGTGTATACTGAAGGTAAGAGCATGCCCAAGCAGGAATACAAGGCAAAACGTCCCGGACTATTTGAAAAGGGTGAGCTGGTTCTATTGGTGGATGAAGGGTCAGCATCTGCGAGTGAGGTGTTGGCGGGAGCTTTGCAGGATTGGGATCGTGCAACCATTGTGGGTAGGCGCAGCTTTGGAAAAGGGCTGGTGCAGGAGCAATATAATTTAAGTGATGGCTCGGCACTTCGCCTCACCGTTGCGAGGTATTATACACCGCTCGGCAGAAGTATTCAGAAGCCTTACGATCATGGTTCTCAGGAATATTACCATGAAGTGATCGACAGGTATCACAATGGAAGCCTTGCAAATGCCGATTCAAACAAGCATGAAACCGGGAAGGCCTACAAGACCAAAAATGGTAAAACCGTATATGGTGGCGGAGGTATCACGCCCGACGTTTTTGTTGCTTTAGACACCACGGCGCTGAATCCCGCGATAGGGCGCCTGTACGACCGGAATACGATTGGCAATTTTGTGTACCGCTATTATATAGATCACCTGTCAACTTTCCAGGCATTTAAATCGCCCGAGGAATTTCAGAATGGGTTTCATCCTGGCGATGACCTCATGAACAGCCTCACCCAATTCGCATTGGTAGATGGGATCGATCTTAAGGTATTGTCTAACCGCGAAAAACAGTTTCTTAAGGATCGCGTAAAAACTTTGATGGCACGCCAGCTTTGGCGCAGTGAAGGTTTTTATGAAGTGAATAACGTGAACGATCCGATGGTGAAGAAAGCGCTCACGCTCATTACCCCTTAGGATTTCAGCATTTTGAATAAAATAAAAAACCTCCGGAGGATTTCCGGAGGTTTGTATGATTGATTGATTTTCTATTCGTGTTTATCCAATAACTCCCTTTTTTCAATCTTGTAAGAGCTGATCAGGCCAAGGCCGCCGCCAATTGCGAGCAATGCAAACCAAAGTGCGGGATTGTCGTCATCACGTGTTACATATTGTGTGAGCAGATAGGCAACTGCAAGACCCAAACCAGCGCCCAACAAGAGCAAACCATTCTTAAGATTCCGGTAAGGTGCCGGGCGGTTTGCAAATTCCTTCGGGTTCATTCCCTTTTCAATCATAGCCATGTTTTCCCTGCTTTTGAGATATATGATTCCAAAGATCATCGCGCAACCGCCGAGTGGAACCAGTATAGGTATTAAAACTTCTGCGCCTTCCATTTTATGTGTTTTTAATGTTTTGAATTGATTTCCGTATCAGACTACAGGTTCCGTTTCCGGGTTACAGGATTGAGAATCTTCAGTGTCTGTACATCATCTTATACTACGCTTGGAAATCGTTGGTTACAGGGAAAAGGAAAAAAATCGCGGGTATTGGGTATTGGGTATACGGTATAAGGTATAAGGTAAAAGGAAAGAAATGAAAGCTAAAGATCGTATTCCGTATTCCGTTTACCGTATACCTTATACCGTATACCCAATACCCAATACCTTATTTTGTATCTTCCTGTAACCTCTGCCACCGCCTTGTCGTATTATTATCGTCAATGAATACCGGACTTAGTGATAATGAAATCATTAGCAAAGTGCTTGGTGGTGACCAACAGGCATTTGCCGGATTGGTAAAGCGTTACCAGAATTACGTCTTTACCATAACATTGAGGTATATCCCGAGCCGGGAAGACGCAGAAGAAGTGGCACAGGATGTATTTGTGAAAGCCTTCAGGTTTCTTTCGGATTTTCATGGCGAAACGGCAAAATTCAGTACCTGGTTATATACCATCGTTACCAGCACCTGCCTGTCGTTTCTTAGAAAGAAGAAAGTGAATCTGCAGTCGCTGGATGATGAACGGGTTTTTGCATCGGCAGATACCCTGGACTCTGGCTTACGTGCGAATACGATTGAAGGAAAATCGAAGCAAAAGGTCTTGAATGAAGCCATAAATTTGTTGTCGACTGACGATGCCCAGATCATCACGCTTTTTTATAAGGCGGAACAGACTTTGGAAGAAATTGGCCAAATCCTGCATACAGATCCAAATACCCTGAAGGTAAGGTTACACAGGGCCCGTCAACGATTGAGGGAAAAAATGGAAAAACACTTCCCGGAAGAAGTAAAAAGCATGCAGGCCGATTAAATTGACCCGCCATGGCGGGTCGCAAAGGATTGAGTTATGAATACAAATCAGCAAATGGAAGAACGCCTTTGGAATTATATCGACGGCGTTAGCAGTGAAGATGAAAAAAGCCTGATCGAAAAGCTATTGGCGTCCGACGCGGCTTTCAGGGCAAAGTACCAGGAGTTATTGGGTCTGCACCAACTTCTTGGAAAGGTAGAACTGGAAGAGCCTTCCATGCGATTTACCCTGAATGTTATGGAGGAAGTGGCGAAATACGGCGTTGCAAAAGCTACTGGCAAATACATCAATAAACGAATCATCTGGGGTATTGCCGCATTTTTCTTCATCATGATTGGTGCGATGTTGGTTTATGGCTTCAGCCTGGTTAATTGGCACGCCACGCCTGGGACATCAATCATACCCATTGATATTAAAAAATGGGAACCATCAAAAATCGTAACGAATACTTACGTAAATATTTTTATGATGGTTAACATCGTCCTCTTCCTTTACCTTCTCGATCGCTACCTGTCCAGGAAACGGGCCGAGCGGATGACTGGGCACAGTGTCTAACAATATTGACCTAACCATCGATACCTAAAATAAAACATGAAGCTCCTTTTCTTCCTTATCACTGCCCTGTGCACATTACCCTGGCAGGAAGTCGTGGTTAAACCGGAAATGCTCAGCGCCAAAAAATGGACAATTACCGAGGACAAGCAATCGGGAATCGGTACGCATAAGGCATTTCCGGAAGGCAGTTCCCTCGAGTTTGGGAAGGATGGAACATGGACTTGTTCGGAAATGCTCGAAGGGGCGAAAAAAGGAAAATGGAGCATTGACAGGGATATGATTTATCTGCAAAACGAAGACGGAAAAAAAACTTCAAAATTCAAGGTCGTTCTGCTAAATGAAAAACAATTGAGGTTTGAAGCCAAAAAGACGATGTACACCCGCACCTGGGAATGGTCTGTGAGATAACCTCAACAATTCAACCTTCTACTAAAGACGCTTGGTGAATCACGATCACCAGGTCCGGTATAGTCTGCCTACCGGCAGGCGGGCTCCTCCTTTACAGGGGGAGCTTTCATTCATGTACCTACGTAAATCGTAACTTTAGAAAAGCAAAAATTTGAAAATGGATATCAGGCAGAACATCTTGGAAACAATTGGAAATACACCTTTGATTCGGCTTAACAAAATAACCCGGCAAATCCCTGCAACCGTGCTTGCTAAGGTTGACTATTTCAATCCGGGAAATTCAATCAAAGACCGGATGGCCGTAAAGATGATAGAAGTTGCAGAAAAAGAAGGCAGGCTTAAGCCTGGCGGGACCATCATCGAATGCACCAGTGGCAATACAGGAATGGGACTCGCACTGGTTGCCTGTGTGAAGGGTTATAAATGCATTTTCACAACGACGGATAAACAGTCCAAAGAAAAAATGGATATTCTTAAAGCTGTAGGCGCAGAGGTAATCGTGTGCCCAACTAATGTAGAACCAGATGATCCCAGAAGTTATTACTCCGTTGCCCGGAGGCTTGCCCAGGAAATTCCGAATTCTTTCCACTGTAATCAATATGATAATCTCGCGAACCGCCTCGCGCATTATGAGAGTACCGGCCCTGAAATTTGGCAACAAACCGATGGCAGGATCACGCATCTCGTTTGTACGGCGGGCACCGGAGGAACGGTAACGGGAACGGCCATGTTCCTCAAAGAAAAAAATCCCGCAATCCAGGTTTGGGCGATCGACGTTTTTGGATCGTTGCTCACAAAATATTTCAATTCGGGAAAAATTGACATGGATGAAGTTCATCCCTATTTTTCTGAAGGATTCGGTGAGGACTTTGTACCCGATAACTATGATATGAAAGTGATCGATCACTTCGAACAGGTAACTGATAAAGATGGCGCAATCATGGCGAGGAGATTGGCGAAAGAAGAAGGGCTGTTTTGTGGTTATAGCGCGGGCAGTTGTCTACAGGGTTTGATGCAGCTGAAAGACAAATTGAAGAAAGATGACCTGGTGGTTTGTATACTTCACGATCACGGCAGCCGGTACGTGGCAAAGATCTATAATGACCAGTGGATGATGGAACGCGGTTTCCTTGATGTAAAGACATTTAAAGACCTGGTCAGCGGTCGCGGAAGCAAAAGATTAATTACGATAGATCCTTCAAAAACAGTTGCTGACGCCATCGAGTTGATGAAAAAATTTGAGATAGAAAATATACCTGTAATGAATGGCGATGTGGTGGGCGCAATCAGTGAAAGCGGTTTGTTTGATAAGCTGCTCAGCAATCCTTCTATCAAGACACAAAGTGTGTCTACCGTAATGGAAAAACCATACCCGATTGTTCCGTTTGATACGCCGGTTGAAAGATTAAGCGCTTTGATTACACGCGAGAATGGTGCGGTGCTTGGTAAAGATGAAACCGGGAATTACCACATTGTTACAAAATATGACATCCTGCAGAGTCTTTCGAAGTAAGAATTCCCCCCGATTTGCTCATCTATTTAAATTTGTGATTTTTTTCACAAATTATTGTTTATCAAATAATTAACAAACGTCTTCTCAATTAAATTTTCCAAATCATAGGGCAAATTCGTAGATCTACGAGCAATTTTTCGAAAGCTTACTACCCGGGTCGATTGAAGTTATACTACCCCAGCAGTATTTACCATACGATTAAAAACGAGTTAATTTGCTCTTGTGCACTAAGAGTCAAGAAGGTATTTTTGTTACAGAAGTTGATTGATGAGGAGCATACTACGCCTCAACCGTCCAATGTCCCAAAACCGTCCAAAAAAAATTCAAATCCAAATCCATTGAAAAGTAGTGTTAAAATCCAGTATCAGTCAACTTCATTTTTCTCTAAATCCTGAAAAGCCGTTTTTGAATCCAAATCCTGAGAATCCATCATCCTCTATCCGTCCTGTATCCAGAAAAACCGAAATCCAGTAACTAAGAAAACCACCATCGATCCAATTTCCTAGTGGCAAGCCACACCGTCCAAATCCTTAAGTCCGAAACCAATTTGTAATCCGGTATCCTGAAGAAAGCCAAAGATCCAACGTCTGAAAAACCCAAACCGAATCCAGCTCCTATCGAAGAAAAACCAAACTGAAACCAGGAACACAATCATGGAAAAAGATTTTTACACAGACGATTATTAAATCCAATCCTGAAAAAGCCGGCATATTCTTAGTTGGCTCTCAAAAGAAATTAACCCCATCCCGTAGGTGGGGTTTTTTTTATTCCATACGTCCTATTTTTGGACATGCCTGCATTCACCGATCAAACCGGATACAGTATCTCGCTAGACCGAAAACCCATTCGCATTGCCTCTCTTGTGCCTTCCCAAACTGAATTGCTGGCTGATCTTGGCCTTGAACATGAGGTCATCGCGATCACCAAATTCTGTGTACATCCTGAACGCTGGTTCCGCTCAAAGAACCGGATTGGAGGGACAAAGAATGTCAACCTGGAAGCGCTGGCGGGTTTGTCGCCCGACCTGGTGCTGGCCAATAAGGAAGAGAATTCGAAAGAGCAGGTCGAGGCAATCAGGGCATTTGCGCCCGTTTGGACAAGTGACGTGCATGATTTAGCATCTGCACTTGAAATGATCAGTTCTGTAGGACTACTTACAGGAAAAGTTGAAATGGCAGGGAAGATGGTGAGGAATATTGGTGAAGCCTTCGCAGAATTTGACCAAACAAAAAGTGTCACTGCTGCTTACCTGATTTGGCAAAAACCGCTCATGACGATCGGCAGAGATTGTTTTATTCATGACATGATGGAGCGTTGTGGAATTAGGAATGTGTTTGGCTCTGCAACAAGGTACCCTACCACTTCTGTCGAAGAAATCAGGCAACTGGCGCCTGCAATTATTCTTCTTCCAAGCGAACCATTTCCATTCTCTCAAAAGCATCTCGAGGAATGGACTCTATGGTTGCCAGCAACTAAAATCATATTAGTCGATGGCGAATATTTCAGTTGGTATGGTAGCAGGCTGCTTTCTGCGCCTGGCTATTTCAAGACTCTTTTACAACAAATTGAAAACCAGGTTTAGTTGCAATTATGGAATCTCTATCTATATTTGTGCCTCAAAACAAGGAAGGGCACTTCGTACCATGTTGAAAATGAGTGCTTATTTCTTTTGTTCCCAATGATTGTCGGCCGTACAGAACCAGAACTACCAATTCTTAATCTAAAATTCAATCATGGCCTCAAAGAAAATCGCTGATTTACTGGGTAAGAACGCCGATTACCTGCTTAATCATACTTGCAAGACAATCGACAAATCCGCCATCACGCTCCCCTCTCCCAGTTATGTGGACGACATTTTTGTTCAGAGTAACAGGAACAATCAAACCGTAAGGAGTTTGCAAAGCCTGCTAAATTTTGGTCGGTTGGCGGGTACCGGATTTTGTTCCATTTTCCCGGTTGACCAGGGCATTGAACACAGTGCCGGTAGTTCCTTCTCTCCCAACCCAATTTATTTCGACCCTGAGAATATCATCAGGCTTGGCCTGGAAGGCGGCTGCAATGGGGTGGCTTCCACCTATGGTGTGTTGGGTCTAATGAGTCGCAAATATGCGCACAAGATTCCCTTTGTCGTAAAGATCAACCACAATGAATTCCTGAGCTATCCTAACAGGTACGATCAAACGATGTTTGGAACCATTCGCAGTGCATGGAATATGGGCGCGGTTGCCGTAGGTGCTACAGTTTATTGGGGAAGCGCTGAAAGTGCCAAACAATTGAAAGAAGTGGCTGAAGCCTTTGAAATGGCTCATGAACTGGGAATGTGTACGATTCTCTGGTGCTATACAAGAAACAACGCTTTCAAAGTTGAAGGTGTGGATTACCATACTTCAGCGGATCTCACGGGCCAGGCTAACCATCTGGGCGTAACCATCCAGGCAGATATCATCAAACAAAAACTGCCGACCAACAACGGTGGTTATAATGCTACCAAACACGGAAAGACCTCTCCCCTGGTGTACGAAAAACTTACTTCGGATCACCCCATCGATTTGACCCGTTACCAGGTGCTGAATTGCTACAGCGGCAGGATCGGACTGATCAACAGTGGAGGAGAAAGCAAAGGAACCAGCGACCTGGCAGATTCTGTTGCAACCGCGGTGATCAACAAGCGTGCGGGTGGAATGGGCCTGATTCTTGGGCGCAAGGCGTTCCAGCGACCTTTTAAAGAAGGTGTGGAATTGCTTCAAGCCACGCAGGAGGTATACCTTGACAAGGATATTACGGTAGCTTAGTCTGACTTTATTCGAGAGGGATGTGCATACATCCCTCTTCGTTTTTTTACCTTATCCAACCAACCTTTCAAACACCAAACCCTGTCTGAAGGCGGGCGCAAAGGATGAATTTCCTAAAATGTTAGTGCACCCTTAAACCGGTATCAACAACCTAAAAAATGAGTACCTTAACCCAACAAAACACAGGCTCCATGAAGTACGAAGAGGATTTTGACGCCAACCTGGCCGGTGAAGAGGGTAAGGGAGAGGAATCGAAAACGAGTTGGTTTAAGCGGATCAAAAAGGGAATCCTCACTTCCACCGCTGAAAAAAAGGAGGCCCCGGATGGTCTCTGGACGCGTTGCCCGCAATGCAAATACACATGCACCGTGTTGGAATTGAGGGAACATCTTTTTGTTTGTCCAAAATGCAATTATCACCATCGTATCGGCAGCCAGGAATATTTTGAGATGCTTTTCGATGACAAGGAATACACGGAGCTTTTTGCGAACGTGATTTCTAAGGATTTTCTTGGATTCAACGACCTAAAGCCTTACAAGAAGCGTTTGGAGGAAGCATATTCAAAGACCGGTCTTCATGATTCCATTTCGGTTGCCTCAGGAAAAATCGAAGGAATGGAATTGGTGGTGGCTTGCATGGATTTCAATTTTATTGGAGGTTCATTGGGAAGCGTAATGGGTGAAAAGATTTCGCGTGCCGCAAGTTATTGCCTCGAACACCGTTTTCCCTTTATGATCGTCAGCAAGAGCGGTGGCGCAAGGATGATGGAGAGTGCATTCTCGTTGATGCAGCTGGCAAAGACTTCCGGAAAACTCTCACAACTGGCTGATGCAGGCATTCCTTATTTTTCACTTTGTACAGATCCCACGTACGGTGGTACCACAGCTTCATTTGCCATGTTGGGCGATATCAATATGGCCGAGCCCGGTGCGATGATCGGCTTTGCAGGTCCGCGAGTTATCAAGGAAACAATCAAGAAAGACCTGCCTGAGGGCTTTCAGAGCGCAGAGTTTGTGCAGGAACACGGATTCCTGGACCTGATTGTTGAGAGAAAGCATTTAAGGGACAAAATCGCCACGCTATTGACCCTTTTCGCACACTAAGTCCACCTCACGTCAACAGTATTTGCTTCCCCCTATCTTTGCCGGGTTACCTGGAATTCAAAATGCCGGAAACTTATTTATTAACCGAATTGAATGGAGATCAGAAATCGTTCTGCCTATCACGAATATGCCATTGAGGACAAATATGACGCCGGCATGGTATTGCTTGGAACAGAAGTGAAATCCCTGCGCGAAGGCAAGGCCAGTTTCGCAGACAGTTATTGTTATTTCAATCGCGGAGAGCTGTTTGTAAAAAGCCTCCACATTGCGGAGTACAAACACGGCTCATATAATAACCATGACCCCCTGCGGGAACGGAAACTGCTCTTAAATAAAAGAGAGTTAAAAAAGATGGATGTGAAGATTAAAGAGAAGGGTTATACCGTTATACCTCTGAAAATTTTCTTCAACGAGAAGGGCGTCGCGAAGATGGAAATCGGCTTGGGAAGAGGAAAAAAACTGCATGACAAACGTGAATCGATTAAGGAGCGTGAATCGAGCAGAGAGTTAAAAAGGAAGTTTGGGATCTAGTGAACAGTTGAAGGCAAAGTGATAAGGTGGCGGCCTGCCAGCCGCCGGCAGGCAGGTTCGCGGAAATAATATCTAAAAAAATCCAATTGATAATCCAGTATCAAAAAACAATCCCATTGAAAATAAAACTATTTCTTTTCAGTGCCCTTGTCATAATTACCCTCCCGGTAGGCGCACAAACCGTGACCGGTAGCTGGTTTGGCACGGGCGATGTTATTTTGGAAGGCACCCACAACAATTACCTCGTGGAGCTGAATTTAAAGCAGGATCAGGGTGAAGTCCAAGGTATCATCGGATACTATTTCAGGGATCAATACCAAAGTTTTTACATCAGGGGAAGATTTGACAAGAAGGCGAGGCAACTGGTGATCCTCAATATTCCGATGATTTATTTTCGCTCCAATTCCCGCAATAGTGCAGAATGCCCGATGGACCTGGAAGCCAGGCTGATCACTTCATTGGCGCAATCGACCCTCAGGGGCACATTTCACAGCCAGGAAAAGTACAAATACACTTGTCCGGAAATTGGATTCAGCTATATCCTGGGTGATGATAAGATCCTAGATCCGCCCGATTTGAAGGAACGCAGAAGCTCATTAACAAAAATATGGAAGCCGCAAAATGAAGACCTGGTTGTAGATGTTAACGAGGCGGCACGCACAGCAAAATCAGGTTCAAATGAGCCTCCATCAAAAGCTGAAAAGGGACTCGCGGCCAAGTCGATTTCTCCTTCAAAGCAAGAGGTCATACCTGCTGCAAAAAATTTACCTGATTCAAATACCCGAAAACAGCAAGCGGATACTAAACCGGTTACAGCATCAAGTCCAAATTCAAACGCATCAACTACAACGTCACAAGCGGCTACCACTTTAGGTCAACCACCACCTGCAAAAGATAGCATACAGGGAGTCATGATAAGTTCTGTTACTGCGGCCGCAAAGCCAGATTCGGCACAGGTTCGCGCGGATCAGAAAACTTCAAAGCCACAGCCTCCCTCCGGAGTTCCTTTTGAGAAGCGCAAGGATATCACGATTAAAGAAATTGAGATCGAATCAGACTCGGTGAGAATCAGTCTTTACGACAATGGCGACATCGATGGCGACATTATCTCTCTTTACTTTAACAAAATTCCGCTCGTCTTTAACCAGGAATTGAATGATCGCGGGCTCAATCTGTATGTGACGCTCGACAGTACGAAGGAAGTGAATGAAGTGACCATGTTTGCTGAAAACCTGGGCAGAATCCCTCCAAATACAGCCCTGATGGTCATTACAGACGGTTTGAACCGATATGAGGTCTTCATGAGCAGCAGCCTTACACAAAATTCTACCGTCAAACTAAGGCGTAAAAAAGAGGTTCTCCACTGACCATCAATGTTTCCCCATTAATGGGTTCACTTTAATTTTAACCATCGCATAAAATTGCGCGACTATGCTTGCACGTGATTAACAATTCACGAATTGAATGTGAAAAAATCCAACAAAAGAATGGTGCAACAAATAAATGCAGATGGCCAGTAACTTAGGCGGGACAAGGCTTTCAGCGAAGCAATAACCACAACGGATAAACGCGAACATTATTGTGTACATGTGCGATAATTTTTTTATTCACATTACATTCTAATCATCGAGAATGTCTTTTTTAACTTTGCTTTGGCATAAAATTTGGTCACTGTTAGAGGTATCCTAACATCCAGTATCTTCGATATCTTATGAAACAAATTGTACTACACCAGCTAAGGTTTATATCTCGGCCTCTTGGATGGCTAGGTGTTTTTTTGTCCTTTTTCTTACTTCTTCAGTGTCATTCTCAATCAAAGGTTTTAAGTAAAATAATTTTTCAGGACAGTTTTGAATCTGTTCCGGCTATCACTGATAACCCCTCTACCGGTTATTCAAGTTGGGATGAAACCTGCTGCGACTGGTCATTTAAGAATAGTGATTCTGTTTCGCGTATTGGTGGAAAGTCGGGCAGGTTTGAGCTTCGTGTAACTGATCCCTCTCCACAGCCAAATGATAGTAAACGTTCACAGATAATCTGGAACGGATTAGCTAAGCCGACGGGCGCTGTTTGGTATGCAATCTCAATTTATGTGCCTGCCTGGATTGGAAGTGATCCCGCGCCGGAAGACCTTTTTGATTTGCATGATAAGATGCCTGACAATGGCTCCTCCAATTGGACAAATCCTTTTGGCGTTTGGAATAAAAATGGAAGATGGGTCTGCCACGTGACCTATGATTCATTGGATATTTCAGAAGACCTTGGTCAAAGTATTCGGAATACAGAATTTGATCTTGGTGCCGTTGCACCCGGTCAATGGGTTGACTGGGTTTTACATACCAACTACTCTTGTGAAGATTCGGGTTATGTTGAGCTTTACATGAATGGTACAAAGGTCGTAGACTATAAAGGTAAGTGTGCTTATCGTGGAGCACTACCCGATCCTTATTTCAAATTTGGCATTTACAAATGGCCCTGGGCCGTGTCCGGATTCAATCCGGCTTCAACCACTACAACAAGAACTTTTTATTTTGACAATTTCAAAGTGGGTAGCAGATTGGCTACACTCAAAGATTTTGTGACTAGCGAGAAGATGTCGTCACGCTAGTCTGGTTACGCTTGTCAATAAATGGGTGGTCGCAGATCGTTAGCCTGCCTCCATCGTTCAAATAGATCTTTTAAATTTTTTACGGACCGATGTTAATGTTGAGACATTAAAGTGGTTACACCTCATTGTTGTATAATTTTTTTGTGTTCAACATCACGTTACACCGTAATCGGACTTTTAAATTTATTTTTTATTTAGAATGCGTTTTTAGGAGCGAAAAATAACCGTTTCAAAAAACGCTTTGGCATATGTTTTGGCAATAGGAATCCGCATTTATCCAATATCTAATTCGATATCTTATGATTACAACCGTACTCAACAGGTCTGGTGTAGGCTTTTGGCGCATTGGTATACTAAGTGCACTTGCATGTCTCCTCTTCGTCTTACGGGGACAATCTCAAGTCAA
>Ga0157375_10002619_pt1 | contig 15590 bp, 14 predicted proteins | sample M35metaG_FD_115311 | JGI IMG/M metagenome (GOLD analysis project Ga0157375, IMG submission 115311) | Miscanthus rhizosphere microbial communities from Kellogg Biological Station, Michigan, USA - M3-5 metaG | ecosystem: Host-associated > Plants > Roots > Rhizosphere > Soil | place: USA: Michigan...
CCGGACGCCGAAGCCCGGAACATCTGTGTCCATTAAGTCGTAGCGCTTGCCCTTTCGTTTAAGCGCTTGGAGCTTGCGGTCGGTCAAGCGGTGTCTTGCCATGAGTCCCTCTGGGCAACTGGGGGGCAACATAATGGATGCGCTTGAGTGAACTTCCGTGCGTCGGACGATACGCTGACCGTTATCAGATCAAGGATTTCTGCGGGTTTCGAGTGAAGTTGCAACGGCATGATCCAGACGGTTAGCGAACCGGGCGCAGGTGTAAACCAGGCGCTGTTCCAGCTGAGCTAACCGCCCTTGACCTCGCGGCGACCGAGCACGCTCCTTCCGATTGCCGCGCAAACAAAAAGGCGAAGCCTTACTCGAGCAAGGCTCCGCCTCCAGAAACGCTTTCGGTCAAAAGAGCCTAGCTGTTGCAGGCCTCTTTCAACGCCTTGCCAGCCCGGAATTTCGGCACGCGGGAGGCCGGGATCTGTACCTCGGCGCCGGTGCGCGGGTTGCGGCCGGTGGAAGCCTTGCGGTGCGCGACCTGGAAATTGCCAAAGCCGACGATCCGCACGGTGTCCCCGCCTTTCAGGGCCTTCTCGATGTTCTTAAACGTCGCGTCCACAGCCTTCTCGGCCGCATCCTTCGACAGATCAGATTCCTTCGCCACGTGGGCGACCAGCTCTGCTTTGTTCACGGGTCATCATCCTTTCGCTCAGGCCCCAATCGAGAGGGGTGTTCGCCCTCGAGGCCTTGGGTACGCTCCGATTCACAAACAAGTCGTGTATGACTGGCGCAAAAAACGCGGAAAATCAACAAAAATGGTCCGACTCTGGGCACAGAGCCGGACCAGCGAATTGAGGCAATCAACGGCGAAAATGGCGGTTTTCCGCCAATTAGTGCGCCGTCACCCCGGGCAGCGATTCATCCTTCGGCGGGACAACCCCACCCTGCTCCACGCTCTCCTCCTCCCAGACGATTGGCTGGGGAGGCCGGCTGAGGGCGATCTTCAGCACCTCATCCATGCGCGAGGCAGGGCGGATATCCAGGACGTTTTTCAGCTCGTCGGGTATCTCTGTGAGATCCTTGGCATTTTCGTCGGGGATGATCACCGTCTTGATGCCGGCCCGGAGCGCCGCCAGCAGCTTCTCCTTGAGGCCGCCAATCGGCAGCACGCGGCCTCGGAGCGTGATCTCGCCGGTCATGGCCACTTCGCGCCTCACCGGAATTCCGGTCATCAGCGAGATGATGGCCGTCGCCATGGCGACACCCGCCGATGGGCCGTCCTTGGGCGTCGCCCCCTCAGGCACGTGAACGTGGATATCCCGCTTCTCGAACAGAGGCGGCTCGATGCCGAAATCGACCGCGCGCGAGCGCACGTAGGCATTCGCGGCCTGGATCGATTCCTTCATGACATCGCGCAGATTGCCGGTCACGGTCATCTTGCCCTTGCCGGGCATCATCACGCCTTCGACGGTCAGCAATTCGCCGCCAACCTCGGTCCACGCAAGGCCCGTGACCACGCCGACCTGGTCCTCGAGTTCGGCCTCGCCGTAGCGGTATTTCTGCACGCCGAGGTAGTCTTCGAGATTCTTGAGCGTGACTCTGATCGACTTCTTCTTGCTGGTGAGCAACTCCTTGACCGACTTCCGAGCCAGCTTGGCGATCTCGCGTTCGAGATTGCGCACGCCCGCTTCCCGCGTGTAGCGGCGAATGACTTCCTTCAGCGCGTCGTCTTCGAGGCTCCACTCCTCGGCCTCAAGGCCATGCGCCTTGGCCATGGCGGGGATCAGATGGCGACGGGCGATCTCCATCTTCTCGACCTCGGTGTAGCCGGCAATCCGGATGATCTCCATGCGGTCCATCAAGGCGGGAGGAATGTTCAGCGTGTTCGCCGTGGTGACGAACATCACGTTGGAGAGATCGTAGTCGACCTCAAGATAATGGTCGTTGAAGGTGTGGTTCTGCTCAGGGTCGAGTACCTCAAGCAAAGCCGACGCCGGGTCGCCGCGGAAATCGGCGCCCATCTTGTCGACCTCGTCGAGCAAGAACAGCGGATTGATCTTCTTCGCCTTCCGCATCGACTGGATCACCTTGCCGGGCATCGAGCCGATATAGGTGCGGCGGTGGCCTCTGATCTCGGCCTCGTCGCGCACCCCGCCAAGGCTCATGCGCACGAATTCGCGGCCCGTGGCGCGTGCCATTGACTTGCCGAGCGAGGTTTTGCCGACGCCGGGAGGGCCAACCAGGCAGAGGATCGGGCCTTTCAGCATATTGGTGCGGTTCTGCACCGCGAGGTATTCGACGATGCGGTCCTTGACCTTCTCGAGTCCGTAGTGATCCTCGTCCAGAATCTTCTGCGCCTCGTCGAGGTCACGCTTGATCTTGCCCTTGACGCCCCATGGGATCGTCAGCAGCCAGTCGAGATAGTTGCGCACGACGGTGGCTTCGGCCGACATCGGGCTCATCTGGCGGAGCTTCTTCAGCTCGCCAAGCGCCTTCTCGCGGGCCTCGCGGGAGAGCTTGGTCTTCTCGATCTTCTGCTCGATCTCGGCGAGGTCGTCGCGACCTTCCTCGTTGTCGCCAAGCTCCTTCTGAATCGCCTTCATCTGCTCGTTCAGGTAGTATTCGCGCTGCGTCTTCTCCATCTGACGCTTGACGCGGCTCCTGATCTTGCGCTCGACCTGCAGCACGGAGATCTCGCTCTCCATCAGGGTGAAGACGCGCTCCAGCCGCTCGGAGACCGAAGTGACCTCGAGGATCTGCTGCTTCTCGGCGATCTTGATGGCGAGATGCGAGGCGATGGTGTCGGCGAGCTTGGAATAGTCCTCGATCTGGCTCGCGGTGCCGAGCACCTCGGGCGAGATCTTCTTGTTGAGCTTCACATAGCTCTCGAACTGCGAGACGACAGAACGGGCGAGCGCCTCGATCTCATCCTCGGCGCCGACGGTCTCGGCCACGCGCTCGACCTCGGCCTCGAAATAGTTCTCATTGCTGGTGTAGCGGCGGATGGCGGCGCGGCGCGTGCCCTCGACCAGCACCTTCACCGTGCCGTCGGGCAGCTTCAAAAGCTGCAGTACCGAGGCGAGCGTGCCCATGGTGTAGATGCCATCGGTCGACGGCTCGTCGTCGCTCGCGTTCTTCTGTGCCACGAGCAGGATCTGCTTGTCGGAGCGCATCACTTCTTCGAGTGCGGCGATCGACTTCTCGCGGCCGACGAAGAGCGGCACGATCATATAGGGGAACACGACAATGTCGCGCAGCGGCAGGACCGGGTACAGCTCCGGAGCGCCTTCTTTGGTGGCGGACGGCTTTGAGTCAGTCATGGCGGTTCCGTCGCTTTCTTGGTTAGGCAGGATCGCTTGAAGGCGATCCCCGCGCCGTCTTGGTCCCCTCCCTAAGGCCGGCTTGTCTTCCAGATAATCACGGTAAACGAGGGCGCCGGCCCTGTGGCATGTTACCTACCAGCTTGCGTAGGTGGCGACCAGCGAAGTCGCCGTCAAGTGCCCGTTCCTCCGGGCGGAGCCGCGATTTTCCAACCCATTGTGAGTGGGATTCGCCTTACCCCGCAACAGGAATGATGCCAATCCCTGTCAGGCGCTCGTTCCGAGCTCCTCGTGGCGGTCGGAGTAGATGCGCAAGGGCCGAGCCTTGCCTTCGACCACCTCCGAGCTGATCACAACCTCTTCCACGCCGCGGAGGCTCGGCAGCTCGAACATCGTGTCGAGCAGGATGCCTTCCATGATCGACCGCAAGCCGCGAGCGCCAGTCTTCCGCTCGATCGCCTTCTTCGAGATGGTGCGCAACGAATCCTCAGCAAAGCTGAGCTGCACGTCTTCCATCTCGAACAGCCGTTGATACTGCCTGACCAAGGCATTTTTGGGTTCGGTCAGGATGCGCATCAACGCTTCCTCGTCCAGATCGTCGAGGGTGGCAATCACGGGAACGCGGCCGATGAACTCTGGGATAAGGCCGAACTTCAACAAATCCTCAGGCTCGACGCCCTTGAGGATGTCGCCCGTCCGCCGGTCGTCGGCCGCTTCCACCTTTGCGCCGAAGCCGATGGAGGTCGACCGGCCGCGCGCGGCGATGATCTTCTCAAGGCCCGCGAACGCGCCCCCGCACACGAAGAGAATGTTGGTTGTATCGACCTGGAGGAACTCCTGCTGCGGGTGCTTGCGGCCGCCTTGCGGAGGTACCGAAGCGACGGTTCCTTCCATGATCTTGAGCAGGGCCTGCTGCACGCCCTCGCCCGACACGTCGCGGGTGATCGATGGATTGTCGGATTTCCGGCTAATTTTGTCGACCTCGTCGATATAGACGATGCCGCGCTGCGCCCGCTCGACATTATAGTCCGCGGCCTGAAGCAGCTTGAGGATGATGTTCTCGACGTCCTCGCCGACATAGCCCGCCTCGGTCAGCGTCGTGGCGTCGGCCATGGTGAAAGGCACGTCGAGGATGCGCGCGAGCGTCTGCGCCAGCAAGGTCTTGCCACAACCGGTTGGGCCGATCAGCAAGATGTTTGACTTGGCGAGCTCGACGTCGGAGTTCTTGCTCGAGTGGTTGAGGCGTTTGTAGTGGTTGTGCACAGCCACCGAAAGCACGCGCTTGGCATAATCCTGGCCGATGACGTAGTCGTCCAGAACGGCGCAAATTTCCATGGGGGTGGGTACGCCATCGCGCGACTTCACCAGCGAGCTCTTGTTCTCCTCGCGGATGATGTCCATGCAAAGCTCGACGCATTCATCGCAGATGAAAACCGTCGGCCCGGCAATGAGCTTGCGGACCTCGTGCTGGCTCTTGCCGCAGAAGGAGCAGTAGAGGGTGTTTTTGGAGTCGGTTCCGCTCACCTTGCTCATTCGTTCTTCCAGTCCAGTCGCTCTGCGGCGCGGGCCCAAATTGGTCCTAGCGCCATTGTTTCGTCTTGCCGCCTCGCAAGTGTGAGCCCCCTCCTCCTCCGGCGAAACTGCGCGAAGGGGCAATCTCAGCATGCTATGGCGGCACTGATCAAGGATTGATTAATCCCGGATTGCCACGCGCAGGACACAACCCACACGAATCGCATTCGACGCAGCTGCATGCCTAGCTTGACGCCACCGGACACGGATCGAAATTTCGCCGGTTAGCCCTAACGGCAAACTGCTCGACGCTTCGCTGCCCGGCCCAGCGCCCTACGACACTGGTGCGAGCTTTTCCACTTTCTCTTCCAGCGGATGCCGCTTGCTGATCACTTCGTCGACAATTCCGAAGTTGCGTGCCTCGTCGGCGGTCAGGAAATAATCTCGATCAAGCGTCTTCTCGATGGTCGCGTAGTCCTGACCGGTGTGGCGCACATAGATCTCGTTCAGGCGCCGCTTCATCTTGATGATGTCCTCGGCGTGGCGCTCGATATCGCTGGCCTGGCCCTGGAAGCCGCCAGAGGGCTGATGCAGCAGAATGCGCGCGTTCGGCAGCGCGTAGCGCATGCCCTTCTCGCCGGCGCAGAGCAAGAGCGAGCCCATCGAAGCCGCCTGGCCGATGCAAAGCGTGGCGACGGGCGGCCTGACGAACTGCATGGTGTCGTAGATCGCCATTCCGGAGGTGACGACGCCGCCCGGCGAATTGATGTACATCGAAATCTCCTTCTTCGGGTTCTCGGCCTCCAGAAAGAGAAGCTGCGCGGTGATGAGCGAGGCCACATGGTCTTCGATCGGGCCGGTGACGAAGATGATGCGCTCCTTGAGGAGGCGCGAATAGATGTCGTAGGCTCGCTCGCCCCGGTTGGTCTGCTCGACCACCATGGGCACCAGCGTATTCATATAGACGTCGGCCGGATCTTTCATCGGTGTCCTAAGGCTGGAAGGTTTGCGGCCTCACTTGGGGCCCTCGCGAATCTGTTCGCATGGTCTTACTTCGTCCTACTACATATGGGGCCGGGCGCCCAAACAAAAGAGGGCGAGGTAAACACCCCTCTGCGCCTCACCCTTTTTTCTTCTTGCCGCGCTTCTTCGGCGCGTGGTCATGACCGTGATCGTGGTCATGATCATGCCCGTGGTGGTGATGGCCGTGGTCATGATCGTGGTCATGGTCATGGTCATGGTGGTCCTGGTCATGATCGGCGTCGGGATCGGCGTAAAGTTCCTCCGGCGTCACCTTGGTGTCCGTCACCTTGGCGAGTTCGAGCACGTAGTCGACGGCTTTGTCCTCGAAGATCGGCGCCCTGAGCTCAGCAAGGAGCTGGGGGTTGTTGCGGTAATGATCGTAGACCTTGCGCTCTTGCCCCGGGAACTGCCTGACGCGCTCGAGCAGCGCCCGGCTCACTTCCTCGTCGGTAACGGCGATCTGGTTGCGCGAGCCGACCTCCGAGAGGATCAGCCCAAGCCTGACGCGGCGGGCGGCGATGTCGCGATAATCAGCCTTCGCCTTCTCCTCGGTGGTGCCTTCGTCCTCGAAGCTCCGTTTTGAGCGTTCAAGGTCGGCGGTCACTTGCTGCCAGATGGCTTGGAACTCATTGTCAACGAGCGTCGGCGGCAGCTCGAAATCGTGCCCCTTATTCAGCGCGTCGAGCAGAGCCCGCTTGAGCTTGAGCCGCGAGGCGCCCGCCCGATCCTGCTCAAGCCGCTGCTTCATCGTCTCGCGGAGCTTCTCGACCGATTCGACGCCAAGACCCTTGGCGAACTCCTCGTCGAGCATCGGGGTTTCGGGTGAGCCCACCTCCTTCACCTTCACGGCGAAGCGCGCGGTCTTACCGGCGAGACTCGCCTCGGGGTAGCTGTCGGGGAAGGTTGCCTCCACTTCACGCTGGTCGCCTGCGCGCGCCCCGGTCAGTCCTTCCTCGAAGCCGGGAATGAAATTGCCACTGCCGAGCACGATTGGCGCGTCCTCGGTCGAGCCGCCCTCGAAGGGCGTGCCGTCGATCGAGCCGACGAAATCGATCACCAGGCGATCGCCGGTCGCGGCGGCGCAGTCTTTCGCCTTGTAGCGCTGATTGGCGGCGCGCAGCCGGTCCAGCGACTTGTCGACATCATCGTCGGTCACGGCGGCCACCGGCTTCTCGAGCGAAAGCTTCTTGAAGTCCATCAGCTCGAATTTGGGGAGCACCTCGAAGGAGAGCGTGTAGGCGAGGTCGCTCGTGCCGGCGAAAATCCGGTCGATCTCCGCCTCATCCTCCGGGAGGGCGACGGTTGGCTGAAAGGCCGGCCGCTCCTCGCGCTGCGATACGGCATCGCGACTCGTTTCGGCGACAGCCTGTTGCACCACCTCGGCCATCACCGAACGACCATAGACCTTGCGCAAGTGCTCCTTGGGCACATGGCCGGGGCGGAAACCCTTCAACCGCGCCTTGCCCTTGAGCTCGTCGAGCCGCGCCGAGAGACGCTTCTCCAGCTCGTCGGCGCCGATCACCACCTTCAATTGGCGGCGCAATCCCTCCGCATTCGTCTCGGTGACGTTCATCCTGTCCTCAATCTGCCTTCGCCCGTTTCCGCACTCGGTCAAATGCGGACTTTGGCGTCCTTCACGCAATCCTGCTTGGTGCGGGCGGAGGGAGTTGAACCCCCACGGCCGAAGCCACCAGAACCTAAATCTGGCGTGTCTACCAGTTCCACCACGCCCGCTTAAAAAGTCGCGTCCCGCTTCGACCCGGCGGTCTATAGCATGGCGGATTCCTCGGCTGCTAGCCTAGCCGGCCCCCTTGGGCAACCCCTTACGTCGCTTGCCGCCTCTCGTTTATGCTGCGGCCCCTTCATTTATGCCGCGCTTCCCCCCCGCAGAGGAATGCGAACTGCTCGAGCAGCGCCGGAAGTCCATGCAAGGGCGTTAGGACTTATAATTGTCGTGCTGTTTGGTTGCTTTCCTTGAAATTTCCGCGTCTTGCTTGCACCCCTCGCGCTGATTAGTTTGCCGTCAAAGACCGGAAGACCAAAGGCCCCCTTAAAGTGCCCCTCCGCAACGGCATCATCGAGGCGATCGGCAATACCCCGCTGATCAAGCTGAAGCGCGCGTCGGAGGAGACGGGCTGCACCATTCTCGGCAAGGCCGAGTTCATGAATCCCGGCCAGTCGGTAAAGGATCGGGCCGCGCTCTACATCATCTGCGACGCGCTGAATTCGGGACGCCTTCAGCCGGGTGGTACCGTGGTCGAGGGCACCGCCGGGAACACCGGCATCGGACTCGCGCTGGTCGGCAATGCGCTGGGCTTAAAGACGGTGATCGTCATCCCCGAGACGCAGTCGGACGAAAAGAAGGACATGCTGCGACTGGCCGGCGCCCGGCTCATCGAGGTGCCCGCCGTTCCCTACAAGGACCCCAACAACTACGTAAAATACTCGGGCCGTCTCGCCGAGGAGCTTGCCTCGAGCGAGCCCAACGGTGCGATCTGGGCCAATCAGTTCGACAATGTCGCTAACCGCCAAGGGCACATCGAGACGACGGCGCAGGAGATTTGGAAGGAGCTCGGCGGCAAGGTCGACGGGTTCATCTGCGCGGTTGGCACCGGCGGCACGCTTGCGGGCGTCTCCATGGGCCTCAAGGAGCACAACGAGGACGTGGTAATCGGGCTTGCCGACCCGATGGGCGCCGCGCTGTACAATTATTACAGGCACGGCGTGCTCAAGGCGGAGGGCAGCTCTATCACCGAGGGGATCGGCCAGGGTCGTATCACCGCCAATCTGGAGGGAGCCAAGATCGACGAGGCCTACCAGATCCCGGACGCCGAAGCGCTCCCCGTCATTTTCGAGCTTTTGAGCGAGGAAGGGCTCTGTCTCGGCGGCTCCAGCGGAATCAATGTCGCCGGCGCGATCCGCCTTGCCCGGGATTTGGGCCCAGGCCATACCATCGTCACGGTGCTTTGCGATTACGGTACCCGCTACCAAAGCCGCCTGTTCAACCCCAAATTCCTGCGTGAGAAGGGGTTGCCGGTCCCTGCATGGCTCGACCAAGGGCAGGCTGCCGCGCCTCGCGTATTCGTCTAATTCGAGAATTGGAGACTGGCCTTGCTGCAGACGAAGACTTGGCTGACCGAGACCGACGAGCTTGCCCGCGAGCTCGATGCGCCTGACCTCGTCATCATCGATGCCTCCTGGCACATGCCGGCCGAGAACCGGAACGCGCACGAGGAATACCTGAGCGAGCATATTCCCGGCGCGATCTTCTTCGATATCGACGAGATCGCCGATACCAAGAGCGGGCTCCCGCATATGCTGCCGCCGCCCGAGAAATTCTCTTCGCGCATGCGCAGCATGGGGATCGGCGACGGGTCGCGCATCGTAGTCTACGATTCGACCGGACTGTTCAGCGCCGCGCGGGTGTGGTGGACGTTCCGCGTCATGGGCGTCGACGATGTGAGCGTGCTGAACGGCGGATTGCCGAAATGGAAGCGCGAGGGCCTGCCGCTCGCCAGCGGACCGGCCCGAAGCCGAACCGCGCGCCACTTCACGGCGCGGCGCAATCTCGATCTCGTGCGCGACGTAGGCGACATCAAGGCGCTGCTCAAGGACAGATCGGCCGAGATCGTCGACGCACGCGCGGCCGATCGGTTTGCCGGCAAGGCGCCCGAGCCACGCCCGGGGCTTCGCTCGGGCCGCATCCCCGGCTCGCATAATCTTCCTTTCGCCAAGCTTCTCAACAAGGACGGCACGCTCAAGACGCCGCCCGAAATTGAAAGATTGTTCGAGGAAGCCGGCGTCGATCTCTCCAAGCCCGTGGTGGCGAGCTGCGGCTCCGGCATAACGGCGAGCGTGCTTGCGCTCGGTCTTGCTGAGATCGGGCATCGCCGGGCGGCTGTGTATGACGGCTCATGGTCGGAGTGGGGCGCCGACCAAAGCCTTCCCATCGAGACCGGCTGAGGTACCCCGCGGGTCCCCCTCGCCCGACCGAGGCTAGATGAGCAAACGGAGCAGGACGCAAAAGGATCTGACCCGGCTAGTGCATGCCGGGCGCGAACCCGCGCGCCATCATGGCTTCGTCAATACGCCGATCTATCGCGGCTCTACGATCCTCTTTCCTACCCTCGAGGCGCTCGAAGCCAACGCTCAGGACTTCACCTACGGGCGGCTCGGCACGCCGACGGTCAGGGCGCTCGAAGAGGCAATCGCAGAACTCGAGGGCGGGCAACGCACCCTGCTCACCCCATCCGGCCTTTCAGCCATCGCCACCTCGCTGCTCGCGTTCCTTGCCGCCGGCGACGAGGTGCTGGTCTCGGACAGCGTCTATCGCCCGACCCGGCGCTTCTGCGACAGCGTGCTGAAGCGGCTCGGCGTGAAGACCATCTACTACGACCCGCTCATCGGCGGGGGCATCGAGAAGCTCATCACCAAGAAAACGAAGGTCGTCTTCACCGAGTCGCCTGGCTCGCAGACCTTCGAGGTGCAGGACATTCCGGCCATAGCCAAGGCCGCGCATGCCGCGGGCGCCGTGGTCATCCTCGACAACACCTGGGCGACCCCGCTGTTTTTCAAACCGTTCGCCCATGGCGCGGATGTCTCCATCCAGGCGGCGACAAAATATATCGGTGGCCACGCCGATATCATGCTCGGCTCGGTCACCATGAACGAGCGAACCAACCTTGCGGTCGCGAAGACGCATGAGGATCTCGGTTTGTGCACCGGGCCGGAGGACGTCTATCTTGGCCTGCGGGGCCTGCGAAGCCTCGGCGTGCGGCTTGACCGGCATCAGCGGTCGGCGTTGGAAATGGCGCGCTGGCTTGCCGCACGTCCCGAGGTCGCGCGCGTGATCCACCCGGGCCTCCCTTCCGATTCCGGACACACGATCTGGAAGCGCGACTTTACCGGAGCCTCCGGCTTGTTCTCGATCGTGCTGAAGCCCGTTGCGCACGAACGGCTCGCCGCCATGCTCGACGGGCTCAGCCTGTTCGGCATGGGCTATTCCTGGGGAGGCTTCGAGAGCCTGATCCTGCCGTTCGACCCGAAAGACTATCGCTCGGCGACCGAGTGGCAGGCTGAAGGTCCTGCGCTGCGTCTGCATATCGGGCTGGAAGACGTCGACGATCTAAAGGCCGATCTTGACGCCGGGTTCGCGCGGCTCGCGGCGCGAGGCTAGTCGCTCGAGCCCAGAAAGAGGACCTTGGCCATGGATTTCAAACTCCGAGGCAAGCGCGCGTTCGTCACTGGTTCCACCCAGGGCATCGGCTTCGCCATCGCCCTAGGCCTGGCACGCGAAGGCGCCGCAGTGGTGGTCAACGGGCGCGGCGAGCCCAAGGTCAAGGACGCGGTGAAGCGCCTCGTGGCCGAAACGAAGGCGTCAGTGACCGGCATCGCCGGCGATGTCGGCAGCGCCGCCGAGGTCGATCGTCTCGTCGCCCAACTCGGCCCGGTCGACATTCTCATCAACAATGCTGGCATCTTCGAGCCGAAACCGTTCCTCGAAATCTCCGACCGCGACTGGATCCGCCATTTCGAGGTCAACGTCATGAGCGGCGTGCGACTCTCCCGTGCGCTGTTGCCTCACATGCTGAAACAAAACTGGGGCCGCATCGTTTTCATCTCCTCGGAGTCGGGGCTGAACATCCCGGCGGAAATGGTGCAATACGGCATGACCAAGACCGCCCAGCTCGCGATCTCGCGCGGCATTGCCGAAACCATTCCCGGGAGCGGCGTAACGGTCAATGCGGTGTTGCCCGGGCCGACGCTGACGGAAGGCGTGAGTGCGTTTCTGGAGACCTTGGCCAAGGATCGCGGCATCAGCGTCGATGAGATGGCTATCGAGCTGATCAAGACGCTGCGTCCCACCTCGCTGATCAAGCGCTGGGCGACGCCCGAAGAGGTTGCAAATCCGGTCGTCTATCTCTGCAGCGAGGCGGCGTCGGCAACAACAGGCGCGGCAATCCGCGTGGACGGCGGGGTGTTGCGCAGCATCGCCTAGGCGCGGACAGACCATGTGCCTACGCCTGCGGGCAGTTGCTAGTCCAGCGTATAGGCGACCAGCGAGTTGCTGAGCATGATCGGGATCAGCACGAGCTTCTTGTCGGGGAAATAGGCGAAGTCGGCGCTGCCCTTGCCGAGCTTGGTCAGCCGATCGAATTTGCCCTTCGCGTCGATGCGGTAGAGTCCGCCGGCGGCCCAATCCGTCACGAGATAAGCGCCAGGTGCAAGTGCCTGAAGCCCGTCGAGATTGCCGAGCTTGTCGTTGTTGCCGATCGTGCTCACCGCCTGCTTGTCGATATCCACCGCGAGCAGGCCGCCCAACTGCTGTTTCTGCCCCTCGCCCGGCAAAGTGCCGAACGACGCGACGATCAGCTTTCCGTCCTGGACGAGAAGGCCGTTCGGTCCGTTCAATACGTCGTTGGTGAACCAGGGCTCGAAGTTTCCCTCCGTGAGCCGCCAGATCGTATTCATCGGCGTGTCGGAGGCATAAACGGTACCGTCGTCGCCGACCGCGACGTCGTTCAAGAAGATCGCCCCCTTCGCCGGATAGCGCTTGACGATCTCGCCCGATGCCACGTTGATCTCGACCAGCTCGTCGACGTCGGCGACGTAGAGCGTGCGGTCATGCAGCGCCATCCCGGTCGGAGCGTTGAGGCCCTTGACCCAGGATTTCGTGCTGATCGTGCCGTTGGGCTTGAGCTTGGCGATGTAGCCGTTGCCGTCCTTCTGCATGATGGCGCCGACAATATTGCTGACATAGATCGCCCCGGTGGCCGGATCCTGCACGACCGACTCCGGCTGCTCGAGGCCTTTCACCTCGAACAGCAGCTTGGGATCGGCAGCGGCCGCGTCGCACAGAACGAGCGTGAGAAGCAACCCAACGACAAATCGCATGACTTTTCCTCGACGGTCAGACCGGGCGCGGCCAAAACGGCCGAAGTTGAAATGGCGGTCCCGGAAGGATTCGAACCTTCAACCCTCTGCTTAGAAGGCAGATGCTCTATCCCTTGAGCTACGGGACCACTGGCACGGGTGACACTATAGCCCGAAACGATGAACCGTCAGTGCGTCCAGCGGTCCAGCCGGCCGAACTTGAAGTTCTCGGCGTAGGACTTCGGTCTCTGCGCCGTCTTTTGCGGCTCCTCGACACGGAAGGCAATGCCCTGGCGCGTGGCGAAGGCGACTGCCTCCTGCTTGCTGGCGAAGCTCATGCGCACCTGCGGCTTGGTCTCGGTCGAGCTGGTCCAGCCCATCAGCGGCTCGATCAGCTTCGGCTGCTCGGGCTCGTACTCCAAGATCCACTCGCGCGTGCCCGCCAGGCCCTGCTGCATCGCGGTCTTGGCGGGTTGATAGATGCGGGCGGCCATGCGCTTCCTCATTCCTTCAAATGAGCGATGGTCGGGGCAGCAAGATTCGAACTTGCGACCCCCTGCTCCCAAAGCAGGTGCGCTACCAGACTGCGCTATGCCCCGATCAAATCGCTGGCAGATACATAGTTCGCGACGAAGCAATAGGCCAGCCTCAAGACGCTAGTCCAAAGTCCTGATCAAGGAGCTAAAGCGGAGCGGCCGGCGCCGCCGGGGCCGTACGCGCCCTATTTGGGCAGGCCGGGATACAGGACCTTATCGCCGCGCTTGAGCCCGATTTTGGCGGCCTCCCCGCCGTTCAGCTCGAGCACGCCGAGGATCGGGCCCCCCGACGGGATCAATGTCGTGGAGAAGGGTTCCGCATTCTGCTCGATGCGATGCACTTTGCCGTCGGCGGAGATGAAAACCATGTCGAGCGGGATCAGCGTGTTTTTCATCCACATGGTTGCCGGCTGTGCCCGGTCGTAGAGAAAAAGCATGCCGGCATTCTCCGGCAGCGAGCGGCGAAACATCAGGCCGAGCGCGCGCTCCTTATCGGTGGTGGCAATCTCGATGGCGAAGTTGTGGTCGCCGCTGTCGGTCTTGAGCACGAGCGTACCGCTACCGGCGGCGTAGACGCTCGCTTGCGCAAGAATGCCGAGCGCGAACAAGGACAGCGCCGCCGAGCGGGCGAGACGATCGAGCGTTCGCAATGTCAGTGGGAGGACGGTCCTTGCGAGCCGTCCGGCTTGAGCTCCGCCGCCATCAGCCCCTTCGGTCCGCGGCCATAGCGCACCAGCACCGCTTGTCCGGGCCTGAGCTCCGTGAAGCCGCAGCGCCGCAGCGTCTCCATATGCACGAAGATGTCCAGAGTCTGGCCGCCGCGGGTCACAAAGCCGAAGCCACGCAGCCGGTTGAACCATTTGACCGTGGCTCGCTCCCAGTCGCTCTCCGGGATGACCACGACATGCGTTCGCTGCGGCAGTTGCGACGGATGTACCGCCGTCGAATCGTCCATCGCGCGGATGCGGAACGCCTGCAGGCCCTTCGGCCGGCGCAGCACTTCGCAGACCACGCGCGCGCCCTCGTAAGCCGTCTGGAATCCGTCGCGGCGCAGGCACGTCACGTGCAGAAGAACGTCGGGAAGATCCTCGTCCGGAACGATAAATCCATAACCCTTTGACGCATCGAACCACTTGATCGATCCTGACACTTCGAAGACATCAACTGTGACTTCCTCGTCGCGTTGGGTATGGCCCTCTAAATGTGGCGGTTCTTTCGCCCCCATGCCGCATTCCCCCGCATGTAACTTCTAACCGAGCCGAAACACGCCCCATACACGAATCGGCCGGAAACACTCGTTTGCGAAGATAGCATCGCCGCTTTGGGAGGCCACGGGAATTTTCCACGCGGTTCCACCTTCTCCACAATGCCCCAGCCGAGTTCGCGAGTCCTGGTCAGCCACAGGTGCAAGCATCTGATTGGTAAGCGAATCTAACGAAATTGCCCGAACGGATGCAACGAGCGGAACGAATCGGAAGAATCTCACCTCTCGACGCCGCAAACATTTATGGCGTCGAGAGAAATTTCACTTTCGGTGCCGCGGAACAGCAGGGTGTGGACCTTGGGCAACAATCGCCACCCAATCTGCACGTTCCTCCGCCAAAAAATGACGGTGGCGTGTTGCGCTTGCCACACATGCGCGCCGCGCGCTAATTGAGTGCGCTTCGGCGCGGGGCGATGCGTGAGGAGACGAGTGATGAAATATCTGCACACAATGGTGCGCGTCAGCGATCTCGATAAGTCGCTCGACTTCTACTGCAACAAGCTCGGCATGAAGGAAGTGCGCCGCCTGGAGAGCCAGCAAGGCCGCTTCACGCTGGTTTATCTCGCCGCTCCCGGCGACGAGGACGCGCAAGTTGAGCTCACCTACAACTGGGACCCCGAGGTTTATAGCGAGGGTCGCAATTTCGGCCATATTGCCTATGAGGTCGACGACATCTATGCGACTTGCGAGACGCTGATGAAGCACGGCCTCACCATCAATCGCCCGCCGCGCGACGGCTATATGGCCTTCATCCGCTCGCCCGACAATATTTCGATCGAGTTCCTGCAGAAAGGGCAGCCCAAGCCCAAGCAGGAGCCCTGGGCCTCGATGCCGAACAGCGGCAAGTGGTAGGGGGTCGGCTCGAATTGGCGCCCCCTAGGGGATCGAACCCCTGTTTTCAGGTTGAAAAGGTCACGTCTCCCCCGCAAGCCCGAGGTTTCTGTCCCCGCAAATCCTTGAGAATAAAGGCCTAACGTGCACCTGCGTCTCCCCTTGTGTCTGACTGGCTAGCTGCATATAAAGGACAGGAACAAGACAATCTCAGGAGACGATGATGGGGCAGAAAGTCAA
>Ga0157375_10002620_pt1 | contig 15589 bp, 9 predicted proteins | sample M35metaG_FD_115311 | JGI IMG/M metagenome (GOLD analysis project Ga0157375, IMG submission 115311) | Miscanthus rhizosphere microbial communities from Kellogg Biological Station, Michigan, USA - M3-5 metaG | ecosystem: Host-associated > Plants > Roots > Rhizosphere > Soil | place: USA: Michigan...
GAGAAAAAGAGTTTCTTTGCAAATTATCTGCATTCGATGGAATAACTCCGTTGCTTGTTACATTGCCATACGAAAAATAAAAACTGGTTACATCGCTGCCACCGGAAAGAGCAATGGTGTTATTGTATTCAGTGCCCATATCGTAAAAATCGCGTACATTATCATCAATAAAGCTGTAAGGCTTCAGCAACTGCGAATTGTCAACAACAGAGCCCCAAAGTCTTTCCTTACCATCGAGCTTTGGTCCCCAGCTTCCATTTTCTGATAAAATAAATGTGCCGCTCCATCCCTGGCCAAAAGTTTTTTGAAGATCAGGCAGCTTGCCAACTTTGCTGAAGTTGGCAGAACCGTTGTATTCAACTTTCAACTTACCTGGTCTTCCACGTTTTGTTGTGATCATAATGGCGCCATTCTTGGCACTGGAACCATAAAGCGAAGCAGCCTCAGTTCCTTTTAGGACAGTTATGGTCTCAATATCGGCCGGGTTAATATCGCCCGCGGAATTCCCATAATCCGTATTGCCATTTGCAGATCCAAACCTTGCATCACTGAGAGGCACTCCATCTACAACATATAGTGGCTGATTGGAACCACCGGCAATAACGCCATATCCTCTCAACACCACTTTGGTAGAAGCACCCGGCCCCCCGATATGTGATATATCGGCCCCGGCTATTTTCCCCTGTAATGCGTCAAGCGGACTAACAGGAGCCGTTCGCGTAATGGCCTCTGAATTAAATGTAGTGGAAGCATAACCCACTTTGGCCTTGCTTCTTGTTTGCCCCAGCGCGGTAACGACCACTTCCTGTAGTTGTCCTCCAGACCGTACCAACGTAATGTTTGCCACATCACCGGAAACAGCGATCGTTTGCGCGGTATGATCTACTGCAGTAATTGTGATCTGGTTTCCTGTAATTGTAATTTTGAAATTTCCGTTGATATCGGAGGTTACCGAATTGGAAGTGTTCGTTTCGGTAATCGTTGCGAAAGACACAGGACCACTTTCATCCTTTACCTGGCCCGTAATTCTCCTCGAATTTTGGCTAAATGACCACACGCCAAAGAGCAATAACACTGCAAACAGCAGTAACCGTTTTCTCATGGTTTCGTATTTTATTAATGAATAGAGTTTACATACACATAGTTCTATAACTTCTAAAACTGAAAAGTATTAGAACGGCAGTTGGGTGTGATAAAAATGGATCGCAGTACTACTTAGGTTCAGATGGAGGATTGATGATCCTTGTAAGAATTAAAATGTTTCCGTTGATTCAAGTTACTCTATAAGCAGTTAGTCGTAGTAGCGTCAGTTGGTGTGGTCATAAATTGACAAAGCGATTTTTGAAATCGCTGCGCCGTCGTAAAAGATTTTTTCTGAATTGAAAAAAATTCAAAAAAAATGACAAAGGCAGGACAAATGTATTCTCAAGCGGCTTTTAAGGGCCGATGAACAATCTCCTCGGTAGTAAACCAATTGTCTTACGCTGATAAAGGATGGATTCAGAGAGCAGTCCGCGAGAAAATTTTCCTCAAATAAGCAGTTAGTCGCGGCGGCAGTTAGTGTGTCAGTATTGTGACAAAGCAATCTTTTAAATCGCTGCGCAATGACAGATAATCTTTAAGAATAAATTTTTTCCTGTTGTAAAAACTTGATTCAAAATAACAACATCATTTGAATTTTGATTTCGCTTCGATGATTACCGGGAATTTCGTCCACGCCGCTGCCGACACTTGCCTTATTTTTATAAATTGTTTGTGCCCACCTTACCCAGGCCGATAAATTTTTTTTGAGATCATAGCTCAGGTTAATGTAGTACCTGTACCCCTTGTCATAAAAACCCGGAATAGAAAAACTATAAAGCACATCATTTTCATAAGTGTAAATGCGGGAATTGTATCCCCCGGTTTCAAAATATTCCAGCCTGATATTTCCGGAATAGGGTTTCACCAATGGCTTATAAAGAAGGTCAAAAAAACTTAGAAAGCCGGTTTCGAAATCATTTTCCCGTCCGACCGGATCGTCCGGGCGGGCATCTTTATCATACCATAACATTTCAATTCGATTGCGAACGGTTATGGCAGCATTGATCTTATAACTTATTTGTGTTCGCCAGCTTTGTTTTGGGATCAGAACAGGATAATTGGTTACAGTAGCATTTCCCGATAGATCATATTGCTTTGACTCACTTCTGAATCTCGAATAGATCATTACTTGTTTATTGGGTGCAAATGTTGCTTGAACCAAAAAATCTTTCCCATAAGCTGGCGCATCGACCAAATATCGGAGCCATGGAAATCTATAAAAGTCTGCATACATATCCACTCTCCATCCAGTCATTGGTTTTAAACTAACGCCTGCATAAATTCCATTTTCATTCGTTGGGTAAGTATTTTCTGTAAATGCATTTCCATAAACTGCCTGGTATCGTTTATTAATTGCACGTTGCACAACTGAAAGATCAACATGTGGATCAACACTGATCAATAATCCATTCAAAATTGCCTTGTTCAAATTCTTATCTGTTGCTACTTCACCAAAAAAATGAAGATTGCGATAAGCCCAACTATAATCAATGCTGAAATTATTCCAGTCTCTTCCACTAATTGCAAACAAATTATAAGGTTCATTTCTCTTTTGAACCGGCAATGAGAAATTGTAGGCTATTCCATTGATCTCTATATGCCAGCTTTTTTGATGATAAGTAATATTGCCGCCATACGAGAACTGGTGAAGGTTGTTTTTATCATCAATCTCACTTTGGGTTCTATGATACCCGGAATTTAAAAATGAAGAAATAAAGTCCTCATTGTTGATTGTATCTGTATTAAAGTTTGCACTTAGTTTTCGAAGCGAAACAAACCCCGTTGCTTCCACTCTTCCGAATCGAAGTGTTATGCCGGCGCCACGGTTAAAATAAAATTCACCCGAAGAATTATAGGGGCGAAGAATGGATAGCTGTCTCTTTACTGCTAACACCTCTGCACTTTTCGAAAATGCAATGCTTTGCCATTGGATAAGACCCTGGCCCATATTCACGGTAAAATCTCCTAATGCCAGTGCCTGTATCCTGCCCAGTTTTGTTGCAAACAAATGAAGCGAGTAAAAATCGAAACCATATTTCTGTCTCCGGCTAAAAAATTGTTCACCGGCGTCTTTCTCCCCTACAACACCAAACTGCAGGAGACGTTTGTACTGATAGCGGTAGCGAAGAAATAATCTTTGCCTGCTACCAAGATATTTTGTGCCTGGCGTGGTCTCATTGTATCCTTTCGATTTTTCTACTATTTGAAAAAAACGGAATAGCAAACCATGATCTCCTCCCGTAAATCTCTTCTTAAGATCTTCGGCTGCTGTTATGTAATTATCTATAGTAACGAAGGGAAGTATCTTTTTTATAGTGCTTACATCCCATGCAGGTATTGCCTGTAATTCATAAATGCTGATGAATTTGCCAAGAAGATGACGATAAGAAAGTAAACTCTCAATTTGCAGGTCAGTGAGGAAAAATAATTCTTTTAACCCGCCGGCATCGGCTTCATTTAAATTAAGAGGATGTTTTTTGAAGTACTGGAGCTGGATACTATAAGAGTCATCCTCTGTTTCTGTTTGATCAGCATCAGTAAGATTTTCCAACTGTTGTTCTGTATTAGAGGGAATTTCCTGGCTAATAACGAGTGATGAGTAATGAATGATGAGTACTATGATCAAAAGTTTTTTCATCTCACACTTTCAATTACTCTCCCTGGGGGATGGGCTAAATACCAACAGTAAGCCCGGCGTGATGCCTAATTGCGGATGATAACTTGCCATTACATCAAGCCTCATCGATTTAAATCCGTAGCCAATACCAAAATACAGTAGAGAGGTTGCAGTAGAAATGCCGATCCTGGTTAGTAGTTGCGATAGAAATTTATATTGCAGACCCGCGTTGACATTTACAGGCTTGTTTTCCTCCTTTTCAATTTCGATACTCATAAAAAATTTTTCAGACGCATCATAGCCGATGCCCATCGAGTAAACAGACGCTAATTTTTCTTCGTCGTTCTTACCCAAACCGCCTCCTACGGGGTTGTAGGCATGAAAGCCCATATTCAGCTTATCCGTAAGGTGAAAAATAGTTCCGATCTCAAAATTTAAAGCAGGAGCATTTCCATACCCTGCAATGCGAATGTTGTAGTAATTGAATTGAACACCAACATCTACCTTGGATCCCAGGCTCCTTCCATAAGCCAATCCGACCTGGCTTTCATTATAGTCTGAAAAACCATAATAACGGGCATCAAGCCCAAAGTTTCCTGAAGACGTGGGAAGTGTTGCTGCAGCATCATATAATCCCAGTTCATTCAATAAAAACCTCTTCTCTCCGTAGATGCCTGCCGAGACGATTTTTATTCTCGCAAGTGCCGCCTGGTTGGTATGAAATGAAAAAACGTCGGGATGATTATTGCTGTAAGCGCCCAACCCGATATAAGATGCAGACACGGGATCCCGAACGGTTTGACAAAATCCACAAACAGGCATGCAAAAAAATACCACAGCTACAACGCCTCTCACCGAAAGTTGGTTTAATTCTCAAAATACCTTCTTTCATGATAAACAAAGTGGGGTAAATCACCTGGAAACCGGAGTTTTTTCCGTCTTATTAATGACCACTTGCCACTTACCTCTAACTACTATCTTTGCGCCATGCAAATTTTAGATGGGAAAAAAGCAGCACAGGCTATCAGGGATCAATTGAAATTAAATACAGCACAGTTAGCAGTTGAAGGAAAAAAACTACCGCATCTTGTAGCTATTTTAGTAGGTAATAATGGTGCCAGCGAAACGTATGTGGCAGCTAAAGTAAAGGCTTGCGAAGAAGTTGGTTTCAAATCTACACTTATACGGTTTGAAGAGACAACCAGTGAAATGAGATTACTGGAACAGATCAGGGATCTGAATGTGGATCCTGATGTAGACGGGATCCTTGTGCAATTACCGCTGCCTAAACATATTTCCGATGAAAGCGTTATTGATGCTATTGACCCCGAAAAGGATGTAGACGGTTTCCATCCTGAGAACGTGGGAAAAATGGTACAGGGGGTGGCCTCGTTTGTACCAGCTACACCACATGGGATCATGCTATTGTTGGAATATTTTAAAATTGAAACAAAAGGAAAACATGCTGTTGTATTGGGACGAAGTAATATTGTCGGCAGACCTATCAGCATTTTATTAAGCAATAATGCTAACCCGGGAAATTGCACAGTCACGATCTGTCATTCACAAACAAAAAATATAAAGGAACTTTGCCTCGAGGCCGACATCATCGTGGCAGCAATAGGAAGGCCTGAATTTGTTACTGCAGACATGGTAAAGGAGGGATCCGTTGTTGTTGACGTAGGGATCACAAGAGAACCAGATCCGACCAAAAAGAGTGGATTCAAATTGAAGGGTGATGTACATTATGAAACGGTTGCACCAAAATGTTCCTGGATCACACCGGTGCCCGGTGGTGTAGGACCCATGACCATCGCTGCTTTATTGAAAAACACTTTCGTTGCGTGCAAAACAAAAAATTAGAAGCCCTCTAAATCTCCCTAAAGGGAGACTTGCCAGCGCACAAAGCGCAGTCTCGGCCAGGCTTAGTAATTTTGTCTCTTCATGAAATCGGAAATCTTAAATCCTAAATCTGAAATTATTGCCATGCTTCCTGTAATGGAACATTTTTATACCCTGCAGGGAGAAGGTTTTCACCAGGGAAGGGCGGCTTATTTTATTCGCCTTGGTGGCTGTGACGTGGGTTGCGTATGGTGCGATGTAAAAGAAAGCTGGGATGCCGATAAACATCCAAAGTTCGATGTTCAAAGGTTGAGGTTTGAGGTCGCAAAGACGCCTGCTGAAATTATTGTTATCACCGGCGGAGAACCTTTGATGCATGATCTGGCTGAATTAACGAAAGAATTACATGCCGCTGGATTCAAAACACATTTGGAAACTTCAGGTGCATATCCATTGACCGGCAGTTGGGATTGGATCTGTTTATCACCAAAAAAATTTAAAGCGCCATTGCCCGTTATCTTGTTAGAAGCAGATGAATTAAAGGTTGTCATCTTTAATAGATCGGATCTTGAGTGGGCAGAAAAATATGCAGCGCAAGTTTCTGCAAATTGCAAATTGTATTTGCAACCTGAATGGGATAAAGCTGCTCAAATGACTCCTTTAATTATTGATTACATCAAGGCCAATCCAAAATGGGAGCTGAGCCTGCAGATACATAAGTATGTCAATGTGCCGTGAGGAAGCTGTAAGCCTTAAGCTGTTTGCTGTAAGCAGGAATTAAAAAAAGAATAAAAAATAAATAGTTTCGTTATAATCTAATACCAATGAAAATTATATCCCCCATACTTTTTTTATTTTGTCAATTGCTCATTGCCAATTGCCTTTCGGCACAATACGACCCTACCAAAATAAATAAAAAGGCTTTTTCGGTATATATGCAGGCCATGGGAAAAGCCAACGACCGCGATTTCAAAGGAGCTATTGATCTTCTTGATCAATGTGTTGCTATCGAACCAAAATATGCGGATGCTTTTTTGTCCCTGGGAGGTATCTATGGGCAAATGAAAAATTATAAGACCAGCACAGATAATTATGAAAAAGCATTCGCTATTGATTCCAATTATACCAATGAATACAAGTTGCCCTATTCAATTAATCTTGCGGGCCAGGGAAGATTCCAGGAAGCATTGAATACAATAAACTCATTATTGAGCAGCGAAAAAATTTCACCTGCTACAAGGCGCGCAGCTGAGTACAGAAAAAAAACTTTTCAGTTTGCAGTTGATTATGCGACCAGCCATTCCAATTCATCATACCAGTTTACGCCGGTTAATTTAGGAGACAGTATCAATACTGCCAGTTCGGAGTATTATCCTTCCATCACTATTAATGACAGCTTGTTTGTTTTTACGCGGCGTGGCGCTGGCATTCGGGAAGATTTTGTTGAAAGCACGATCCTTCCCAATCATGAATACTCCAGGTCAAAAGCCATCAATGGCAGTATTAATGAAGAACCTTCAAAAGGCGCGATCAATATATCGCAGGATGGCGACTGGCTCATCTTTGCCGGGAACTTTCCTTCAAAAGGATTTGGAAATTTTGATCTTTATATTTCCTATCAAACCCCGCAGGGATGGAGTGAACCGATCAATTTAGGTTCGCAGATAAATACGGAGTTCTGGGAAAGCTCCCCTTCATTAAGTTCCGATAAAAACACGCTGTACTTCAGCAGCGATCGCCCCGGTGGTTACGGTGGTAAAGATCTGTATGTAAGTCATCGCATGCCTAATGGGAAATGGAGCGAAGCCCTTAACATGGGAGCATCTGTAAATACAATCGGGGACGAGTTAGCTCCCTTTATACATGCAGATAATAACACCTTATACTTCACTTCGGATGGATTGCCTGGTTATGGTGGCAGCGACCTGTTTGTGATGAGAAGAAAAAATGCAACAGAATGGAATGCTCCTGAAAATCTCGGATACCCGATCAATACTATCGAAAGCGATGGCAGTTTATTTATTGCCTCCAACGGAGTCGATGCCTTTTATTCAAGTGACAGGGCCGACAGCCATGGCGGATTGGATCTTTATCGTTTTGAATTGAGACCTGATATCCGCCCTGCAAGAACCTTGTATGTACGAGGTAACGTCTTCAACAAAAAAAATAACAAAGGGATACCCGCGACGGTAGAACTTATCGATAATTCAACCGGAGAACTCAATTCGAAAGTGCAGACGGATGAACAGGGAGATTATTTCATCACATTGCCTGTGGGAAAAGATTATGTTTTTAACGTCAACCGTAAAGGTTATCTATTCTATAGTGATAATTTTATGCTGAGCCAGGTAGCTCCCGACTCTACTTATGAGAAAAATATTCCGCTGCAGCCTATCGAAGTCAATGCTTCCATCATTCTTAAAAATATTTTCTTTGAGACAAATAAGTTTCAGCTTGATCCAAAATCCCAGGCTGAATTGGACAAAATTGTCCAGTTATTAAACGACAACCCAACATTAAAGATCGAGATCAGTGGATACACGGATAACGTCGGCAAACCTTCCGACAATCTTTCTCTCTCAAACAGCCGTGCAAAATCTGTCGTCAGTTATCTTATTGGCAAAGGCATTGTTTCTCAGCGCCTGGTAGCCAAAGGTTATGGCGAAACCAAACCGGTTGCCGATAATACAACTGAAGAAGGAAAAGCAAAGAATAGGAGAACGGAGTTAAGGGTCATTAGTCAATAGATAAAAGATAAAAGTGAATAGATAATAGTTATTTTCGTTGAACACTTTTACCTTATCCTTTGCGCGGTGACCGGAGACTTATTATACCAACTTGCGTTAACAGAGATTCCTAATATCGGTTGGGTACAGGCAAAAATTCTTGCACAGCATTTTGGTGACGCAGAAAAAATTTTCAAAGCAAAGCTGTCCGCTCTCGAAAAAATTGAAGGCATTGGAACTATACGAGCAAACAGCATCAAAAGCTTCCGTGATTTTTCAAATGCAGAAGAAGAAATAAAATTCATTGAAAAATTCAGGATCAAACCATTATTTATTACTAACAAAGAATACCCCCGGCGATTATTGAATTGCTACGACTCTCCTACCCTGTTATTTTACAAAGGAACCGCCGACCTGAATGCCTCAAAAATCATTTCGATCGTTGGAACAAGAACGCATACTGATTATTCAAAAAAAATAGCTGACAAGCTGATCGAAGAATTGTCTTCACAAAATATTTTGATCAGCAGCGGAATGGCTTATGGTGTAGATGCCATTGCTCATAAGGCTGCTGTTAAAAATAATTTACCAACCGTTGGAGTATTGGCTCATGGCCTTGATCAGATCTATCCTCCGGATCATTCCAACCTGGCAAAAGACATGTTGAAAAGTGGCGGAGGATTGCTTACAGAATTCCGGAGTCAAACAAAACCCGACAAGCATAATTTTCCCACACGCAACAGGATTGTTGCGGGCATGAGTGATGCAACGATTGTTATTGAATCAGGAATAAAAGGCGGAAGTATGGTAACTGCGGAGCTGGCAAACGGATATAACAAAGATGTATTTGCGTTTCCGGGAAAAGTGACTGACAGCAAAAGTGCAGGCTGCAATTATCTGATCAAATCAAACAAAGCAATGTTGCTGACCGATGCACAACAATTAATAGAAATAATGGGATGGGAGGAGAAAAGTCAAAAGGCAAAAGTTAAAAGTCAAAAAGAGATATTCATTGAATTAAGCAAAGAGGAAAAAATAATTGTTGACATTCTGAATGAAAAAGAAACGGTACACATTGATGAGATCAATCTGCGAAGTGGATTAAGCAGCAGCGCCATTGCTGCGGCGATTTTGAATTTGGAGTTGCAAAATGTAGTAAACGGATTGCCGGGAAAGATTTACAGACTGCAATAAGAGAATCAATTGATTTAAGCAGGGTGAATCAGAATAATCTTACCTTAAAAGAATCATTTCCGATGGATTTCACTTTCTGGCCTTATAAGCCTTATTCGTTTAGTTATTTCCTGATAAAGATTTTTTTTCATTATTAAAAATGTTGTTTATAAAAAGCAAGTTGTACAGGCAATTCTATAGGTACTATCTATTTCACTTTTTAACCTTTCCTGTTTAAAAGACTCTCCGCTGGCTGAGCATGTCTGTACTCTCAATCATACCGATCCTTCCGGCGCATGTTTTAAATTGGATGTTCTTCTCAAAGGTCGATCCGACAAGCCTGGAAGTAGTGCCTACCAGTGATTGTTACCAATACACCGTCAGGTAAACCCTTTTAAAGTGTGTTTAAAGCTTTCATTCTTTATAATCGTTAGTCTGATATTCTCAAATTAACCATCAAACGGCCTTCTTTTCTAAGAGGGCTGTTGTTTCGGGTGTATCCATCAAAAATAAAAACTGTCCCGACGCGTCGGGACAGTTTGCTAAAGCCACCAGTTGGTTATTCGGAGAGTTTGATAAGTTTGAGTTGTTTTGTTTGCCCGCCCTGTATGAATTTAACTATGTAAACCCCGGGCCTGTATCTGTCTCCTAATGTAATCGTCTGTTCATTTGGCAATATTCTTTCTTCTATCATTCGCCCATACATGTCCACGACGATCATTTTTATCACGTCGCTTTGTCCATTGCCTTTCACTGTCACTGTAAAGTTTGTATTCGATGGGTTAGGCATTGCTCTGACCTGCAGATCAGATTCGATGTTTTCCGGTGATACCCTTGCCTCAGTTACAGAACCTGCACAAGTCTTGAGTGTTTTAAAGTCAGCAGCATTAGAATAGTCAGTGAAATTCTTTCCGCATTTCGCCCTGATATGCCAGTTATAACTTTGATTGGCTTTTAATCCAGAGATAGCTAGTGAATGCGTTGATCCGGCCATAACAGGTACATCAATCCACTTAGAACCAGTGGCTGTAGTCTTATATTGCACCTGCCACTGAGCAGGATCAAAAGAAGCGGTCCAATTAAGTTTCGCACTGTTACAAGTAATATTTGTGGTCGTTAGATTGCTGCTACTGATACCTACTACAACTATTTGGGAGTTTGTATGTGAACATCCTGTAAATGTCTCTGTAAAAGTGAGGCTATACGTAGTAGTAACATTTGGATTTACTGTGATCGATGGTGTAGTTTGCCCCGTGCTCCAGTGGAAGGAGCCCATTGCAGTTGGATCCGTGAAACAAGCTGCCCCCTTGCTCAAGGTCGATGCATCATCGGCTCCGCAGCCGGGCTTGCTTGTATAAAAACGAACTTGTCCGGTAAAGCTCGCTTTCCAGATGGCAATCTGCAGGCCGGTAGCATATACTTGTGCACCATCCGCACTTGTTATTGTATTTACATAATCGGTCTCATTTGTGGAGAACAGCGGATCGAAAAAATCGTGGCTTGCAAAATAATAATACTTGCCTACTGTAACATTCACCACACTATATTGACCGGCAAATCCCTCGTCTGTTATTAGTTCAAAAGTTCCGTTACAATTGGTAAAGGTATGTGCCTGCGCCGGGAACTGGCCAAAAGGCGCCGTAGTGCACGGTGATACAGAATTAGTGCCTCCAAAACTTAAAGTAACCGCACTCCCTCCGCATACCACCCCGGTTGATGAAGCATTGATAATGGGGATCATTTTTGCAACCACGTTTACCCAGTGACCTGCTGCCCCTGCACATCCATTATCGCCTGTGACTGATACTGTATAAAACGTTGCCGTCGTTGGATTCACAACGATCGAGGGATTGGTTTGCCCGGTACTCCATAAAACACTGGAATACGTTCCATTTAACTGCAGTGTCGCGCCTGTGCCTCCCGCACAGACCGAATCAGGCCCAATGATGTCTACTAATGGCGACGGCAAATAACCTATCTCCACTTCATTTGATAGAGCATAACAATCGCCGTCCGGAGATTTTACTCTGAAGCGATCGCCGGGAAGTCCATTTACAGTTGTAGCTGGATGAAGAGCCGTTAATGGAAGTGGTTGATCATCCGCAGGGCCCCAGGGCAACCATTGCCCGGAGAAATCAGCATAATATTCCCAAAGGGAATTTTCTATGCCGCCTGAATAGCTCAGCGTGTACTGCGTCTCCATGCAAACCTCGTTCGTCGAAACCGATGCTGTTCCGGGAATTGACGTTGGAGTGGAATTGTTCACAGTTATTTCTACTTCATTCGAATAACCGATACAGTTGTTAATGCCGCTGCCACTTACTCCTTTTACCCTGAGCTTATAAGTTGTACCGGCAGGATCGCCGGCTAAAAGCGTCAAAGGCCCTTCATTCGCAGAAATAGGGTCAAAACCTAGATTTGTCCATTCATAATCAGGAGACATGGCCATTTCCCATACGACATTTGTTTCACCATTAAGTGGAACACCATAGTTAATTGTAAAAGCTCCTTGTTCACAAACGTTGTTGCTGGAAATGCTGGCAGTTCCCATTACCGGTGGATGGTTAAATTCTACATATTTACTTATTGTACACCCTGTGGTATTATCCGTGACAGAGTATGTTCCTGTCTGATTCACAACTATACTCGGTGTTGTTGCATTTGTCGACCACAAAATGTTCCCACTTTCAAAACCAGATGTAAGCGTTGCATTAAAAGCTTGATCGGTGCATAGGTCCCCTGTAATACTGATTAAAGGAGGAGCATTAACTCCGCCCAAAGCCAGCAACCCTTTGAGCTTGTCTTCAACATCAGGAGAATACCCAAGAATTCTCTTTACAGTACTATTTGCGGGATTTGCAACATCGGGAAAAATAACCAAAATGAAGGGAACCCCGGACTCACTTTCTCCTGCTCCCACATCGTCACCTCCTGTGTCGTACAACTGAAGGAACTGACCCGTTACCCCTGTATCACGAGTTCCAATATCAGTGAGAACAGGCGTAGTGATATGGAAGAGCCGAACGAATGTGTTGGTGTCATTGCAATCGGATCCACCGTCAGGAATCGCACCATCAAACAACATCAGGTATTGCTTTACCCTACAAGTGCCTGAGGAAAAATCTCTATAAAATTGTTCCATTATTGGGGCAATTTCACGGCACGGTCCACACCACAAAGCACTGAAGTCCAGGACAACCACATTTCCTGCTTGCAGATCAGTATATAAATGATGAGATACACCGTTACAATCTGTTTGGGTAAAATCGGGCAACTGCGCAAACATGGGTCTTATTACAAAGGCCATTGTAAATAATAATGTAAATATTTTTTTCACGACTTAATTTTTTAGAATGAGGAATTAGATTGACAAAAGGCTTGGATCAGTCCTTCTTCATTTCATTTATAGAAGTCCTTCTTTCGTCAATCCTTGACAAACGCGTTGTTTTTATCCGGCCTGAAGTCCCGGTTGAAATTTCTGCAAATCGCGTCGACAGAACACCACTCAAAACGATCAATTCTCCCTCGTTGGAGAAATTGCCCCCTGTTAAAATGAAATTGTTGCCTATACTGACAAACAATTTCTTCCCTTGCTTTAACTCTAACGCGCTGCCAGGCGTCATTGAAAAAAGTTTCGCATTGTTGAAAACGCACGGTCCGCTTCCGTCAATGATAACATGATCACCCTGTTTCAATATAGAAGGGGGTATTCGATTATCTTTCCAGTTTGCAGCAGTTAACCAACTGCCTTGTCCGGTAAAAACGAAATAATTTTCGTCGGCGGTTTTTACCCGTTGATCCACCGCCTTAAATTTGGTGGGCTGCAATGAATGCGTCGTAGGCTGTTGCAGGTGAAATCTTCTGGCTAATAATACAGAAGTGTCGGTGGCAGCATTACCGGGAGCTTTTGCCTGCCCTGGTTGCACCCTTTCCTGGGCAACAGAGGCCTGTATTATTGTACAAATCAGGATTGCAAGTACAAAGACTCTTCTCGCGGAATAAGCATGTCTGTGTTTTGGTGTTATTGTTTCCATATTTGAAATTTAGTATGAGATAAAATCAACGAACAAGCGCATTTATTGAACTACCGATCATCATTTCATTTTCATTTCGATATTCTCGATTCGCTTTGAAGGCCATTGTCATGTTGCGGAGTAAAGAATTTTTCATATCAGTTATGTTTTAGTGCTTATGAACGATCTACTTTTAACGAGTTTTTCCGGTTAGCGTACCTGCTCCTTCGCATCGATCTTCTGTATTCGTTTATCAAAAATTTTGATAACAACCAGGATCAACAACAGGGATACAATAATGAGCGCGATGAAAAAAATTTTTGTTTTACTATTTCTCGTGTTAAAAATCACCAGGCGGGAAATTAGCACCGGGTCATAGCGGTTACCAATTTTTAAAGAGGACAATAATTCGCCGGGCGATGGACAAAAATTTGCCGGCTAGTGGACAAAAACCTGACACGCAACTAAATACTTGAAAATGAGACTTGAATTAGAATAATGAGATGAAAAGCTATTTAAGAAAGATCACTCCTCACATTTTAGCAACGGCTTCTTCGATGTCTGTTTCGGGGTCAATATCCAATCGCTGGCGCAAGCGTTGCTTTGTTTTGTAGACACTATTTACAGATATTCCAAGTATAGAAGCAATCTGGTTGGTAGATAAATGCAATCTTGTAAGGGCTGCCATTCTTAATTCGGCAATTGTGATGTCTGAAACTTTTTCCTGGAGGTTCACAAAAAAACCTGGATATATCTTTTCAAAAAGAGACCTGAACTTATTCCAATCGTCTTCGGTCAATATTGTTTGCCTGCTGAGCTCTGAGATAATAGCCTGCTGTTCAGATGTTGCTTGTTTGCCCTTTGCCTGGGATTCCAGTTTTTCGATCAGGTTTGTTTTTTCAACAAGGTTCTCTGTAAACATTTTTAATTGTTCTTTGGCTGAGGCAACTTCCTGCTCCATTCGGAGTTTTTCCTGTTCAGCTTTTTCCGTTTTTAATTTTTCCTTTAAGCGCTGCCTGTTAACTGTAAGCACAACAACGAAGGAGAGAACAACGATCGCCGCAATGATGATATTTCTGAGCAGAAGTTGTGATCGTTTTTCCTTATTCAGGTTTTGAATATTGTAGCGGCTTGTTTCATCGTTTAGTTTTGCTTTTGAAATGGCCAAACTGCTTGTCGCTACTACCTTTTCAAGTGAATCATTGATCTTTGAATAAAGATTATTATAGTAAAAGGCGCTATCATAATTACCCATTTCTCTAAAGATCTGCGTCGAGGTATAATAGGCATTCCTTAAATAATTCGCATCGGGCCACTGTTTGAGTAATTGAAATGCTTCTCTTACTTCAGCTAAAGCCGTCGCTTTATTACCCAAAGCCAGGTTGGTTCTCGCAGCCCATTGTAATGAATTACCGGCATTGTCAAAAAGCCCTTTTGCTTTGCTGGCATTATAATCTCCTTTTAATAATGCATAAGCTGTGTCATATTTTCCCTGCGCATAAAATATCTGTCCAATATTTCCCGAAACGATCCCTGTCCACACGGTATCTTTTATTTGTTTAGCCAACTCCAATGCCTGGTTATAAAAGATTAAGGCTGACTCATAAAGTTGCTGCCGGTGATAACCTAATGCAACCGTGTTCATGCAGCTCACAGTAAATGGCTTGAATTCGTTGGGAGACCTTTGCCAGGCCGCCACTGCTTTTTTTGCGTACCTGATGCATTCGCCATATTCCCTAACCCGGTAAAGCAGTTCTGCAAGAAACTGGTAGCGTTCAGGGACAACTGGGTATGAAAGACTTTCAAAAAGATCTATACCATTTTTAGCGTACATTACCGAGAGCCCAACCTCTCCAAACAATAGGATAACACTACCATAAGTATAGCTCACAAATGCCACCAGCATATTATCCTCTGACCGGTATGCAATATCGATTGCGGAGGAATATAATCTCATCAGCTGCTGCTTGATCAGATCTACGTTGACGGAGGCAGGTCTATTCTGGTAAAACTCGTAGTAAGATTTGTAATCAATGATCTGAGCCTTTAGACAATTAAAAAGAGCCTGGAAATGATCGCCTTTTGATCTTCCTTTTTCGGCCAGCTCATCCAGGAACTGAAAAGCCTTTACACTA
>Ga0157375_10002622_pt1 | contig 15587 bp, 23 predicted proteins | sample M35metaG_FD_115311 | JGI IMG/M metagenome (GOLD analysis project Ga0157375, IMG submission 115311) | Miscanthus rhizosphere microbial communities from Kellogg Biological Station, Michigan, USA - M3-5 metaG | ecosystem: Host-associated > Plants > Roots > Rhizosphere > Soil | place: USA: Michigan...
GTCGCAAGGGCCCTCCCCAAAAGTCGGCGGCGCATCTCACGCATACACCTCGCCTCCGGGACCGGGGCCTCGCTTCCACCTCGCCCGCGTCCAGTGATCCACCCTCCGCTCATTGGTGGCCGCGGCGTGGCGCATGTGACGGATCCCCGCACGAGCAGCGTCATACCAACGGCCACGATCACGGGGTGAACCATGGTGGGCGTACGCCTCCACACCCCAGCGCATCGTTGGGCTCAGCTCGGCGAGGTCGGCCCAGCGTTGCAGATCGAGGCGGTCGACCAGGCGCTCGAGGTCCTCGGTGCCCGTGCGGTAGCGCCACTCCTGGTCCGTGATGCACGAGGCCCGGCCCAACATGGCCCGCTCGGCGTCGAGCTGGGCTGCACGCTTGCCGATGCGGGACTGCACCCTCAGCGTCACATAGGCGCCCAGCTCATAGCCCGACCCCTCGCCCTGCCAAGCGAGGCAGGCGTCCACGAAGTCAGCGAGAGCAGCGTCGATGAGGTCGGCCCGCCACCCCGCCGGGCAACGGGCCAGCGTCCAGTGGATGCGCCGGGCCACGAACTCGACGGGGTCACCGAGGCGGGCGATGTGCTCGGCGAGGGTGGCCACGGCGGGGGCCTCACGCCGCGGGAGGGGCACCGCCCACCTCCCAGTGGTGCCCGAACATGGTGATGCCCCCGGGCTGGTAGGCGGCCAGGCCGATCCCCTCGGCCAGGTGGTTGAACGCCTCGGCCGACCCGGGCGCGCCGTCGATCTTCACGGCGGGCTGGTAGTCCTCGTCGCCCGGCTTGCCGTGCGCCTCGTGCCACCGGGGAGCGTGGTGCTTGGACTTGTACAGGATGGCGTCGCCGTGGGCGCCCACGACCGCGGCGCAGGCCTGGGCGCGGGCGATGCGGTGCTCGGGGCGGGCGTTGCGCCACTTGGCTATCCAGAGCGGGACGGCGGCCTCGAGGGACACGGCCAGCGTCGAGCGGGCCATGGCCGCCGAGTCGAGGTCACGCTGGCTCACCACTGGCGAGAGACCGCCGGCGGGCGGCGGGTACGGCGGGCCAGGCGGGACCCGGTGCTGTAGTTGCAATGGCTGCAGCTAGGACGAAGCTCACAGCATCGGGTCCCGGCCCGGTGAGCGTGACGGGCCAATGGTGGCACGTGATCGACCGTCGTCGCTCGCCGATGACAACCCCGCCAGCACAACACCGGGCCCAGCTTCAGCGTGGCCAGCAACGCCCGGTGCTCGGGCTCGTCGTACGGCCTCACGATGCGTCCGAGCACGCCGGGCACTGCACCCGCTCGATGTCGGGCTCGTGCCCGTCGGGCGCGGCCAACGCGCCGTACCAGCGCCAGCCTGGTCCCCACGTCGATTCGAGGCCGCACGAGTCACAGCGCCACACCCGTCGGGTCACAGCACGCGCCCCTTGACCTTGACCTCGACGACGTCCCGGCCGGCGAGGAGCGGGGTGAGGCCCTCGTGCCGGGTGCGCTCGCGGTAGGCCCGGATGTACCGCGTGTTCGCCTGGCAGCACGCCGAGCATCGGCAGGGCGCGCGCTGCAGGTTGTACCGCGCTCGTGTGCCGTGGGCGGGGGCGGGGTCCGGCGATGAGCCGCGGGGCACGGGGACGATCGTATTGCCGCGCACTGACACCGAACGGGGATGCGGGCCCGGCAACGACGGGACCGGCACCGCCGTCCCCGCGCGCTCACGGGCCCGGCGCACCGCCGTGCGGGCCTCGGCGATCGCCTGGCCCCGCAGATCGAACAACCCATCCTGAGCCACGCCTGCAGCCTACGCAGCGCGGTCGCCGTCGTCGCGCCCTTGCGGTTGTCCACACGAACGATCGTTCGGCCTCTTGCTGTAACGCGCGAGAGGTTTTCTACATGTGTCCTTGTCTGTCTCCTTGTGTCCATCCCCGGGACGCGCGACTTCGCGCGTCCCGGGACGCGCGACCGCGCAGGCGTTCGGGCGCGCTGAAGGGGAGATCGCGCGTCCCGGGACGCGCGACTTTTTCGCCTACCGCCTCACCATCAGTGGCAGATGCAGGGTCGCCCGGCGTTGGTCGCCGGTGCGCGGGCCCCGCCGGCGGATGACGAGCCCGGCGGCCACCAGGGCGACGACCTCGCGGGAGATTTGGCCCTCGTGGCGGTCCATCTCCCGGGCCAGGCCGCGGACCGACACGTACGTGTCGCCGTCGCGGTTCGTGTAGCCGGCGAGGGCCGCGAGGGTGAGCTGGGCGCCATGGGTGAGCGGGGCGAGGTCGCCCCTCGAGTTGGGCGCCGAGGCCCTCGCCGCGGCGGCCATGAGCTCGCGCAGGCGGCCAAGCGGGAAATCGGTCTCCTCGTCGGTGCGCAGCACCCGGGGGCGGGCGGCGCGGACCCGGGCGGCCTCGATTGCCTGGCGCGCCTTGAGGCGGGCCTCGAACGACGGGCTAGATTGCACGACGGTCACCTGCTTTCCATTGGCGTGGGAGTTGGGACTTTTTGCTCTGGCCGACCCGGCCCCTCGAAACGGGATGCATCAGACACATCCGCTCGAGGGTCCGGGTCGGTGCGCGTGTGGCGCGCGGTGGTCATCCTGGCACGGTAGTTGCTTGGTGTTACAGATGCCTGGGCCCCGAAGCTGAAGCGTGCCTGAGGGGTTGCTACCGTCCCGGGATGGCCGACGCCGCGACCGTGATGCGCACCGTGTTGGAGGGCCTGGGCCCGACGAACCGGATCGCCCAGCAGCTCGTCAACCGCCTTGAGCTGGCCGAGGACGTCCTGGTCGAGGCGGAGGTGATCTCCGACGAGCTCGACGACATCTGGGCGGTGATCACCGCGCTCACGGTGCGCACGGCGGACGCGTTCGAGCGGGGGATCGCCCGCCTCGAGGCCGAGGCAAACGACGAGACAAACCGCCCATAACCTTTCTTACGTCAAGCGTGGCCAAGCATGAACCGCGGTTCAGGTCCTATCATGCGGATCGCCTGAAGCCGCCGGGCCCGGGTGACGAACCCGTCACCTCGAGCCCGGGCCCGGTGGCCGTTCAGTCCCGGCGGGGTTCGCCGATCCGGGCCACGTAATCGACGGACCCCTCCGGGGCCACCTCGAGGAGGCTGAGCGCCCCCAGCACCGCCTCGGCCATGGCCTTGAGGCCTTCGGGGGTGCCGTAGACGACGGCCACCGGCTGGCCGCCGGGCCGGTCGAGCAGGCTGAGCGTCACCGTGTCGGGCATGTGCGGGTTCTGGCGGGCCTCGATGGCCACGATGGCGAGCTCACCGGGATCGGGGTCGACCGACAGGACCGGGGGCCCTCCCCCGGCCCTCACGGCCGCGCTCCCCGGCCGCCCTCGGCCAGGACCACGGCGAGGCCCTCGACCTCGGCCTGCCACCGGTCCGAGGTCCGGGTGAGCTCGAGCATGGCGCGCACGAGCTGGGAGACCTCGACGCCGGCGTCGAGCGCCCATCGCTTCAGCGCCACGTGGTCGGCCTCGACGACGTCGACGTTGAGCCGCTTGAGCCGCGGCTTGGCCGAGGCCGGCGCGGAGAGCGCAGGGCGCGGCGCGTGGGCGATGGTGCGCCTGGGTGAGCTCATGCCCTCACCCCCGTGGTCTCGGCCAGCATGGCGAGGACGGCGCCGGCGAGGGGTTCGTACTCGACGAGCACGGCCGGGGATCCGAACGCGTCCTCGACCGCGGCCCGCTCGGGGACGGCCACGGCGATGTCGAGGACGGGGAGCTGGCGCTCGTCGAGGCCCGCCGCGATCCACTCGGCGAGGCCTCGGCGGCGGCCGTCGACCCGGACGAGGGCGATGGCCCACGCGAGGTCGCGGCGGGACTCCTCGGCGGCGATGGCGGCGAGGAGGTCCTCGAGGCGGTCGAGGTCCGCACCCGCGGGGGCCGAGGGGACGATGAGCAGGTCGGCCACGGCGATGGCGGCGACGAGCATGGCGCCGACCCTCGCACCGCCGGCGGGGTCGTGGGGCGTGTCGATGACCACGAGGTCATACCCCTCGGCCAGGCCGGCGAGGCGGCGGGGCAGGTCGGGGGCGTGGTAGGAGATGACCGGCACCATGGCGTGGGGCCAGTCCGCCCCGGCCCTGGTCACCCACGACTCGGCCGACCGCCCGGGATCGGCGTCGATCAGGAGCGTGCGGTTGCCGGCGCCGCCGGCGTGCAGGGCGAGCTGTACAGCCGTGGTCGTCTTCGCCGTGCCGCCCTTGACGTTCCCGACCACGATCACCGGTGGACTCATAGACTCATCCTCTCATTTGAGTAACTGAGAGGATGAGTGTGTCAGATCCAGGGGTAGGAGTCGAGGACCTCCCGTTCAGCGGGCTCGAGGGTGGCCACGTCGATGGCCGCCGGCGACGGGTCCGGCGGGTTCGTCGGCTTCTCCACGGCGATGAGCCCGACCCGCTTGAGCAGGGTCACCTCCGCCGGCGAGCCCATGCCCAGCTTGTGGGGGCGGCCGTCGCGGAACACCAGCGTGAACTGGCCGCCCGGCTGGGTGAACAGCACCGTCGGGCTCGAATGGGTGGCCAGCTTGCTCACGATGGCGTTCGAGAGCATCGACCTCATCTGGTTCCAGTCGGCTTCGGTCATCTCATCCTCCGGGGTCTGGGGGTACCCGTAGAGCGGGGCCCGGTCGAGGTAGGGGGTCGGGTCGATCCGGGTGCCGCCCTCCCAGAGCTCGAGGTGGGCGTGCGCGCCGGTCGAGGCGCCGGTCGATCCGATGTAGGCGATCGTCTGCCCGGCCGCCACCCACCCGGCCACCACCGCGTAATCGGAGTGGTGGAACGACTTGAACCGGTCCGAGCCGTTGTCGACCCACAGCCAATTCCCGGCGCCGCCGGACTCGTAGCCGGTGGTGACGTGGCCCTCGAACGGGGCCACGAGCGGTACCCCGAAAGGGGCGCCGTAGTCGACCCCGCCGTGGAACGAGCCGGCGGCGCCGGTGATCGGGTCGATCCGTTGGCCGTAGCCCGACGTCTTCGCGTAGGACTCGAGGAGCGGGAACCACGTCAGCTCACGCATACGGACCTCCGTATCTACTGATCTACTGAACCGTCCTGGTCTGGGCTTTCGTTGTGTTCGTGGTCTCCATCCCACCAGACCTGCACCCTGAAGCCACCCCGGCGGCGGCGTACGGCGATGGCGCCGAGGACCAGGGCGAGGGCGGCGAACCCGATGGCCACGGCCCCGGCGGCGGTCATACCTTGGTGATCCGGATGAAGGCGGGGGCGAACTGGCCGACCCCGGCGCCGGCGCCGGCGACCACGGTCCCGTTGCCGAGCTCGCGGAACGCGCCTATGCCGTAGGTGTGGCTACCGGCGGCGGGGGTGAACCGCCGGGTGGCGAACACCGGCACGTAGGCCTGGCCCGCCGTCGTGGTCGAGACGACCGCCAGCGTGCAGAGCACGGTCCCGCCCTCGTAGAGGAACAGCTGCACCGTGGCCGCGGCGATCGACGCGGGCACGACGGCCGGACTGAAGAAGTCCAGCGCCACCGCGGACCCGTCGAAGACCGTCGCCGGCGCCGACACGACCGCGTCACCGCCCACCGCGCCCGTGGCGGTGATCGACTTGTTCGCCGTGATCTGGGCGTAGGCCAGTTCGCGGGGTAGCTGCAAGGCGTTGATGGCGTCGGCCACGCTCTTGCCCCACGCGGAGGTGATCGTGGTGTTCGGGGTGGGGACGACGATGGCCACGGCGAGCTCCTTATCGGTGGTCCCAGGGGGACTGGTCCCAGAGCGCCGAGTCCCAGCGGCTATAGCCCTGGGTCTGTTCGCCGGGGGCGCACTTGAGGGTCAGGGTCCACTGGTCGAGGGTGATGTGATGTGAGAGCCCGTCGACGGTGGCCAACACCTGCAGCGTCTCACCCCAGCGTGAGCGGATGAGGGCGATGCGTGAGCCGAGGTCGACGAGGTGGGCGAAGTGGTACCAGTCGTCGTCGTCGGTGGGGACCCCGTCGAGCGGCGAGATGGTCACCTCGGCGTTCGCCAGCCGGGCGAGCATGAACTGGGCGATCGTCGTCGACCACGTGTCAGTGGTGTGAATGAGGTCGGTGCGCTGGGTGGTGCGCGCCCCGTGGCGGGCCACGCTCACCGGGTCGGTGACGGTCTGTGACGTGCCCCCCACCCGGGCCACGCTGATCACGTTCTTCACCTGATCCCGGTCAGACGTCACGGTGAACTGAATCGGACAGAGCGTGCCGGGGGCCTCGTTGTGGTCGTCGGTGAACACCGCCAGTGGCTCGGCGAACTCGGCGGCCTCGAGGCCCGGCGGGTCGACATAACGGATCACCCCCCCCGGCGTGCACCACAACACCCCCCCGTCCGAATCGGCGGTGAGCCACGCCTCCTCGAGCGCGCCCTTGGCCAGGGTGGTGGCCTGTAGCGGGGCGACGCCGGTGGCGAGCTGGCGGTCGACCAGGGCGGGGACCGCGGCCTGGTCCATGATCCGGCCCAGTCTCGGCCCGGCCGTTTCGTTGGCCCCTTGGGAGGGTTGCTCGAGGCCGTTGGCGTCGCCCAGGTAGGAGAGGGCGTCGGTGCCGGTGAGGCTGACGGTGGATTCACCGCCGTCGTCGGTCTCGGCGACGGTGCGGATGAACCCGGTGAAGAGCGGGCCGGTGGCGGTGGCCACCCGGATCGGGACGTCCGGGCCCAACACGGGCCGGCCCATATCGGATCCCGCGCTGTCGATGGTGTTCCACGGCGAATAGGTGCCGGCGGGGTTGTCGAGCTGCAGCGATACCCGGCCCGGGGCGGCGTGGTCGAGGGGGCCGCCGCGGCCCCGTTCCACGGTGACGCCGGAGCAGTCGCAGGAGACGTCGACGAAGTTGCCGTAATCGATGCTGTCCCATTTGTCCTGATCCCACCTCGCCTTATCCCAGACATCCTTCGCCCGGGGCAGGGCGAGGGTGACGTGCACGAGGTCCGCGCCCAGCGCGGTGCCCGGCGCCGGCGGCGGGATCACGGGCCAGGGGATGGCCATCAGCGGACCGCGACGGTGAGGGCCCCCATGGGGGCGACGTTGCGGGAGAAGCTCGTGACCTGGCGGGCGACGTCGTAGCCGTCCGAGCCCGGGGGCATCACGATCGTGAGCGCCCCGAAGGTCGAGAACCGGGGGATGTCGGGGACGTCGATAGTGCGACCCCCGAGGTTCGGGATCCACTCCGGGAACGTGAACGACAGGGAGCCGACGGTCTGATTCCAGAGGTCGGCGATCTTGTTGAACGCCAGCCGGAACGGCGCGGTGATGATCTCGGCGATCCCCCTCAGAGCCTCGGAGATCCGGCCGCCCCAGCCGTCCATGAGCCCGGCGACAAAATCGACGCCGCGGCGCACCGCGTCACGGATCCTGTCCCACACGCCGACGAGGCCCTGGAACACGTCGATGGCCCGGGCGATCACCACCCCGATGACGGCGAACCCCCTGCCGATCCAGTCGGCCACCGTGGCAATGGCCTCGATGACCCAGCCGATGACGGTCATGACCTTGGTACCGAACGTCTCCCACAACCAAGAACTGACATTCATCACGAACTCGGTGACGGCCGCCAGGATCTTGATGCCGGTGACGAGGAACTCGATGCCGAGGACGACGTCGGTGACGACGCCCCTGACGACCTCGTCGCCCCACTCGGCCCACCATGCCTTCATGTTGTCGAACACCTCGGCGGTGGTGGCCTTCAGTTGCTCGAGGTCGGGGCCGATCTCCTCCATGATCTTGGGCCACTCCTCGGTGGCCCACGCGACGATCGCCTCGCCGGCGGGGATGACCTTGTCGGTGAACACGTCGGCCACGCCACCGAGGATCGGCAGCAGCCGGGACCCGGCGGCCTCCTTGAGCTCGTCGAACGCGATCCCGGCGGCCTTCATGCCACCGGCCGAAGTGTTGGCCGCGGCCTCACCGGCCCCGCGGAACGTGTTGCGGGCCTTGTCGAGGGTCGCCTCGAGCGACATCGCCTTACCGTCGGCGTCCTCGGTGGCGATCCCCAACTTGGACAGCCCGCCGAGGGAGCCGAGCTGCGCTTTCGCCAGGGCCTGGGTGACGGTGCCGAGGTCCTTGCCGGTACCGGCGGAGATGTCGGTGGCAAGGGTGAGGAGCTCCTGGGCCTTCTGGGTGTCACCCGTGGCGGTGGCCAACGTGGCCAGCGCGGGGCGCAGCTCGTCATCGGCGACGGCCGCGACTTTCGAGAGGGCGGAGATGTAGTCCTCGGCGCCGGCGACGGCCTCATCGCTGGCGCCGGCCGCCTGGTGCAACTGTTGGGCGAGCTGGGAGGCGGAGGCCTCGTCCTCGGCGGCGGCCTGGGCGAGGTCCCAGCCGACCATGGCGAGCCCGGCGATGGCGGTGGCGCCGATGGCCGCGGGCCCGGCGAGGCTCGAGAGGCTCGAGCCCATCGACTTGCCGCTGTCGGAGATCGACCGGTCGGCCTTGTCGGCGGCGCGTTCGAGGTCGCGGCTATCGCCGGTGAACTTGACGGCGATGTCACGATCAGCCACTCAACACCTCACTTACTCAGTCGGGGAGGTTGCCGCCGGCGGCCCACTTGTCGGCGAGCTCGTCGAGGGTCTTCATGTAGGCGCGGCGCAAGGCGGGCATCTCCCGGCGGATGAGCGGCCAGAACCAGTAGCCGGTCTTGCCCAGCCACGGCGGGAACTGTTGGGTGGTGGGGCGGGCCCCGCCACCGAACTCGTAGCCGAAGAACACATCGCCGGCGGTCACTTTGTTCGACAGTTTCTTGGGCCGAGTCTTGAATGACCGGGTCGATGACCTCGAGGGACGGACCCGTACGGAGCCACCGGCGACGAGGGCCGGCACCCGGTCCGACTTGCGTCTCACGCTGCCGGCGGAGAGGGCGGCGCCCTTGCCGGAGTTCGCGGCGGCGGTGCCCAGCATGTCGACGACCCGGTCGACGTGGGCGCCGGCGGCCTGGCGCAGTTCCCGGTTGGCGTCCTTCCCGTACTTGTTGAAGGCGCGCAGGGTTTCGTCGAGGCCCTCGACCTTGACGGTGACCTTCACCGCCGCCGTCCCTGGGCCTGGCGCTGGCGCGCCGCGGTGGCCTTGAGCACGGCCGCCGCGGTGGCGATCGAACGCGGATCCTCGTCCCACCAGTCCCGGGGCGCCGTGTGCGTGGCGATGGCCAGTTCGATCACGGTGCGCTCGACGGATCCGCGCCGGTAGGGCGGATGACACCCTCCTCGTCGCGCACGACCGACCACCCCTCGCACCGGTCGAGGAACTCGTCGCGTTCGATCAGCGGGTAGCCGGGGTGATGGCGCAGGGCCTGCCACGCGAAGTCGAACATGACCTCATACGACGCGGTCCCCCCCGAACGGAGCTCGACGTCGAGGCGGTCCCCGCCACCGGCGAGGGCCCGCAACCGGACGACGTCACCCGGGCGGTTCACCACCCGCAGCTCCTTGCCGTCGATGGACAGATCGAACGTGAAGCTCAGCGACAGCTCGGTCGTCACGCCGCGCTCTCCTCATAGGTCGCCTCGTCCTCGGCCTGGTCCTCGTCCCCGGCGGCCGTCGTGGTGGTGGTGGTGATCGGTCCGAACGTCGGCGGGCCGTCGAGGCCGAGCGTCAAGGTCGCCTCGGCGATCTCCCCGGCCGTCCCACCGAACGCCCCCGGTTTGCACCGCAGTACCCCGGTGGCTTCAGTGGCCTCGAGCGGCCACACGATGGAGAAGTCGGCGAGCTCACCGTTGTGGTCGATGAGGAACGTCGACAGACCGGGGTCGACCACCGGGGGACCGGTCGCGCCGGTCGCCCAGTTCTGGTCCCACGTGAGCTCGAGCGTCCACGTCGTCGTACCGGTCACGGTCTTCTGACCACACAACCGTTTGCGCACCTCCTCCGGGGTGTCCGGGGTGAGGGTGGCGGCGGTGACGTCGCAGGACACGTCGACCGCGACCCCATCGGATTCGGCCGTGAGGGTGAGGGTGACGTCATCGAAGTAGTTGCCCATCTCACGGGCCTCCCGGTGTGTGGTCGATGGTGACGAGGAACGTGCCGGCGATCACCGGGACGTCCGCGATCGAGGTGGGTTCGATCTGGCCGAGCGGTCCGATCTGCCCGACCCCCGCGGTGCGCAGGCCTTTGACGGCGGCGAGGTAGCCGAGGGTGATCTGGGTGAGGGAGGCCTCGAGGTCGAACCGGCCCTCGAGGACCTGCACCATCCAACGGACCTCGGCGACCGGGCCGGCCCGCCGGTTGGGTACGACGAACGGATCCGCCGGCCGCAGCACCACGGCGGGTGTGGCGGTCACCTCGGCCGGCGCGCCATGCGAGGCGGTGACGGCCGACGTGCCCGCCTGAAACGCCGAGCGGATCACCTCGAGGAGCTCGGCGGCGGTCATGCGAACCCGAACGACCGGCGGTGCCCGGCGAAGTAGTGGCGGACGTGGGCGAGGATGTCCTCGGGGATGGCGGTCCCGGTGAACGCGTCGCCGCCCACGACCCCGCCCGGTGAAGCGGGGTCGTGGTAGACGCGCACGCCCAGCGCGGTCAGACCGACGAGCGCGTCCTCGCCGGAGGGAAGGTCCGGCACCGGCGGCGCGCCGGCGATGAGCACGTCGCCGTAGATGAACCAGCGTACGAGCGCCACCGCGGCACCGGCGGCCTCGGTCACCCTCGCCGGGGGGATCGGGTCGCGCAGGCCGAGGACGGCCGCCATGCGGCCGGCCACCACCGCGGCGATCTCCAGATCAGTCACTCGCCTTCTTGCTCGAGCGGGACGAGCTGGCGGCGAGGGGGAGCCCGTCGTCGAGGAGGACGATCCCGGCGGGGATGAACGCGGCGAACGCGCCCATGCCCCAGATGGCGACGTCCTCGCCCAGCTTGGGGATCACCGGCGCCGCCACGACGAACGGCCCGTCCTCCATCCACGCGCACGCCTGGGAGTTGCTGACGATGGCGGTGCCGGCGGCGAGGTCGGGGGCATGGGTCACCTTGAGCCCGGAGATGTTCACGTCCAGTGTCGAGGCGGTGGCGGTGCCGGGGACGTTCTGGGTGCCGTACGGCGAGGCCACCATCGACGGCATGCCACCGAACGCGAGGAACACGTCGGTGGCGGCGAGGACCCACGTGGCCGGGGAACCGGTCGCCACCTGCACCTTGGAGGAGGCCTCGAAGATGGCGGCCTTGAGGGCGGCGCCGTCGGGATCGGCGGCGGCCACGTCATAGGTGACGGTCTGATGGCCGGGCACCGCCGGGAGCAGGTCACCCACCACGTTGTCCGTCACCACCCCGTAGGCCAGGTTCAAGATCCTGAGGTAGGCGTCGCGGTAGGCGGGCTGGGACCGGCGGATCAACTGCCACGAGATGTCCGAGCCGCCGGCGTAGGTCTTGATCGGCGTGCTGGCCTTCTTGAACGACACCTTCACGGAGAGGACGTCGCCCTTCTCCGCGGTCTGCTCGCCGACGAGGGCGTGGAGGTCGCCGTCGAAGTAGGGCCAGTCGACCTCCATCCCGTTGGGCGGGAGCGGGCGGGTGCCGATGGCGTTGATCACGGGCCGGCCCGTGTCCAAGATGCCGAAGATTTCGTTCAGCCAGCCGGGCTGGACCAGGGCGGCGTTGTCGGTGGTGACCTGATCGACGAACGCCCGGGCCATGGACACCCGGTCGCGGTGGGCGAGGTAGGCGTCCCGGAACAGCAGCGGGAGCTCGTCGCTCGAGCTGGCGCGGGCGGCCTCGTAGAACTCGAACGGGCCCGCGTACCGGGCCAGCGGGTGCGCCATGGGGCGGGCCATCCCGCGGCCCATGATCCGGGCGACCTCCCGGCGGATCGCGGCCCGGGCCGCCGGCGGCGGCCCACCCTCGACGAGGCCGCCGTCGAGGTCACCCTCACCCGGGCCGGGCCCGTCGCCCTGGCCCTCCTCCTCGTCCTCGTCCTCGTCGTCCTCGCCGGGGTCGGTGGGGGCGGCGCGGACCTCGGTCACGACCGCCTCGGCGTAGGCGCCCCGGTGCGGGAGCGTGAGGACGGCGAGGCCCTCGAGGACGGCGTTCGTGCGGACCATGACCTCGGCCGGCGGCGCCGTGTCCGTGAACTCCACACTGAACGTGGCGCCGACGGTACGGGCCAGGGCCCGCAGCTCCGTGGCGGCCGGCACGTCGGCGAGGACCACCCGGCCGTACAGGCCGTCGAGGCGGGCCTCGACGTCATCGACCCGCCCCACCAGCGGCCCGCGCTCGATCCCGCGGGGGGTGGCCCGGTGGCCGGCGTAGACGGGGATCACCGTGTCGGCGGGGGGTTGCAGACCGCCGGCGGCGAACGACTCCGTATAGGGCTGGCCCGCCTCGTCACGGACCTCGGCCGGCGTGTCCCACGGGACGAGGCGCCCATGCAGGCTGCCGGCCTCGTCGACGAGAGCGGGGGCCGACGCCCGGCGGGCGTGCACGACGAGGGGACGAACCGGCAGCTCAGCCAGCGCCCTCACATGAGTAGCTGAGGTGATGAGGGGTTGAGTGGCCATGGGGCCTCCGGTGGTCTAGGCGCCGGGGACGGCGTCGGTGAGCGTGGTCGTCGAGGGTTCGGGCGCCGGCGGTGTGTCGGGTTCGGGCAGGGGGTCGAGGCCCTCGAGGTCGCGGACCTCGTCGACGGTGAGCCAGGCCTCGCCGGCCAGTGCCGTGGAGTAGGCCTCGACCCGGCCGGCGAGGTCGGCGCGGAGGAGCTCGGTCGTGTCGAACCGGGTGCGCTGGCCCTGAGGGGTGAGGTCATCGAACGCCGCCTCGAACCGGTTCAGGTAGGCCCCGAGCCCGGTGGCGAGCCATCTCCGCATCTCACCCTCGACCGTCGAGTACGTGAGGCTGTCACCACTGGCCACGTTCACGAGGGACGGGGGCATGAGGAACGCCCGGGCGATCTCGGCGTTGGCCACGGCGATCGACTCGACGAGCTGGGCCTCCACCGCCGAGGAGCCGATCGAGGAGACCTTGCCGTCCTGGTCGACCACGGCGGGTTCGTGGCGGCCGGCCATCGACTCGATGATCTGCTGCTTGATGGCCTGGGCCTGCCCGGGCGCCAGGCGCTGGGCGACCTCCACGATCAGCGACGGAAACCCCGTCTCCCAATACGAGCCCGCCATGGAGAACAGTTCCCCGAACAGGCGCAGGGGTTCGGCGCAGGCGTCGAGGGGGGCCTCGCCCAGGGACCCGGCGCGCTCGACCCGGTAGGGGATCCACATGACGTCGAGGCCCGGGGTCAGTTCCTCGCCGTTGTGCCACACCGTGTCGAGCCCGCCGGAGACGGGATCCCACACCGGCGACGCCGAGGACGGGTCGAGCACGCGGACGGCGGCGGGGTTCCCAGCCGCGGTCCAGTCGGTCACCCGCAGGAACGTGTAACCCCAGCGGGTGAGGTTGTTGGTCATGCGGTGGAACGTCAGCCACCGGTACTCACCGGGGTTGGGGCGCAGCGTGAGGGTGGGCTGGCGGGGGAGCGGCCGCCGGCCCCGGAGCGTCACGAGGGGGAGCTGGCCGAGCGTGTCGGCCAGAAGGCCCCGGCAGGCCACCACCACGGGCAGGGCGTAGGGGTCGAGGACCTCGTAGCCCCGGGCCCGTTGGGCGAGCACGGCGGCGATGGCCGCCTCGACGGGATTCATGGAAGGTGCCGGGCCGGTCAACGGTGCCCGGCCCGGCGCGCCCGCGGCAGGCGACGGCGGTAGCGACGGTGGCGGTGGGAGCGACCGCAGGAAGCGGCGGGATCGCGCCATGGTGTGCACCATGACGTAACCGAATGGTCCCGTCTACCGGCCCCTGTGGCCGCCTACGGGCCGGGTGGGGGCCGAGACGGTGGATCGTGCCCGCCTCGACCCCCGGGGCATTGGACGGCCCTGTGTAACACACGGTCCTGTCACGACATGGGCTAGGTGATCGTGGGGGGTGTTCTCGTGCGGTCCGTATAGGCCCACAGGGCCAGGGCGCCGGCGAGCATCGGGAGGGCCTCGGGCTGGCGGCGGTCGTACAGCCAGCCGCCGCCGGCGGCGCGGCGTCGGGCGGCGGCGACGGCGGTGGTGAGCCGGTCGTCGTCGCGGTGGGTCACGGCGCCGGCGAGGACGAGGTCGTGCCAGTGCCCGGAGGCGGCGGCGACCTCGCGGGTGTTCAGCGGGGCGGTGGCGGCGGGGAGCTCGTCGAGGGCCCGCCGGCTGGCGGCCACGGGCCCGCCGGCGTCCCAGGCGACGGCGAGGGGGTGGTGGCGCTCGCAGAGCTCGGTGAGGCGCTCCTCGAGCCACGGGCCATGGGGCCGGTCGTCGACGACCTCGACGACCAGGCGCCCGGCCCCGTCGGTACCCGCCGCGGTGATCACCGTCCGGTCGCGCTCGAGGGTCGTCTCGACGGCGAACGCCGGCCACCCCTCGAGCGTCGCGGTCGGGTCGGTGGAGGCGGCCCAGGCGTCGACGAGCTCGTGATCGACCCGGGCCGAGGGCCACACGCCCAGGTACTCGGACGCGAACGTGTCGGGGGTCATGAGGGCGTGATCAGTCCTCAGCGCGTCGATGAGGACGTGGTGGCCCAGGCCCGGGTGCGCGGCCCACCACGTGGCCTCGTCGTCGAGGTCCGCGCCGTCGGGGGCGCCGTACTCGACGTAACAGATCCCCCGGTCACGGCCCTCCTCGACCGCCTGGCGGCCGGCGTCGCGCCAGCGGATCAACCATTCGCTCGCGCTGTCGCCGCTCGAGGACGTGACCCAGAACTGCCCGCCGGCGCCGGTGGCGAGGGTGGGCAGGGCGCCGGCCTCGACGGCGAGGCCCTGGCCGAGGGTGAACTCGCGGCCCTCGTCGACCATCACGAGGTTCGCCGCCAGGCTGCGCATGGCGTCGCCGTCCGGTGGCAGCAGTCGGAGCGCGCTGCGCGTGTGGCGCCACGTCATGGATTCGGAGCCGTTGGCCCGGCGGGTGGCGATGAACCGGGTCAGGGAGCTCTCGTCGACCCAGGGGAGCCAGTCGTCGCGCCACATGGCCGCCGCGGTCTCCCGGCGGTGCGAGGCGTAGCACGCCCGGCGGCCCCGGCCGCGGCGGCCGGCGTCGAGGCCCTCGGCCAGCAGCATCACGGACTTGCCGGCCCGGCGGGGGCCGATGACCACGACCCGGGAATAGGCGAGGCGGCCGTCGGGGAGCAGCTCGCCGGCGACGTCCACGAACTCGCGTTGCCATGGGATGAGCGGTCGTCCGAGGAGCACGGCGATCCGGGCGACGCCGGCGCCCCGGGTGGGGCGCTCAGGTCGGCGGGGTGTCGAGGTCCTCGGCGAACAGGTCGGCGAGGTCCGCGAGGTCGTCGCCGGGGTCACGGTTCACCAGGGCGTCGAGGACTCCGTGGTAGCGGGCGATGAGCGTGGCCCTCGTGTAGCGGGATTCGTCGGTGTCCCGGCACGCCGCGTCGAGCTCGTCGGCCGCCACCCGTGCCAGCGCGAGCAGTCCCGCGTCGATCGCCTCGAGTCGGCCCGTATCCCGCATGGCTCGAACGGTTTCGTCGAGTCCTCGACGGATTCGACCGGTTCGGCGCCGTGTGGCGGTGCCTGGGAGGCGTAGCTGGGAGCTCATGTAACAGAACGCTCAGGGTCGCGGTGTGGTGGCGGAGAGAGATTTTCGACGGAGGCAGCGGTCGCAA
>Ga0157375_10002625_pt1 | contig 15576 bp, 15 predicted proteins | sample M35metaG_FD_115311 | JGI IMG/M metagenome (GOLD analysis project Ga0157375, IMG submission 115311) | Miscanthus rhizosphere microbial communities from Kellogg Biological Station, Michigan, USA - M3-5 metaG | ecosystem: Host-associated > Plants > Roots > Rhizosphere > Soil | place: USA: Michigan...
CTCGATAACGTGAAGAACTTGGAAGCCGACGAGAAAATCGGCGTGCAAATTGTCCGGCGCGCGATTGAGGAGCCGACGCGTCAACTTGCCGATAACGCAGGCGCGGAAGGCGCGCTCGTTGTTGAGGAGATCAAGAAGCGCAAAGGCAACGAAGGTTACGACGTTGCCACCGAGCAATACACCGACTTGGTGAAAGCCGGTATCGTCGATCCAACCAAGGTTACGCGCAGCGCGTTGCAAAACGCAGCGTCCATCGCCGGCCTGTTGCTCACCACCGAAGCATTGGTCACGGAGATTCCTGAAAAGGAAAAAACTCCTCCAATGCCACCGGGTGGAATGGGCGGCATGGACTACTAAGCCGAAAATCGAAAGAAAAATTAACAAACAGCCGAGCTCGCAAGGGCTCGGCTGTTTTGCTTTCACGATGAAACGGAAAAATAAATTTGCGAATTGCTGACGATCTGAGGAAAGCTCGAGGTTAATTCTTCATTATGTGTCGAATATTGCTTTTCTTCGCCCTTTTTGGTTTCTTCGTGTCAATCGGAGGCGCGTGGGCGGCGGACAATGTTAATGCCGTAGCCGAGCGGTACGCGCATCTCGTGCTCGCTCTCGGGCAACATGATCCCGATTACGTCGATGCGTTTTATGGACCGGCTGAGTGGAAGACGCAGGCGGAGAAGGAAAAGAAATCGCTGGAGGCGATCGGTGCCGAAGCTGCCCAACTGATCGCGACCCTGGCGAAAATGCCCGACGCGGCAACATCGGACGACGAGATGCTCAAATTGCGGCGCGAATATTTGCTGAAACAGATCTCCGCGCTGGCTGCGCGGGTCCGGATGTTGAAGGGCGAAAAATTAAAGTTCGATGACGAGTCGCGCGCGCTTTATGACGCCGTTGCACCGAGTTTTGCGGATTCGCACTTCGACGAAATCATCAGCCAGCTGGAGACAAAGATTCCGGGAAAGGGTCCGCTATGGGAGCGCTACGAAAAGTGGCGCAAGCCGTTTGTGATTCCGAAGGAAAAACTCGATACGGTATTTCAACTCGCGATCAAGGAATGTCGTGCCCGGACGCAAGCACACGTTGCGCTTCCGCCTAACGAGAGTTTCACGGTCGAGTACGTGACCAATAAACCGTGGGGCGGTTATAATTGGTACAAAGGGAATTTCCACAGCGTGATTCAGGTGAATACCGATCTGCCGATCTACATCGATCGCGCGGTCGATCTCGCGGCGCACGAAGGGTATCCCGGTCATCACGTTTACAATTCGCTGTTGGAAAAGAACCTGGTCCGCGATCGCGGCTGGACGGAGTTTTCGGTTTACCCGCTCTTCTCACCGCAATCCCTTATCGCCGAAGGCACTGCGAACTTCGGTAAAGAGGTTGCGTTCCCGAGTAAGTCCGAGCGAATGAAGTTCGAAAAAGAGGTTCTGTTTCCGGCGGCAGGGATAGATTCCAAGCGCGCAGACGAATATTACGCCGTACAGGATCTTATGAAGCAGCTCAACTATGCGACAAACGAGGCCGCACGTAGATTGGTCAACGGTGAGATCGACGAGAGCGCCGCGACGCAATGGCTGCAAAAATACACTGTGGCGGAGCCAGCTCGCGCTCAACAGGGGGTGAAATTCATCAAGCGTTACCGAAGTTACGTGATCAATTACAATCTCGGCGAAGACATGGTGCGCCGTTACATTGACAAACGAACCGGCAGCGATCCTGAGAAACGGTGGAGTGAATTCGGCAAGCTGCTATCCTCGCCACGATTGCCCAGCGGGTTAACCACGAATAGACACTAATAGGCAGACCACAGCAGGCGATTGAGGGCAATCGCCGCTACCTCGTTCGTGAATTCGTGTTTATTCGTGGTTGAATGAAAACGATTCGGATCTTGGGCGAACTGACGCCCGGCGCCACCCAGCGGCATCTCGTCAAATTGCCGGGTGCAGAGTTGGCTAACGATGAGCCGCGGCCGGTAATTTCAGTCGCGGGCGCGAAGCCGGGGCCAGTGTTGTTCGTCAACGCAGGCGTGCACGGTGGTGAGTATCCTGCTGTCGAAGCGGTGATCGGACTGGGTAAAACACTCGATCCAAAAAAGATTTCAGGCACGGTGATTTTGATGCCGGTGTTGAATCTGCCGGCGTTTCGGGCGCGAACGCCGTTTGTTTGTCCGATCGACAACGTGAACCCCAACCGTGTGTTCCCCGGCGATCCGCGCGGCAGTTATTCGGAGCAAATGACGCATGCGTTGATCAATGAATTCGTCGTCCACGCTGACGCATACGTCGACCTTCATGGCGGCGATATTCCCGAAGCGCTCGTGCCGTTTGTGATCTGTAGGTCCGGGAACGACGACGTTTCTGAGAGATCGAAAGCAATCACGATGGCATTCGGTTTGCCGTACGTGCTTACGGTCGATAAGCCGGTTCAACCGAGCAAGGGTTCATCTAGTTACGCTGCGGCGGCGGAAAAGGGAGTTCCTTCCATCCTCGCAGAGGCCGGAGGAGTTGGGCAGATGCAGGAGGATGCGGTGGAGCTTTTGGTTAATGGAGTTGTCAACGTGATGAGACATCTTGGGATGATTGCCGGAGAACACCCTCACCTCAATCCTCTCCCGAACAAGGGAGAGGAAGGCAGCGCAACGGTGCTTACGAAGTTTGAGTGGATTTACACGAAATGCACCGGCGTGTGGTATCCGAAAGTGGGAGCGGGGGATGTCGTGAACAAAGGAGAACAAATCGGCACGGTCGGAGATTTGTTCGGCGATACGCTCGAGAGAATTATTTCGCCAGTGAATGGCGTTGTGTTGTTTCTCACCATCAATCCATCTGTGCTCGAGAATGGATTACTGATGGGTATCGGCGTGGAGTGACGTGTGAACTAGTCGCCGACCACACCGGCGAAATACCATTTTCCGTCCTTTCGGTATTCGAAGTAATAGGCGTTGTCCTGAGTCACTTTTGTCGGCACGCCTTTAGCACTCCACGCACGATTGATTTTGGCTCCGCCAGCCATGGATTTTCGCAGATCTCGCCAGGATCCATGGGCTTCGTTTTCATCAATGAATTTCAGCCACTGCCTGGCGGTCCAGCCACCGCCACCGTCGGAGAAATCGGACGGCATCATTCGGAGCAATGCGGCATGATCCTTCTTGTTGATGGCCAATGTGAATTGGTGCCAGAAATCAGCCCACGCTTTTTCAGCCATCACAGTGCGAGCTGCAGGAGTTTGAGAGAAGGCCGTAACAGCTACGAACAACATCAGCAGCGCTGCAAACGTTCCGCAGGAACATCCGCCTCTATGTGTGTTCGCCATGCATGAGATTTAATCAGGAAAGCAGGAATCGAGGAAGTCGGAAAAAGAATTTGGAAAAGATGGAACCCCTAAAAGACTTCCTGCGTTCCTGCTTTCCTAATTTGAATTTCTGGTTCGTCTTGTCCGGATCAGCAGAGCGATTCCACCGCCGCGACGATGCCACCGACGATCCCGCCTACCACGCCGCCGATCGGATTCCAGCCGCTCATTCTCAGACCGCCGAAAGCGCCACCGGCGATACCGAGCAAGATGTTACGGATTGGATGCGCGGCTCTCGCCAGGGAGCGGCCGCGTGGGCCAAAGTTGGAAGGAATAGCATAATTCGCTATCGCCCCAATGATCGCCAGTGCAACCGGGCTTGCGCCGCGGTCGGCCAACATGCGCTTGTGCAAACCCTGCACGTAAGCCACGAATTTCTCGGCCTCGCGGTCCGAGCCAACAGCAAAGCCGCGCTTTCCGAGTTCGAGTAGCGTGCGCTGTTCTGATTCCGATATCGCTCCGCCGGCTGCCAGTTGGCGAATGATTTCGTAAAACGCTTTCTGGTGATCAGGCCCAAGCTTTTCGCGCAGCCGAAACGCTTCAGTCTGAAGATCGCCAAACTGAATTCCAGCCGACGCCGCCAACGCTCGAACCGAACCGTCGCATCCAGCACAATTGTGATTACCCTTATTTTTCATAGTCATCGAACGTCAACCGCTCGATTGAATCGGCAACAAGGAAATCAGGAGAATCTGGAATTAGGTTGGAAAGGCCAATTAGGAAAGCCGTGGGCGCGGCCACCGCTCGAGCCTTTTTCTTTGTCGCGTACCTTTTGGTTAAGATTTTTCTCGACCATCGCCAGCAACTTTGATGTCCTATAGAGAGTCAAACTCAATAACGGCGGCCTGCGCTTGTCGAACAGGCGGAAGGCTTCCGCCGAATGAGAGGCTTTAAGAGGAGGACATTATCATGGCTAAAAAGAAAGCAGCAAGACGAGCACAACTTCGGAGATCGTGCGGAGCGATGGCCGCCCACATGATGTTATTGGAACGTTATCCAGCATTTCGTGTTGCCCAGATGCGCTTGGAGGGCGTGACTGACCGCCGGCGGCAAACGAGATTCGACGCCGCAAGGACGAAACTGGTCAGAATCAAGACGGTGGTAAACGTCGTCTATAAAACCGCGGAGCAGAACATTTCCGACGCGCAGATCAACAGCCAGATTGCAGCATTGAACAAAGATTACCGCGCCAAGAATTCAGACAGGAACCAGGCACCAGCGCCGTGGAAAGGGCTCGTGACCGACGTCCGCATGGAGTTCAGATTAGTGAAAGTGACGCGCACCCAAACGACCCAGAACTCGTTTACGTTTGACGATAAGGTCAAAAAGTCGTCCACCGGCGGGATCGCGCCGTTCGAACCGAAAACGCATTTGAATCTTTGGGTGTGCGCACTTAGTGGCGGTTTGCTCGGCTATGCGCAATTCCCTGGAGGACCGCAGGCCACCGATGGCGTGGTGATCAACTACCACGCGTTCGGAACCACCGGGACGGCACAGGCGCCGTTCGACAAAGGGCGCACCGCAACGCACGAGATCGGCCATTATTTCAATCTGCGCCACATTTGGGGCGACACGGAAGATTGCAGCGGCAGCGACATGGTCGCCGATACACCGAACTGTGCCGGACCAAACTACGGCACACCCAGCTGGCCGCAGATCACCTGCAACAACGGGCCGAACGGCGACATGTTTATGAACTACATGGATTACACCGACGACGCCGGGATGTTTATGTTCACCGCGCAACAAGTGCTCCGGATTCGAACGGCGCTCGACACTGCGCGCAGTGGCCTTGCGTAGTATGCAGATTTTGGGGAGAGGCAATGGCGGGAAAAGCCACGGAGCAACTTTTTGGCACCACCTGGGTTCATGTGTTCGAGGAAGATAGCTCCGAGGGCGCTGTTTACCGGCCGGAACAAGATGACATTCCGCTGTCGCGCAGGCCGCGTGATCGTTTTCAACTCGAACGTAACGGAGCGGCGCGCCTCCTTATTCCGGGCCCAGACGATCGCTACGTCGAAGAGCCGGCGAAATGGAGTAAGGAGCAGGGGGACCTTGTGATTCGTGCCTCCGCTGCAAAGCCGTCGCTACGGATTGTAGCCCAATCGCCGTCGCGTCTGATTGTCAGAACGCAGCAGCCGTACGGCTCCTAATTGTGCCGAAAACCGCCGCCAAGATCACTCCATTCGAGGTAAGCGCGCGGGTCAGGCGGCAAGCACTGGTCAGACGTTACCAGCGGGAGCGCGGCGCGCCGCTGATGCGTCCTCTGCGCATCTACACGCTCGATCCGTCGTTCTCAGATCGTGAAGGTGGAGTGGCAACCGTGCTGGTGCCATATGAAAAGCTCGAAGCCGGCCCGACTGGCTCGTTGTTCAAGGTGATTCCCGAAGGTGCGCCCAAACTGTTGCGCGCTGAGCTACTCGATCTCGACGACCCATACCTGCTGCTCTCGAGCGGGCTGGTTCCGTCCGCTGCCAATGGCCAATTTCATTCGCAGATGGTGTATGCAGTTTGCAGCCTCACCTATGCTGCATTTCGCCGTGCACTCGGGCGCGATATTGGCTGGGCAATTGAGCCCAAATCCGAGAACGAACCACTTCGTCTCGTTATTCGACCCTTTGGCCTCCCTGGGGTGGCAAATGCCGGCTACAGCCGCGAGGGCGGCGATATCTCCTTTGGCCACTTCACCGTTCGGGCGGAACGTCCCGGCTTCACTCTTCGCGACGGAATCATTTGCACGGCGCTGAGTCACGACATAATCGCGCACGAGACGACTCACGCGCTGTTGGACGGACTGCGCTCTGCGTTTCTAACTCCTACGAACGTCGATGTGCCGGCGTTTCACGAAGCATTCGCCGACATAGTCGCCTTGTTCCTCCATTTCACGTATCCAGAGGTGGTCGAGCGGGCGATCAGTCAATGGCACAGCGGTTCACAATCAATCGCGATGCTCACCGATCTTGCGCGGGAGTTTGGTTACGCCCGCTCGAAACTGGGTCACGCCAAGCCGTTGCGCTCGAGTATAGATGTAGAAGGGATTGCGGCCTTCGACTCCGATTTGCTGCCTTCGAATGAGCAGGCGCACAAGCGTTACGACCCGAACCTCGAGCCGCATGCGCTCGGCTCGGTTCTCGTTTCGGCTGTGTTTGAGGCTTTTGTTACGGTGGTGAAGCGGAAGATCGAGCGTTACTTTCGCATCGCGGGTGTTGATCTGAAGACGCTCGGGCAGGCTCCGCTCAGCGAGGCTTTGATCAAGGCTATTGCGCAGGAGGCGAGCAAGGTCGCCGGCCAATTTCTGAATGTCTGTATCCGTGCCGTCGATTATTGCCCGCCGACGGACATGGAGTTCGGCGAATATCTCCGTGCGCTCATCACTGCCGACGGTGATGTCGAGCGGGATGACATATGGGGTTTTCGTGAGGCGTTCATGCGCTCCTTCCGCCGGCGCGAAATCTTTCCCGACCACGTTCACTTCATGACTGAAGACGCTGTGCGATGGCAGCCGCCCGAAACCACGCTCCGCATTCCCGAGCTGGCCTTTGCAAACTTGCGTTTTGACGGAGAACCCGGTCGGCCAGCAAATGCAAAGGAGATGGTCCGGCAGGCAGAGGCGCTTGGTCGATTCATCACCAAACCCGCGAACGCGCATCATTTTGGCATCATCCCGCCAGGCACGCGGTTACCAAAAGATATTCAGCAGGCGTCGCCGCCTAGCGTCGAGTCAGTGCGAGTCGCGCGGCGAGTCACTCCGTACGGTGGCGTCGTTTTTGACGTAATTGCCGAGATCACACAAAGCTGCACCGTCAATGTCAAAGGAGACATCTTCGATATGAACGGCGGATGTACCGTCGTGCTCGATCCGGAGGGCGAAGTTCGCTACGCGATTTTCAAGCGGTTTACCACTCAGGATCGACGTAATCGGCAGCGCGACGCGCTCCGCGGTCCGCTGAAGAATTTCTGGTCGAAGTCGGGGCGCCAATACACGCAAAAGCCCGAAGACGTCCTACGGCTCATTCACGGCTGGTAGCCGCACTCCTTTTCAATATCCGAGCGCTTTCTTGCGGTCGTTCGCGGTGGGCAGAGCATCTTTGCGGACCGTGATTGCCGGCGCGCCCGAGTCCTTGATCTGGTTGGCCTCCACGGCGTTGAACTCAATGTCTTTTGTGAATTCCGCGGGAACGTCTGCGTCCGCATAGATGGCGTGCACAGGGCAAACCTCAACACAGGCCATGCAATCGATGCAGTCGTCGGCATGAATCACTACCTGCGTATCCATCTCGTAGAAGCACGCGACAGGGCAGACTTCTACACAGTCGGTGAATTTGCATCCGTTACATTTCTCGGTCACAACGTGGGCCATAGCGTTTCAGTAATATTAATTCAGGGTTGCGTGAAAAAACTCTGTTACGAGTAAAGAGCGACGACTGCGAGTCAAATTTCTCGTTTAACACGTAGAACGGCCTGAGGGCAGGCCGTCTCCACGATGCATACAATGGAGTCGGGCCGCCCTCAGCCCAGTAACGCGCTAAGAAAGTGACACGCTAAGGCTGGTTTACTCAAGCGTCCGACGTCGACCTGACATGCGCTCCGGCAGCCGCGATCTGGCTCTCCGGCGTACGGAAGAGGATGCTGATCGCAATCGTCACGAGGCACCCGACACACACGAACCAAGGCCAGGCGATCTTCGGCCACCAATCAGGCATGAACCATCCGAAGTTCCAGTCCGCGTGCCTGAACTCGCCCCGTAGAAGTGCACCGACATTGAACGCGGGCAGCGAGACTTTGCACAGGATCAGCACCGATGTGATGCCGAGGATCATCGCGATTACGTTCACTCCGTCGCGACCCCGACTGCGCGTGAGCATCCCGAGAAGAAAGACGGCGAGCAATGCTCCGTAGGTGTAACCGAGAATTCCGATTGCAATCGGTATAATCGTCAGTTTCGCGTCCTGCAAAACCGCGTTGGCGGCCATCGTAGCGACGAGGATCATGAGAATACCGAACACGGATGTGGCGATCCGCGCGGCGCGGATAGCCTGCCGGTCGGTTGCGTTGCGATTGAAGTAAGGAAGGTAAAAATCCTTTGTGAAACTCGTGGCGAGCGCGTTCAGCGCCGCCGAGGTCGAGCCCATCATGGTTGCAAAAACGCCTGCGATGATGAGTCCGCGGAACACCACCGGCATCTCATGCACGATATAGTAGCCGAAGATTTCGTTATCTGCGGCCGGCAAATCTGGGCTCGGCACCACTGTATAGAAGACGGAAAGCAAAATGCCGACGGTGAGAAATGCCCCGGCGATCGGCAAATCCATTACACCGCTGAGGATGAGCGACAGTTGCGACTTGCGATAATTGGGCGCGGTCAACATCCGTTGCACCATGTCCTGGTCGGTGCCGTGTGTCGCCATCGTCAACATGGTCGAGCCAATGAATGCGGCAAAGAGCGTGTAGGGTTCCTCCAGCATCGCCTTAAGCGCCGGACCGAACGGCAGATCGGCGTTCCACCCAGTCTGAAACACCTTAATATTCCCGAGTCCGCCCAGGTTTTGCTTCACGGTCTCGAACCCGCCTGGAATATTGTGAAGCAACAAGAAAATTGCAAAAATCACTGAACTGAACATTAGCACCGCCTGAATAAGATCGGTCCAGACTACGGCCTTGATGCCGCCGACCGCCGTGTAAATCGTCGTGATGACGGTCACGAAGATAATGCCCCAAATGTAGGTATTGAGATTGATCGGCAGGCTTGGGAACAGATAACGCCAGATCACTACCATGATAGCGCCGCCAAGATACAAACGAACGCCGATTCCCAGCACGCGCGTAAACAAGAAGATGCCGCTTGCCATGTTCTTGGTTTTTGTTCCGAAGCGCACGGTGAGGAACTCGTAGATGCTCTGCACCCGATAGTCGTAGTACGGCTTTATGAAGGTGAAAGCGATAAACACGCGCGCCAAAATCGTCCCGATGACGAGCTGGCCGTAAAAGTATCCCCTTGTTTTGAAACCCTCGGCCGGCGTTCCAAGAAACGTGGCGGCACTGGTTTCGGCCGCAACGATGGAAGCCAGAACTGCCCACCAGGGAATCGATCGCCCGCCAAGCGAGAAATCCCGGAGATTCTTATTTCGCCGGCCCGCCCACAAACCAAGCGCGACTATGCCGAAAAAATAAAGGAGCAAGACCGCGGTATCGATTGCCAAGCGGGCGCCCATGTCGGCGGTCATTTAGCCACGGATTGACACGGAGTCACACAGATTATCGTCCATTTCCCTCTTGCTCGTGCTCATGTTGAAGACTCGCCGTGGCGAGCTCGTGCTCGTAATCGATGCTAAGGCTCAGTGCTATTGGAATGACGAATGACGAACTGCCAGTTCCCATTCCCAATCGTTACGGCTAAGGTGGATCGGCTTTTCCCCAAGACGATGGTAACATGACTGGATGACATCGCGTTGAGCCGCCTTCGCCAAGGCTACGGCGGGCCAAGGGACAACGCGATCCACCCATGAAATTCACCAAGATTCGCGCGCCTGATTTTGATCTCGAGAAGACACTTGATTCTGGCCAGGTGTTTCATTGGCAAAAGGTTGGCGACGGATTTGTGGGGACAATTGGTGAATTGCCGCTGCACGTTGAACAGGAAGAAGACGTCTTGAAAGTTCGTTGCGGCGGAACGCCGCAACCAGCACGCCAGAGGCGCGCGCTCCCCAGAGTCGTCGCGCGATATTTCGCGCTGGATCATCCGCTGGCAGAGATTTGCGATTCGTTTCCGAATGACCCGGTGATGACCGCTGCCCGCAATTTCTGTCACGGGTTACGGATCATTCGGCAACCGAAGTGGGAATGTCTCGCTACCTTCATCTGTTCATCGATGAAACAGGTGGCGCATATTCGCCAGATTTCGCTGGCGCTTCGGAGACGATTTGGCGAGCAACGGAGGGTCGGTGATCACCTCGTTTACATGTTCCCTTCTGCACCGCGACTTACACAAGCGTCCGCGAAGAAATTGCGCGAATGCAAGCTCGGCTATCGCGCGAGAAATCTGCACGCGACGGCGCGGCTGGTCAGCTCCGGCGAGGTGGATCTCGAGGCTTGGTCGGCGTTGTCTGATTCCGAGCTCCGAAAACAACTGTGCGCGTTGCCGGGCGTCGGGCCGAAGATTGCAAATTGCGTGATGCTTTTCGCGTATGAGCGGCTGCGAGCATTTCCGATCGATGTCTGGATCGAGCGCGTCTTGCGGCAACATTATTTTTCGCCTCGAAAGAAGATGAGCGCGCAGCGCTTGCGGCAGTTCTCGGAAACTTATTTCGGCGAACATGGTGGGTACGCGCAGCAGTATCTGTTTCATCACGCCCGGATGGTTATGCGGAATCCGACGTCCCGCAGAGCAGACAAGCAAGAAAAGTTCGTGATCGCGAGGACGCGATCACTCCCGCAGGCGCGGGACGGGACGCGTGCGCTCCCCAGAAGGCTGCCGCCCAAGTTGTCAGCGCCTGTGGCCTGAGATACTGTTCCAGCCTTAGAGCTTCTACGCCCGAATGCTTCTTCAACAAGCAATCATTGGTTCATGACGACGGCTGATATTGTCTTCGCCCAGCCCGACAGGCTGCGAGACCACGAACAGGATGCCCGGATGATTTTCTGGGCGCTGCTTGTGGCGATTCTAATCCATTTGCTGGTGGCGTTTTTGCTCGCTGCGTTCAGCGGGTTTTTGTCGCCCAGTCTTCCTGCGCCCGACAAACCAGTTGAACTGACGTTTATGGATTTGTCGCCGGCATCAGCTTCGAAGAATTCCGCATTCATCGACACGGAGGATAAAAACGCACCGGAGCCGAAAGATAAGACGTTTGAGTCCAACGCTAATTCGATTGGAGCCAGCGAGCTGGCGGCTGCTGGCGAAATGCCGCTGCCATCTCAGACGGGGAAGGATCGGCCGTTGATGGATCTTGAGTCAAATCCGTACTCGCTCGACAGCAAAGGCGCGCAGGCGCAACAGAAGCCGGCATCGCAACAGAAGGCTGCGCAGCCTGCCGCGCAACCCGAGGCTATTACCGCCGCGGAGCAATTCGCGTTGCTGACTCAAAAGTCAGCGTCTGCGCTCGATGCTGCGGCTGCATCATCACAAGCGCAGTCGGCGTATCGTCGCCAAAAAGAGAAAACTCGCATTGCAGGAAACATTACGAACCGCGGGATCTCGTCGGTGAATGCCCTGGGCACACCGCTCGGCCGTTACCAGAAGATCGTGGCCGATTCAATCGGTTCTCGATGGTATACGTACGTCGATCAGAAGCGTGATTTGATCAACATCGGGACCTTGCGATTGGATTTTGTTGTCGATCGAAGCGGTCGAGTGAAGAACCTCAAAGTTACCGAAAACAGTTCTAACCAGGCCTTCGCGAGCGTCTGCGTGCAATCAGTGATGGAAGCGCACCTTCCGCCAATCCCCGAGGAGGTGGCGCAGTCGTTGCCGCCTGAAGGCTTGGAAATAGAAGACTTGGGTTTCATTATTTTTCCTAACAGATGATCATCGCCTGGATCATTGCCGAATCGGCGGGAATTGTGGATGTCGTGCTCGGGTTTTTCTCGAGAGGCGGCCTTTTCATGTGGCCCCTGCTGATCTGTTCGATTGTGTCGGTCACGATCATGATTTTGCGCGGGCTGGCGTTGCGACGGAAAATTGTGATGCCGGCTACGATCGAATCGGAAATAGAACGCATGACGCCGGGCGAAAGTCCCGAACGGCTGTCACGCCTCGTCTATCATGATCCTTCGTCGCTGGCTCGTATTACTCGGGTGGCGCTCCAACACTTACGCGGGCCGCGCTCGGAAAATGTTGAAGTGGTGCAAACACGGGCGCGTCACGAGATGGTGCGGTTGGAGCGAGGGCTAATCATTCTCGAAGTCATTGTTGGAATTGCGCCGCTGCTCGGATTGATTGGCGCGGTTTCCGGGTTGGTGCACGTTTTCTCGCACCTTGGCTTAAGCTCCGGCGGATCGGACACGCGGCAGATCGCGCTTGGCATCGCTGAAGCATTAAACGCAACCGTCTTCGGACTTTCCATTGCCGTGCCGACACTGGTCGGGTTCACCTATTTTTCCCGAAAAGTGGAAGTGATGTCCGTGGAAATGGAAACGCTCGTCGTCGAGTTGATCAACAAATGCTATTACGGCCGCGCTACGCGCGAACACAAGACAGCGCAGATTCCGACCTCCGTCGCGTGAAGCGCGCGACGCATTTCGCATGAATTTTTCGGTACGAAAACGACGAGCGCCTGTCATCATTATCGTCTCGCTGGTCGATATTCTGATCATTCTGCTGATATTTTTTGTCGTCTCCACAACGTTCAAAAAAGATCAGCCGGAGGTGGTGATTAATTTGCCGGAATCCAAAACCGCGCAAAAGAAACCGTCTGAGCTCGATCACGCGATCGTGAGCATCGATCAAAATGACGAGGTCAAGCTCGATGGGCGAGCAATAAACGTGGATCAACTGGAAGCCGCGGTGCACGGATTGCCTGAAGAACGCAAGTCCACGCTTGCATTACAAGCGGACAAGAAAGCGTCGTTCGGCACGATCATTAAGGTGATGGACGCCTTAAAGCTCGCGGGCGTGAAAAATTTGCCGGCGTTTACCCGGGAAGAAGGACCATGATCCTGCCGATCTTGCAGTATGGCGACCCAATCCTGCGGGCCAAAGGTGAACGGATCGAGAAAATCGATGAGCGAATCCGGGACCTGGCGATGAGCATGATCGAGACGATGCATGCGGCACACGGCGTGGGTTTGGCGGCGCAGCAGGTCGGTCAGCCGTTGCAGCTCACCGTACTCGACATTTCGGCCGTCGAAGACCGGCCAAGCACCCTGAAGCTCAGTGGCAAGGATGTTGATCCGAAAAGCGCGATGCCGATCGTGCTGATCAACCCGGAAATCGAGCTGCGCGGTGAAACCGAAGTAGGAGTGGAAGGTTGCTTGAGCTTTCCCGAAATCACCGGTGACATTGAACGAGCTCAATCGCTGCTTGTGCGAGCGCAGACGTTGGAAGGCGAGATTTTTCAAATCGAGGCGAGCGGACTTCTCGCGCGGGCGATTCAACATGAGCACGATCATCTCCACGGAATTTTGTTCATCGACCGGATGAGCTCCGCGGCAAAAGCCGCGTTATCGAGTCGCCTGAAACGATTGCAAAAGGAAACGAAACGCGGCGTCTGGCATCGCGAAGAAGTTGTGAGTGACACGGTGCTGTGATCGGTCAGTAACGCCGGCAACGTATCTCAAACGCATTACAGGCGAGGAATAGCATGATGAGCTGGTTTCGCTGCTGACATTTATGATCTGTTTGCCAGCCGATAGACGCGACAGGGGGGCGCCATTGTCCACTACCGGTACCGGCTACAAACCCGAGAACCTGGCCGTAGGTGCGGTCCTCACTACACTCTCGTTCTTCTGCGTTGCGCTGGTGGGCGCTCTGGGCAAGGCTGCAGGTCACCTCACGTCGACGGCGGTCGTCGTGCTTTTCCAGAACCTGATCTGCTTCGTGGTCATCATTCCGGTGGCAATCCGCGCCGCCCCCGCATCGCTGCGAACCGACAGGATCGGCCTGCATGTCTTGCGTGCCGCGACCGGAACCGCCTGCTGGTACGCGCTGTTTGTGGCGATCACGATGATGCCGCTGACCAACGCGGTCCTGCTGACCTTCAGTGCTCCGCTGTGGATGCCAGGGATCGCCTGGCTGGTGTCTCGTCAGACAGCATCGATGACGACGTGGGTCGGCGCCGCGATCGGATTTGTGGGTGTGATCCTCGTGCTTCAGCCCCAACACCATCACTTCAATATTGGCACCCCATTGGCGCTGGCCGGTGCGCTGTTGCTCGCCGTCGCCCTGATGTCCGTCCGTTGGCTTGGCGCGACGGAACCGATGCCTCGAATTCTATTCTACTACTTCCTTTTTTCCACCGTGATGGTGCTCCCACTCGCACTAATCAAATGGCGCCCGATCGAGCCACGGACCTGGATCTACCTGATCGGTGTCGGAGTTGCGCAGCTCTTTTCGCAGGTGTTCATCGTGCTCGCGTACCGCCACGCGTCATCGGTCAAGCTCGGTCCGTTCATCTATACAACGATTGTCTTCACAGCGTTGATCGACTGGGTCATTTGGCATCGGTCGCCGACGTTGTTCGTGGTCTTGGGCATGGCGTTAGTCATCGGTGGCGGGCTCATCGCGATTCGCGGCAAGACCGATGTAAACTCGCGCGAAGTGACTTGATTTAGAAAAACTCACCAATCTGTGAACTCGCCCGCGTGCTGCATCGGCTGGTTAGATTATGCGTGCATGTACTTGCACGACTCATTCCGGTCTTCCTCAGGATTGCGCTCGCCCGGGTGCTCCAATCCTCCTGAAGGTTGCGATCCTGCAGAGTGTACTTGACGGAAAAATCCCGCCTTTAATTACGGGTTTTCCCGGCCTAATCCGCTTGAGGTTCATTGGGTCAGAAATCCGGTCAACGGACTGGTGGCCGAGGCCGCGTTGAGTTTTTCGGCTAGTCCGATTTCGCGCGCTTCGCGTCCTGCTTCGATCGCTTTTTTGAATGCTTTTGCCATCCGAACCGGATCGGATGCGATTGCGATCGCAGTGTTTACGAGCACTGCGTCGGCGCCCATTTCCATCGCTTCAGCGGCGTGACTCGGCGCGCCGAGCCCGGCATCTACAACCACCGGCACGGTGGCCTGTGCGATGATGATCTCGATTTGCGCGCGGGTTTCGATACCGCGGTTGCTGCCAATTGGCGACCCGAGCGGCATCACTGTGGCCGTGCCGACGTCCTGCAATCGTTTCGCGAGCACGGGATCGGCGTTGATGTAGGGAAGAACAGTGAACCCTTCTTTCACCAGAACTTCTGCGGCCGCGAGCGTCTCAACCGGATCGGGCAGCAAGTAGCGCGGGTCTGGATGAATCTCGAGCTTGATCCACGTCGGCAAACCTGCACTCGCCGCCATGCGCGCGAGGCGCACGGCCTCCTCCGCATTTCGGGCGCCGCTGGTGTTTGGCAGAAGCAAAAAACGTTTGGGATCGATAAAGTCGAGAATGTTTGCGAACGGGTCGTGTTTGCCTGAGAGATCGGCGCGACGCAGCGCGACGGTGACCAGTTCGGTGCCACTGGCGATGAGTGCGTCCCGCATTAGCTCGTTCGACGCAAATTTTCCAGTTCCAACCAGCAGACGCGACGC
>Ga0157375_10002626_pt1 | contig 15571 bp, 13 predicted proteins | sample M35metaG_FD_115311 | JGI IMG/M metagenome (GOLD analysis project Ga0157375, IMG submission 115311) | Miscanthus rhizosphere microbial communities from Kellogg Biological Station, Michigan, USA - M3-5 metaG | ecosystem: Host-associated > Plants > Roots > Rhizosphere > Soil | place: USA: Michigan...
GATCCACTCGTCGATCTCGTGACGCGTGTGCTCGTTCAACAGGCGTGCCTTCTAGCCGAGCACCGGCTCGAACGTGCCGCCATCCGCAGTATTCACGACATGCGTCATCGATCTATCTCTCCGAACACGATGTCCTGCGTTCCAATCACGGCAACCACGTCCGCCAGCATGTGACCCCGGGTCATTTCCTCGAGCGCCGACAGGTGCGCGAAGCCCGGCGCGCGACACTTCAGCCGATACGGCTTGTTGGCGCCATCCGAAATGAGGTAGATGCCGAACTCGCCCTTGGGCGCTTCCACCGCGGCATAGGTCTCGCCTTCCGGCACCGAATACCCTTCGGTGAACAGCTTGAAGTGATGGATCAGTGATTCCATGTCGCCCTTCATCTCTTCACGTCGCGGCGGCCGCACCTTGCTGTCGTCGATCATCACCGGCCCCGGATTCTTCCGCAGCCAATCGACACACTGCTTGATGATGCGCGTACTCTGGCGCAGCTCCTCGATGCGCACCAGGTAGCGGTCATAACAATCGCCGTTCACGCCGATCGGAATGTCGAAATCCATCTGCGCGTAGACTTCATAGGGCTGCTTCTTGCGCAAGTCCCAGGCAATTCCGGACCCGCGCAGCATGGCGCCCGTGAATCCCAGCGCCATGGCGCGTTCGGGTGTCACGACGCCGATGTTCACGGTGCGCTGCTTCCAGATGCGGTTGTCGGTAAGCAGGGTTTCGTATTCGTCGACCGCCTTCGGAAAGCGCGCCACGAATTCATCGATGAAATCGAGCATCGATCCCTGGCGCGCGGCATTCAGGCGATCGGCGCTCTTCTGTGTGCGCCACTTCGATGACTGGTACTTCGGCATCGAGTCCGGCAGGTCGCGAAAGACGCCGCCTGGTCGATAGTAAGTGGCATGCATGCGCGTGCCGGATACCGCCTCGTAGCAGTCCATGAGGTCTTCGCGTTCCTTGAAGGCGAGCAGGAACACGGTCATCGCGCCGATGTCGAGCGCATGCGAACCCAGCCACATGAGATGGTTCAGGATGCGCGTGACCTCATCGAACATCACGCGGATGTACTGGGCGCGCACCGGCACCGTCACGCCCAGCAGGCGCTCGATGGCCAGGACGTAGGCGTGCTCGTTGCACATCATGGACACGTAATCGAGACGGTCCATGTAGCCAATCGACTGGTTGAATGGCTTCGACTCGGCGAGCTTTTCTGTGCCCCGGTGCAACAGCCCGATGTGCGGATCAGCCTTCTGGATGACTTCGCCGTCCATCTCCAGCACCAGGCGCAACACACCGTGCGCCGCCGGATGCTGCGGACCGAAGTTCATCGTGTAATTGCGGATCTCGTTCATGTCCCAGGATTACTTCTGAGTCTTGAGGGCCGGGTCATAGCGGTTGTCATTGCGAATGACCTTCGGCACCAGCGTGCGCGGTTCAATGGACACCGGCTCGTACACCACGCGCTGCTTGTCGGCGTCGTAGCGGACTTCCACATTGCCGATCAGCGGGAAATCCTTGCGGAACGGATGCCCGATGAAGCCGTAGTCCGTGAGGATGCGGCGCAGATCCGGATGCCCGGCGAACAGGATGCCGAACAGGTCGAAGGCCTCGCGCTCGAACCAGTTGGCGCCCGGCCAGATATCCACCACCGAGTCGATGATGGGATCTTCGGTGTCCTCGCAGCGCGCGCGCAGGCGCAGGCGCTGGTTGTGAGTGACCGACAGGAACTGGTAGGCGACGGCGAAACGCGCGCCGTCGTGCGGGAGGCGTGCGCCACCGCGGTTCACGCCTCGGCTGAAGCCGGAGTCGGTGGCTGACAGCGTCTTCCACTCGCTCGTCGCGTAGTCGAGGTAGTCGATTCCGGCCACATCGATGAGGATTTCAAAGCGCAGGCCGGGATCGTCGCGCAGCGCGACGCATACCTGCTTGAGATTCGCGGGCTGAACCTCGTAACACAGCTCGTCGGCAAGCGACGGCGCACGTTGCAGCAGCCCCGGAAGGCAGGCTTCGACCTTGGCCGCGAGCGCCGCGATTTTTTCGGTTTGGGACACGGTCATGCGCGGGCAATGGTGCTGGTGCGCTCGATCTTCTTCTGCAACTGGATGATCCCGTACAACAGCGCCTCGGCGGTTGGCGGACATCCGGGGACGTAAACATCCACGGGCACGATGCGATCGCAGCCACGCACCACGGCATACGAATAGTGGTAATACCCGCCGCCGTTCGCGCACGAACCCATGGAGATGACCCAACGCGGTTCGGGCATCTGGTCGTACACCTTGCGCAGCGCGGGCGCCATCTTGTTCACCAGCGTACCGGCCACGATCATCACGTCGGACTGGCGTGGGCTCGGACGAAACACCACGCCAAAACGATCGAGGTCGTAGCGTGAGGCACCGGCGTGCATCATCTCGACGGCACAGCAGGCAAGACCGAAGGTCATGGGCCACAGCGAACCGGTGCGCGCCCAGTTCATCGCGGCGTCGATGGTGGTCGTGACAAACCCGCGTTCGGCGAATCCGCCGTCGGCTGGCTCGGTGCTGACCGCGGCGTTACCTTCTAATCCCATTCGAGCGCTCCCTTCTTCCACTCGTAGATGAATCCGACCACGAGGATGAACAGGAAGATGCCCATGGCGACGAGGCCGAAGACGCCGATCTGGTTGAGAACCACCGCCCACGGAAACAGGAAGGCGATCTCAAGGTCGAAAACGATGAACAGGATGGCGACGAGGTAGTAACGCACGTCGAACTTCATGCGGCTGTCTTCGAAGGCTTCGAAGCCGCATTCGTAGGGCGAGAGTTTCTGCGCATCGCCGCGCGCTTTGAGTCGCAGCCGGCCGATCACGAGACCGAGCCCCATCAGCACCATCGCCAGGCCCGTGGCGATGGTGAGAAAGATCAGAACAGGCAGGTAATTCGAAAGCATGTATGGATGTTCTGCGCCGTCATGAAAAAGGGCAGCAACCTCTCGACAAAACGAGAGACAACCGCCCCCCAAAATTCGGGCGCGATTGTATCAGGAGAAAGGTGAGTGATGGTGCCGACGGGGAGACTCGAACTCCCACGGATCGCTCCGCTAGCCCCTCAAGCTAGTGTGTCTACCAATTCCACCACGTCGGCGTTGCGCAAAAAATCGTCCGGATTTCTGTCTTGCGGTCTCTGTCTTACGGCTTTTCGGGAGCCGGCTCGGTGGCAGGCGCCGCGGGCACCGGGACTGCGTTCGCGTCGATCGGTGCGGGCTGCGCTGGCGCCGGCGCTGGCGCGGTTTTGCCCGCAGGCACCTGGTCGAGCAGCGACGTCGGCGCCACTGGGCGGGCATCGCGCTGAAACAGGTAAGTGAGGCACAGGCTGTTCAGCATGAAGATGGCCGCAAAAATTGCGGTCATGCGCGACAGGCCGGTGGTCGCACCGCGTGCACCGAACACGGTGCCCGAGGCTCCGGCACCGAAGCCGGCGCCCGCATCGGCACCCTTGCCCCGCTGCAGCAAAACGAGGGCCACGATCACGAAGGCCGTGAGCACCTGCAAAATTGTAAGAATGGTTCGCAACATCTTGTGTACCAGGATCAGGAGTGCGCAGCGGAAACGATGGCGAGGAATTCCTCGGCCTTGAGCGATGCACCGCCGATGAGTCCGCCATCGACGTTGGGCATCGAGAAGAGCTCCGCGGCATTCGCGGCCTTGACGCTGCCACCGTACTGGATGCGCACAAGGGCGGCGATTTTAGCATCGCGGCCGGCGATCCGCCCGCGGATGTGGGCGTGCACCTCTTCTGCCTGCTGCGGCGAGGCCGTCTTGCCGGTGCCAATGGCCCACACCGGCTCGTACGCAATGACCGCTCGATTGAAGGCTTCCACGCCCGACAGATCGAGCACCGCGTCGAGCTGCCGGTCCACTACTTCGAAGGTGCGTCCCGCCTCGCGTTCCGCGAGTTGTTCACCCACGCACAGGATCGGCGTGAGTCCGGTGGCCAGCACCGCGGCAAACTTGCGCGCCACGAGCTGATCGGTTTCGCCATACAACGCACGTCGCTCCGAGTGCCCGACAATCGCACCGGCACATCCGACGTCGCGCAACATCGCGGCGGACACCTCACCGGTGAAGGCGCCCTGGGTCTCCGCGCAAACGTCTTGCGCCCCCAGGCTCACCCGTGAACCCGCCAGCGCGCGGGTCAGCTCAGCCAGGTACACGAACGGCGGGCACACCCACACCTCGGCCGCCGCATTTGGCAGCTTGTGCACGATGGTCTCGACCAGCGCCGCGTTCTCCGCGCGCGAGCCGTGCATTTTCCAGTTGCCTGCAATGATCTTGCGACGCATGTTCGTGGTTGAACCGGCTCAAAAAAGGGGCGCGATCATAGCGGCGCGTCCCTCAGGAAGCAACGCGGCGCACCACAGCGGCGATTTCTTCGGCGCAACGCAACGTATCGGTCTCGTCGCGCGCCTCGACCATGACGCGAATCACGGGTTCGGTGCCGGAAGGCCGCAGGACCACGCGGCCCTCGTCTCCGAGCCGCAAAGCGACCTTTTGCACCGTATCTTCGACCTCGGGCACGGTTTTCGGGTCGAAGCGGCGCGCCACCTTCACATTGATCATGGTTTGCGGAAATCGGGGCATCCCGGCGGCCAGCTCGGCCAGACTCCGTCCGGTCTCACGCATGACAGCCAGCACCTGCAGAGCGGCCATCAGGGCATCCCCGGTCGTGGTCTTGTCGAGCAACAGGATGTGACCCGAGGTCTCACCGCCGACCTCACCGCCGGTTTCGCGCAACATTCCGAGGACGTATCGGTCACCGACCTGGGCGCGCCGGAACTCGATGCCTTGTTCGCGCAGCGCCACCTCGAGGCCCAGGTTGCTCATCACCGTCCCGACCACGGGGCCCTTGAGCAGCCCGGCCCGCTTGCGCGCGGAGGCGATGATATAGATGAGTTGATCGCCGTCGATGATGCGGCCCAGGCCGTCGATCATGACGAGCCGATCACCGTCGCCGTCCAGCGCAATGCCGGCCGAGGCGCGCACCCCGGGCACGGTGAGTTGCAACAGCCCCGGCGAAGTCGAGCCGCAACCATCGTTGATATTGCGGCCGTTTGGCGAGCAACCGATCGGAATGATTTCCGCGCCGAGATCGGCGAGCGTGCGCGGCACAACTTTGTATCCCGCGCCATTGGCGCAGTCGACCACCAGTTTCAGTCCCTCGAGCGTCAGGCCCTGGGGGAGCGACTCGGCGCAGAAGTCCTGGTACAGCCGGCGCGACTTGTCGACTCGTTGCGCGCGGCCGAGGTTCATCGAGGAGCGGGTTATGGGACCTTGCTCGAGCTCGGCCTCGATGGCCTCCTCCACTTCGTCAGACAGCTTGCCGCCCTGCGCGTCGAAGAACTTGATGCCATTGTCATCGTAGGCATTGTGCGAAGCGCTGATGACGATGCCGAAATCGCAGTGAAAGCGGCGTGTGAGGTAGGCGATGCCGGGCGTGGGCAGCGGCCCGATGAGATTGACGTTTACGCCGGCCGCAACAAAGCCCGCCTCGAGCGCGGCTTCGAACATGTAACCGGACAGGCGCGTGTCCTTGCCGATGAGTACCGTGCCACCCTGCGGTGCGAGCACGCGCGCCGCAGCGCTCGCGAGGCGCAGCGCAAAATCCACCGTTAGTGGATGTTCGCCGACGCGTCCGCGAACCCCATCGGTGCCGAAATATTTACGTCCCATCAACTGGCTCTCCCTTGAGCACCGCGGCGGCAACACGCACTGCATCCACGGTAGCGCCCACCTCGTGGGCGCGCACGATACGCGCTCCATGCAGAACCGCAATGGCGGCGAGCGCGATGCTGCCTGCCAGGCGTTCATCGACACCGCGCCCGGTCAGTTTTGCCAGCATCGACTTGCGCGACAGACCGACCGCGATCGGGACGCCCAGCGCTTCGAAACTCGCAAGTTGTTTGAGCAGCACGAGGTTGTCGACGGTGCGCTTGCCGAAGCCGAAGCCCGGGTCGAGCACGAGCCGCGACGCATCGATGCCCGCTTCGCGACAGGCGCGCACGCGCGCCGCCAGGAATGCGCCCACTTCCGCAACCACATCCGTGTAGTGAGGCGCATCCTGCATGGTGCGCGGCTCACCCTGCATGTGCATGAGGCAGATACCCGCGCCAGTGGCGGCCGCCGCCTCCAGCGCGCCGTGGTCCGCGAGCGCGCGAATGTCGTTGATGATGTCGGCGCCAGCGGCAACCGCGGCGCTCATCACGGCCGGCTTGCTGGTGTCTACCGAAATGAACACGGCGGACTCACGACGCAGGGCTTCGATAACCGGGATGACGCGTTCCAGTTCTTCGTCGAGAGAAGCTGGACGCGCGCCGGGACGCGTGGATTCGCCGCCCACGTCGATGATGCCGGCACCCTCGGCCAGAAGGCGCCGTGCATGCGACAGCGCCGCGGCTCTATCCACGAAACGGCCACCGTCGGAAAAGGAATCGGGCGTGACATTCAACACGCCCATGACCACGGGTACTTCGAGATCGAGGACTCGATCCCGGCACTTCCAGCCTGGGGCAATGCTCGTCACGATGCTTTCTAGTTAGTCGAAGATCGAGCGGGCACGCGAGGCGGCGAGCGGCCTTCGCGGCCGCTCAAGATCGAAGTTTCAGTGCTGGCCGGCTGGAGTGCCGATGGGCGCACCGCCCTCGGCCTCACCTTCCGGCCGCTTCGGCGGCGGCGTACCGACGGAATCATCCCAGTCGGCAGGCGGCTTCGGCGCCTTGCCGTTCATGATGTCCTTGATTTGCGTCTCGTCGATGGTCTCGTACTTCACGAGCGCATCGGCCATGGCATGCAGCTTGTCGAGATGTGAATCGAGGATTTCCTTGGCGCGCTTGTAGTTCATGTCGATGACGCGGCGGATTTCCTCGTCGATCGCATGCGCGGTGTCGTCGGAGACCTGCTTGTGCTGGGTCATCTGGCGACCGAGAAATACCTCGCCGTTCTCTTCCGAATAAGTCAGCGGGCCGAGCCGGTCGGACAGTCCCCACTTCGTGACCATGCTGCGCGCGAGATCCGTGGCGCGCTCGATGTCATTCGAGGCACCCGTCGTGACACCGTCGACGCCGAAGATGAGTTCCTCCGCGCAGCGGCCACCGAACAACGAGGCGATATGACTCTCGAGGCGACGCTTGCTGGTGCTGTAGCGATCGCCTTCCGGCAGGTACCAGGTGAGACCCAGCGCGCGACCGCGCGGAATGATCGTCACCTTGTACACGGGATCGTGTTCCGGGACGGTGTAGCCCACGATGGCGTGACCGGCCTCGTGATACGCCGTCATCTTCTTTTCCTGGTCGGACATGACCATGGAGCGGCGCTCGGCGCCCATGTAGATCTTGTCCTTGGCGCGCTCGAACTCGTCCATGCCGACGATGCGCTTGTTGGCTCGCGCCGCGAACAGCGCTGCTTCGTTGACGAGGTTGGCGAGGTCGGCACCGGAAAATCCGGGCGTGCCACGCGCGATATATGCAGGTTTGACGTCGTCCGCCAATGGCACCTTGCGCATGTGCACACGCAGGATCTGCTCGCGGCCGCGCACGTCGGGCAGCGGCACCACGACCTGGCGATCGAAGCGGCCCGGGCGCAGCAGCGCCGGGTCGAGTACGTCCGGACGGTTGGTGGCGGCAATGACGATGATGCCTTCGCTGCCTTCGAATCCATCCATTTCGACCAGCAGCTGGTTCAGCGTCTGCTCGCGCTCGTCATGTCCACCGCCGAGGCCCGCGCCACGGTGACGGCCGACGGCGTCGATTTCGTCGATGAAGATGATGCAGGGCGCGTGCTTCTTCGCCTGCTCGAACATGTCGCGCACGCGCGAAGCGCCGACACCGACGAACATTTCGACAAAGTCGGAACCGGAGATGGTGAAGAACGGCACCTTGGCTTCGCCGGCGATGGCGCGCGCCAGCAGGGTCTTGCCGGTACCCGGCGAACCCACCATGAGCACACCCTTGGGAATCTTGCCGCCGAGCTTCTGGAACTTGCCGGGGTCTTTGAGGAAATCGACGATCTCGCCCACTTCCTGCTTCGCCTCGTCCACGCCCGCCACATCAGCGAAGGTCACATTGACCTGGTCCTCGCCCAGCAGGCGCGCGCGGCTCTTGCCGAATGACATTGCACCGCGGCCGCCGGCCGAACCCTGCATCTGGCGCAGCATGTAGACAAATACGAGGATGAGGAGCAGCGCCGGGGCCAGCTGCAGCAAGAGTTGCATCAGGAAATTCGGCTGCTTCGGGGGTTCGCCCTTGAAGTCGACCTTGGCCTTGTCGAGCTGACCGATGAGCCAGCTGTTGTCGGTTTCAGGGTTGAAAGCCTTGAACTTCGACTTGTCTTTGCGAAGACCGAGGATTTCTTCGCCCCGCAGGGTGACCGACTCCACCCGGCCGCTACGGACGTCATCGAGCACGGCCGAGTAGGACACCTGTGTGGGTTCGGTTCCGGTGGGGACGTAGCGGCTGAAAACCACCACCATCACCATCAGGATCACGACCCAAAGCAGGATGTTTTTCGTCAAGTCATTCAAAGGTTTACCCTCGCTCGGGGTGACACCCGGCATGCAGGATTGAGGCCACGCTACACCATCCGAAAACCGCTCGCCAGCGGGTAAAGCTCAGAACAGCGCACCCGGGAGGCATCAGGCTTGGTGAAGCGGACCTTGGTGAATGGGTGGTGCGCCGACTCCGCCAGCTTCCTGGAGCCCGCGCCATGGATGGTTTTGATGAGGACCGCAGCGTTTGGTTTCAAGATCTGGCGGCGAAATCCGGTGCCAGCCCAGCCAGGTACATGGTCCATGCCCGCTGCAGCGCGAGCGCCACCCTTCCTCACGCAACCAATGCTCGCAGCTTTTCGACCCGAGATGAGCCTTTACAATGCCACCATGGAGCTCTCGGAACGGCAGCGCAAGTATCTTCGGGGTCTGGGCCATGCGCTCAACCCCGTGTTGCTGATCGGGCAGCATGGCCTCACCGCGGCGGTCATCGCCGAAGCGCAGCGAGCCTTGCACGATCATGAACTCATCAAGGTGAAGTTTCGCGGCGCCGATCGTGAAGGCCGTGACACAGGTCTCGCCGAACTAGCCACTGCCACCGCAAGCATCCTGGTGCAGCGTATCGGTCATACAGCTCTCTACTACAAACGCCGAATTGACCGTCCTGGAATTGTGATACCTGACGCATAAAGACCTGTTCCCGCTGGCCGATTTCCCTGGTTGGAGCGAGGATTGCTCCGACAAGGAGTTCATGCCGATCTTCCAGTGGTAAGTCGCTGGAATAAGTCGTATATCAGTCACATGGCGGCTCAACAAACACGTTCGTTTGGGCGCGAAGCTGCAGCGGTCTATCTAGCCGCGGCATTGGTCGTTTTCGGAACCTGGGCCGCTTCCCGTTACCTCATCCTGCGCAAGTTCGAGAACATCGAGCACAACGACGTTGCCCGCAGCGTTGAAGTCATGCGCAAGGCGCTGGTCACCAAGAACACCGAGATCGAAACCGTCTCGCGCGACTTCGCACGCTGGGACGACATGTATTCATACGTGTCGACGCTCGACTCCAACTTCGAGTATCAGAATTTCAGCGAGGCCGGCCTCGACGAGATGAATGTCGACCTGGTGTGGTTGCTCGACTCGAAAGAGAAGCTCATCTCCTCGTTCGAGAACGACACCGACGACGCCCGCTACCACCACCCTGCGTCCGACGGGATCACGTCCGAAATCAATCGTCTCACGCCGCTGGTTCGCAGCGTGCTCGACCAGGAAGGCACCCTGCGCCTGGTGCAGATCAATGGCGTGCCGCACGTCATCGCGGCACACACCATCCTGCACAGTGATCGCAGTGGTCCGGCCGCGGGCACACTGGTATTCGCGCGCCGCATCGGGGCGCCGGAAATTGCCAGCATCGGAGCCGATACGCAGCTCAATGTGCACTTCGCCATGCTCGACGACCGTTCCGTGGCCGACGACAGGCAGGAACTGATCGCGGCCGCCGACGGACGACGCATCGTGCGTCGCTCCGACAACGTCATTGAAGGACAGTTGCGGCTCGACACCATCGGCAACCGTCCCCTGGCGGTGCTATACACCCCGCTGACGCGCTCGGTGATGCAGAGCGGCCAGCAGGGCGTTCGCTACCTCGTGGTCCTGGTCGCCTTGCTCGTCAGCATCGTGGTCGCCGCCTGGCACGCCTATCGCGGCCGACTCAAGCGCAGTGCCGACGCCGCCGCCATCAGCGAGACGCGCTACCGCGCCATTTTCGACCGCGCCGCCTCGGGGATCGTGCTCTTCGATCCCACCTCACGTCGCGTCCTCGACGCCAATCCGCAGGCGCAGCGCCTGGTCGGCGCGTCGCTCGACGAAATGCGGCGCCGCGACGTCGCGACCATCTTCGACACGCCGGTTTCTCTGGCGCCCGGCAGCGAGCGCGACGAGCCGGCCGAAAGCCGCCCGGCGCAGATCCTGCGCGGCGATAACGAACGGCGTGACGTCGAGTTCTCGATCGCCGATCTCGAACACGGCACCGGTCGCATCCACGCCATGATCCTCCAGGACGTTTCGCACCGGCGCGAAGCCGAACGCCGCGCCCAGGAACACCAGCTGTCGCTGCAGCACCTGGCCACGCACGATGCGTTGACGGGCCTTCCCAATCGCACCTATCTCAACGAAGAACTGCCGCGTCTCATCGACGAAGCGGCGCGGCGCGGCGATTCGCTGTCCATCCTTTATATCGACTGCGACAACTTCAAGAACATCAACGATTCCCGCGGCCACTCGATCGGCGACGACTATCTTCGTTCGGTCGCGCGCAGGCTGCGTGATTCGATCGCGAGCCCGGACCTCGTGGTGCGCATGGGCGGCGACGAGTTCCTCGTGGTCACGCGTCACTACGGCCTCGAGCCCGACAGCGCCGCCATTGCAGAACGCGTGGCGGCCGCGCTCAAGAAGCCCGTGCGGCTCGGTGAAGCCACCTACTCGGCCACCACCAGCATCGGCATGTCGGTCTATCCGCGCGACGCCACCACGATGAGTGAATTGCTGCGCTCGGCCGACATCGCGCTGTACGAAGCAAAGGCGCGCGGTCGCGACAACGTGCAGATGTTCGACGCCGCCATGAACAAGCGCGTGCACACGCGCCTGGCACTCGAGCAGGATCTGCGCAGCGCGGTCAACCGCGATGCCATCGAGATCCAGCTCCAGCCCATCGTCGACATTCGCAGCGGACGCCTGGTGTCCTTCGAAGCGCTGGCCCGCTGGAACGATCCGCGCCACGGCGCAGTGCCGCCGCTGGCCTTCATCGAGGTCGCCGAGGCTTCCGATCTCATTGTCGAGCTGGGCGAATGCGTGTTCCGCAATGTCGCGCGGCAAATCGCCAACTGGCAGCGCGCCGGACTCAAGCCCGTGCCGGTGGCCGTCAATGTCTCGGCCAAGCAGCTCAAGCGTTCCAACCTCCCGGAACGCCTCGTGGCGATCGCGCACGAATTCGACATCGCGCCCCACCAGATGGAGGTCGAGCTCACCGAGAGCGTCGCCATGCAGGACAGCGAGCAGCACGTGACCAAGCTGCATGCGCTGCGTGATCTCGGCGTGCGCGTGTCGGTGGACGACTTCGGCACCGGCTACTCGAGCCTCGCCTACCTGCGCAATCTGCCCATCGACTATCTCAAGATCGATCGCACGTTCGTGCGCGACATGAATGTCGACCGCAATGACGCCGCCATCGTGCGCGCCATCATCAGCATGGCCCAGAGCCTGCACCTCGGCATCGTCGCCGAAGGCATCGAGACCCGCGAACACGCCTCGCAGCTGCTGGCACTGGGTTGCACGATCGGCCAGGGCTACTTCTTCTCCAAGCCCATGCCGGCGAGCGACACGAACGAGCTGCTGCGCACCATGCGCGGCGCCGCCCCGATGCAGGCCGGCCCGAGCCTGGAGATCGTCAGGGTTTCCTGAGGCTCAGGGCTTGCCCGGCACCCAGAAATCCTTCCATCCCAGGCCAGCAGCCTTGATGGCCTGCAGGCGGCGCTTGAGCCGGGCCTCATCGATTTCGCTCGTGCCGCCGGAGCTGAACGCCACTTTGATGCCGGCGGCTTTCGCCGCCTGGAGCACCGCCACATCGGGCGCCTTGTCACGGTCGACGATCACCAGCACCGAGCCCGGGTAGTTAGTCAACTCTGCCGCGGTCCATTCACTGCCGGGGGTCATCCCCAGGCGGCGCGCGGCACTCCAGAAGGCATCGGCGCCCGAGGACGGCGGCGCGAGGCCCAGGTCGATCAGCGGAGTGTTGTCATCGGAGGCCTGGCCCACGAGCTGATCGAGTTCCGGGTCAGCCAGCGGAACCAGGCCGGCCGGCGGCATTGCGTCATTGGGCAGGATCCTGACCTTGATGTCGCGGTACTTCACGACACTCGAGGGATCGTGCGCCTGCAGCGCGAAGGTGCCGGAGCCCAGATAACGACCCTTCTTGTCAGGGGCGCGGAAGGCATTGGGCGGTTCCGCGTATTCGCAGATAAGCCTGTCGTTGACGAAGGTCTGGATGGTCTTGCCGACGACACGAATTTTATAGTTGAACCACTCGTTGTCGGGCGCAGGCGCTTTCCAGGTATTGCGCACCGCGTAGACGCTGCCGGTCATCTTGTGTTCGATGTAATCGTTCGTCTTTTCCGCGGGCGGATTGGAATTGATGACCTGCAGTTCGTAGCCGGCCGCGGGCCAGCCTTCGGGCTGCAGCTTCGTGTGCACGTACACGCCGCTGTTGGCGCCCGGTGAGGTCATGACGTCCAGCGAGATTTCGAAATTGCGAAAATCATGTTTCGCCACCTTGCCGACGTAGTACAGGTGCGATCGCTCACCGCGCGTCACGAATACTCCGTCTTCGACCGCCCAGGACTCCGGCCGCTCGGGCGCTTTCCAGCCGGCGAGCGTCTTGCCGTCCTGCAGAGCCACCCATTCCTGTGCGCCAACCTGCTGCGCCAGGCACAACGCTGCCAGCGCGCCTCCCAAACAAGCGAAACGCTTCATGACCACGCCCCCGTGAAGACAGTCAGAGATAACGAACCTTGACGATTTCGTAGCTGTGCTTGCCGCCGGGCGCAGAGACTTCCACGACGTCACCCGCGCTCTTGCCGACCAGCGCACGCGCGATCGGCGAGGTGATGGAAATGCGCCCGGACTTGATGTCGGCTTCGTCCTCTCCAACGATCTGGTAGGAGATGGACTTGTCTCCGTCCTGGTCTTCGAGATCGACGGTGGCTCCGAAGATCACCTTGCCGCTATTGGTCATGCTGGTGGGATCGATGATCTCGGCGGTCGAGAGCTTCGCCTCGATCTCGCTGATCCGCCCTTCGATGAAACCCTGCTGCTCGCGCGCGGCGTGATACTCGGCGTTCTCTGACAGATCGCCGTGGCTGCGCGCCTCGGCGATCGCCTTGATGACCCGCGGACGGTCTTCGGTCTTGAGCCGCCTGAGTTCATTGCGCAGCGCTTCGGCGCCTCGCAGGGTCATCGGGTTGCGTTTCATGAACGCGCCTCTTTGTGCAGGTCCTGCAGCCGGTTCACTTCCACCGAGTCCAGGTGTTCGAGAGCTTCGCAGGTTGCGAGCGCGCCCGCGAGCGTCGTGTAGTAAGTGACGCGCTTGTGCACCGCCTCGCGCCGGATCGAGTTCGACTCGCGGATGGCGGTCTTGCCCTCCGTGGTGTTCACGATCATGGCGAACTCGTCGTTCTTGATCATGTCCACGATGTGGGGGCGCCCTTCGCGCACCTTGTTGGCACGCTTGCAGGGAATTCCGGCCTCGTTGATGACACGCGCGGTACCGTCGGTCGCGGCCAGCTCGAAGCCGTAGTCGACCAGCTTCTTTGCCAGCACCACCGCGCCCGGCTTGTCGCGTTCGCGCACGCTGATGAGGACCAGGCCGGAGCGTGGCAGCGTGACGCCGGACGCGGCCTGCGCCTTGGCATAGGCCTCACCGAAGGTCCGGCCGGTGCCCATGACCTCGCCCGTGCTCTTCATTTCAGGGCCGAGAATCGGATCCGCCTCGGGGAACTTGGTGAACGGGAAGACGGCTTCCTTCACCGAGAAATACGGCGGCACCACCTCGCCTGCCAGCCCCATGGCCTTCATCTTGCGGCCGGTCATCACCCGGGCGCCGATCTTGGCGAGCGCCACGCCCGTGGCCTTCGACACAAAAGGCGCGGTGCGTGAGGCGCGAGGATTGACCTCGAGTACGTAGATGATGCCGTTCTGGATCGCGAACTGGATATTCATGAGGCCGATCACGGACAGGGCCTTGGCCAGCTTGCGGGTCTGATCGCGCAGTTCGTCCTGGGTCTCGGGGCTCAAACTATTCGGGGGCAATGAACAGCCGGAGTCACCGGAATGCACACCGGCCTGCTCCACGTGCTCCATGATGCCGCCGATGAGCACGTCTTCGCCGTCACAACAGGCGTCGACGTCCACTTCGATGGCCACGTCGAGGAAACGATCGAGCAGCACCGGGCTGTCGTTCGAGACACTCACGGCCGTGGTCATGTAGTGGCGCAGATCATCCTCGTTGAACACCACTTCCATGGCACGCCCGCCCAGCACATAGGACGGACGCACCACCAGCGGGAATCCCACCTCGCGCGCCAGCTTGACCGCCTGCTCCTCGGTGCGCGCCGTGGCATTCGCAGGCTGCTTGAGACCGAGGTTCTTGACCAGGATCTGGAAGCGCTCGCGGTCCTCGGCGATGTCGATGGAATCCGGAGAGGTACCGATAATAGGCGCCCCGGCGGCTTCCAGCGCACGCGACAGCTTGAGTGGCGTCTGGCCGCCGTACTGCACGATCACGCCTTCCGGCTTTTCCTTTTCGATGATCTCGAGCACGTCCTCGAGCGTCAGGGGCTCGAAGTACAGACGATCGGACGTGTCGTAATCGGTCGAGACCGTTTCCGGGTTGCAGTTGACCATGATGGTTTCGAAACCATCCTCGCGCAGCTGCAGGGCGGCATGGACGCAGCAGTAGTCGAACTCGATGCCCTGTCCGATGCGGTTGGGTCCTCCGCCGAGGATCATGATCTTGCGCTTGTCGGAAGGATGCGCCTCGCACTCCTCCTCGTAGGTCGAATACATGTAGGCGGTTGACGTCGCGAACTCGGCCGCGCAGGTGTCGACGCGCTTGTAGACCGGCCGTACGTTGAGCGCATGGCGCTTGTCGCGTACGGCCTTCTCACCCAGGCCGGTGAGCTTGCCGATCCGGCTGTCCGAGAATCCCTTGCGCTTCAGCTCGCGCAGGCGATCGGCATCGAGACCGGCGGCGCCCGCTGCGCGCACGCGCGCTTCCTCGGTAATGAGTTCTTCGATCTGCGCCAGGAACCACGGATCGATATAGGAAAGCTCACCGATTCGTTCCAGCGTCCAGCCGGCGCGGAACGCATCCGCCACGTACAACAGTCGATTCGGACCCGGCGCGCGCAGTTCATAGGCCAGCTTGTCGCGCAGCTCTTCGTCGAGCGGCTCCTGAAGCGCGATCTGTTCATTGAGCCCGTCGAGGCCGGTCTCGAGTCCGC
>Ga0157375_10002629_pt1 | contig 15567 bp, 13 predicted proteins | sample M35metaG_FD_115311 | JGI IMG/M metagenome (GOLD analysis project Ga0157375, IMG submission 115311) | Miscanthus rhizosphere microbial communities from Kellogg Biological Station, Michigan, USA - M3-5 metaG | ecosystem: Host-associated > Plants > Roots > Rhizosphere > Soil | place: USA: Michigan...
GCCGACGGAAGCAGCAACGCGATATCGTTCATCCACAGCCTGTCGAATGCATTCGGCTCGTGCGTGGTTGCGGGTGACACGGGCATCACGCTCAACAATCGCGCCGGCCGCGGTTTCAGCTTGGACCCGGCGCATCCGAATTGTATCGCGCCGGGACGCCGCACCATGCACACGTTGAACGCCTACATGGTTTATCGCGATAGTCAGCCATGGCTCGTCGGCGGCACGCCGGGCGGCGATCAGCAAGCGCAATGGAACACGCAGATGATCAGCAACGTGATCGATCATGCCATGTCGCTGCAGGAGGCCGTCGAGGCGCCGCGCTTCCACAGCTTTCCGGGAACCGATCCAGTCAACCTCGGGCGCCCGCCAGTGGTGAAAGCCGAGAATCGAGTACCGGAACCGACGCGCCAAGCTCTGACCCGGCTCGGCCATACGGTGGAGACGGTCGGTGCGTGGGGCGGCGGCGGCGCGGTACAACTGATTCAGTTCGATCATGAGAACGGCGTGCTGCGCGGTGCGACCGATCCGCGGCCGGGAGGCCTTGCGCTCGGGTTCTGAAACGCACTTCACACAATCACTTTGCGCTAGTGCAGCGATGACCTCGCCGCAATGCAAGCGGCGATATCGCCGCCCGGCCAGCAGCGCGCGAAATTCGACAACGCTGCGTTATCCGGTCAGATGACGCCCGGGAAATCAGACGTATAACGCGAGTGCTATTTGCCAGGCAGCGGCGTTGATCCTAGGTTCGATACCGCCTGCAGCTTCGCCTCGAGTTCTTTAACGCGTGCCTGCCGGGATTTATCCGAAAGGTAGCGAGCCGTGCAATCGCGAGCTACTGCTAACGCGCCGACGATTGTGCCGGCGGCGTTCTTCAATACACTGAAGCTTAGATCCACATACAATCTACTGCCGTCTTTGTGCATTGAACGGGTAGTCAATACTTTGCCTTCGTATTTGATGTGGCCCGTAACCATGGCGTCGTCAAATGCTGACCAATGCGCTTTGCGGAACTGCTCAGGAATGATCACATCAAGATTTTTGCCGAGCACTTCGTTGGCGGCATACCCGAACACAGCTTCAGCAGCGGCGTTCCACAGTCGAATATTGCCGTCGCGATCAGCGAAGATCATGGCGACGGGCGCCTGCTCTACAATTTCTTGAAAAGCAGACGCGTCGCCGCTGGCAAAATCAATCGCAGGCTGCATTAGAATTGGTTTCCGGTTGCGGCTAAGGCAGTTTGCGACACTGATCGGAGGGGCCAGTCAGTCACTCTACACGAAACTAAAGTTCTATTTGTCAGACTTCGCGCAAGCAATGACGACTTCGTCTACAACGTTGTGTCTGATCGTGCGGCGTGTGTTCGTTCCTCGTGTGTCCCTACGCAAGAACGCTTACTGGACGGCCGGCGCAGAAACTGCCGCGACGCTGATGTGGTGCTGTTCGATGAGATGTGGCACGAGGCGCGACGCTTTAACGTCTTCGATGAACGCCCACAGGTAATTGATGCCATTGTCATTGCCCGCAGGAACAGCGAGCGCCTGTCCGATCACCAGCACCGTTGAATCGCCTCGCGCATGAAATCGCACACACGCGTTGACCGTTCCGGTTCCAACTTTTAGGCCGATATTGCAACTGCGTGAGTCTCACAACATCTCCCGTAAGCGCTCGACGACGCGTCTATTTACGAGAATGCCTTGTCTGCGGCGGATCTCCCGCTCGCGAAAGCCACGCTCGGACGGAACGCGAATCTGCGAGACGCCCGCTTGGCGGGGCAGGTCCTTTATTTTCGTCAGCAACTCTTCAAGCTCGGAAGTGAACTGCTCGGCCGGTGAATCGAATGGTTTCGTCGCTGTCGATATCGAGGAGGTTTTCGGTCATCGTAGTTGGCTGAGGATGCGACACGTCTGCGAATTGCAGCACTTCGGGGCGGCAGTGGTGGCAATTTACCAGAGCCTGCGAATTCACGACGTACGCATTGCGTCATGGTTGCAAACGGAAGGCGCAGCTTCGTCCGAAGTTTGAATGAGTTCCATTAGTTGCAACGTACGCTTCGCAATAAAACTTTTCTGCTAGCATCTATGGAGTTAGGCAGCATCGATCGGTTAGTCATCCAAGCGGGTGAGACAGGATCATTGATGAGCGTTGCAAATCAGCGGGTTGTCGATGCGAGCGTCGTCCACGCCCACGAGCGGGAGACCGCCGCTTACACCGAACAGCAGCTTGTCGAGCAATGGCTCGGCCAGCTCGAGGCCGCCCTTCGCAGTAGAAGCCAGACGTCCATCGCAATGCTGTTCGCGCCTGAAAGCCACTGGCGCGACGTACTTGCGTTCACATGGACCATTACGCCTTGCGAAGGTCCTGCAAACATCGCAGCCTTGATCATAGCGAAGCAGGCGTCGGCCGGGGCGCATGCTTTTAACGTTGCGAAAGGACGCATAGCACCTCGCCGGATCAAGAGAGCCGGCATCGATATCGTCGAGGCCATCTTCCAGTTTGAGACCAGCGTCGGTCGCGGCTTCGGTGTCTTGAGGCTGCTCGCAGCGGAGCCTTCAAAGGCATTTCAATTGATGACCGCCCTGCACGAACTCAAAGGTTTTGAGGAAGCGATCGGCAAACGCCGGCCCACCGGGGAAGCCTTCTCGCGCAACTTCGGCGGAAGCAACTGGAAGGAACAGCGCATCGAGAGCCAGGCGTACAGCGACCGCGAGCCGGTTGTGTTGATCGCCGGCGGAGGACAGGCCGGTCTATCGCTCGCGGCGACGCTGGGCCGGCTCGGCGTCGACACGTTGGTCGTCGACCGGCACGAGCGCGCCGGCGACTGCTGGCGCAAGCGCTACCGCTCGCTTGCGTTGCATAACAGTACCGAAGTCAATCACCTGCCTTACATGCCGTTTCCGCCTTCGTGGCCCAAGTACTTGCCGAAGGACATGGTGGCCGATTGGTTCGAGGCTTACGCGTGGGCGATGGAGATCAATTACTGGACCAGTAGCGAGTTCGTGAGCGGAACATACGATGAATTCAGCGGCACTTGGAACGCAGTCGTTCGCAACACCGATGGGACAGAGCGCATGCTGCATCCGCGCCATCTAGTCTTCGCTAACGGGCTCGTGGGCTTCCCGCAAATTCCCCAGCTGCCCGGAATGAAGGACTTCGCAGGTACGGTCGTACACACTTCCGCATTCACCGATGGCACCGCGTGGCGCGGCAAGAAGGCCCTCGTGATCGGCACCGGCTCGAGCGGCCACGATGTTGCGCAGGACCTGCACGCTCATGGATGCGAGACCACGATCGTACAACGCGGCGCATGCACGGTAGTGAGCATCGATCCCGCCGCGAAACTTGTGTATGGATTGTACGAGGGGATCCCGCTCGAAGATGGCGATTTGCTCGCGAGCACGAATACCAAGCCCGTCGTTAAACAAAACCTACAGGCGCTCACTGCGCGCATGGTGGATCTCGACAAAAAAATGATCGACGGCTTGATCTCGCGTGGATTCAAGTGGGAGGCCGGCGAGGAAGGCGCCGGGCACCAGTGGAAGGTACGTACACGCTATGGCGGCTATTACCTCGACGCCGGTTGCGCGCAACTCATCATCGACGGTGACGTCGGCTTGCTGCACTTCGGTCAAATCGAACGTTTCGTCGCCGGCGGCGCGCTGCTCAAGGATGGATCCGTGAAACCGGCGGATCTTATCGTCCTCGCAACAGGCTTCGTGACTCAGGAAGTATTGGTCGGCAAGCTCCTCGGAGAAGCAGTCGCAAAAAAGGTCGGACCCGTGTGGGGCTTCGGTCCCGACGGCGAGATGAACAATATGTGGAAACGCACGGCGCAGGAAGGCCTGTGGTTTGTCGGCGGCAGCTTCACAAACTGCCGGAACTACTCGCGTTACGTCGCAGTACAGATCAAAGCGATCGAGGAAGGATTATTGCCCAAGCGTTGTGATGGCACGCCTGACATTACTGTCCTAAGCCCGCCTTAACGACCACACTGCGCCAAGTCGCCAACTCCTTCTTGACCAGTAGCGACAGCTCCGCCGGCGCACTGCCCACAACCTCGGTTCCATCGAGCTGAGCGTGACTCAGAAATGCCGGACTCTGCATGCCGCGTTTCGCCTCTGCGCTCAGTTTCTGAGCCAGCACCATCGGCGTGCCGGCCGGCGCAAACATCCCGAACCAACCGGCGAATTCAAAACCAGGAACGCTCTCAGCGACCGTGGGCAAATCGGGCAGCGCTGTGCTGCGCGTGGCCGTCGTGACCGCCAACGCGCGCAACCGGCCGGCCCTCACGAGCGGCAACGCGGAAATTGAAGCGCCGATCATCCAATTCGCTTCGCCTGCAGCGACCGCGGGGTATGCATCGACTACTCCTTTGTACGGCACATGCAGCATCTTCGTGTCCGTCAGCATGGCGAGCAGTTCGGCCGCCAGGTGAGTCACGCCGCCAACGCCTGAAGATGCATAGCTGACAGCGTCCGGCTTTCTTCTCGCCGCACCGACGAGGTCGCCAATAGATTTTGCGGGAAACGATGGCGTTGATACCACGATGTAAGGTGCGGACGTCAGAATGCTTACCGCCTGGAAGTCTTGGATCGGATCATATCCCTGCGTGCGAAACGCGGCGTTGGTGATGATGCCGCTGCTGCATACAAGCAGCGTATGGCCATCCGGCGTCGCCTTGGCGACGAGCTCGATGCCGATTGAACCGCCGGCGCCCGTCCGATTCTCTACAACCACCGGTTGTTTGAATACCGTGTTCAAGTGCTGCGCGATTACGCGCGCGGTTGCATCGACGCCGCCGCCTGCAGTGACGTTGACGATGATGCGCATTGGCCGCTCAGGATACGTCTGCGCGACCGCAGCTCCTGGAGGTATAAAGACTGCGGTGTATAGCGCGGCAGCCGCAGTTGACGAACTGATATGTATGATTCTCTCGAATGTTTGCAACCGGACTTTTATTCGCATTGGCGTGCGGTCATGCCGTTGAATTCGCCATGTTGCCATGAACATTGATATCACAGTGATCGCGCGATCACAGCACAATGATCTGCGATTCCTTTGCGGCTTAATTCGAGTTTCTTTATGAGTAGCGCCCACTTGGTGCGTTAGTTCAACTCATTACTGACCGGTAAGCAGCGCTCCGCTCGAATCCATTTAATTTGTTGGCCATCCGGTGCGAGCGCTCGGTGTCCTGTCTGATCGTTTCATAGCACGCGCACGCCCTGGCCTCTACCTTTGGTCTTTCCAAGATTTTTATCTTTCCGCGGGTGTATTGAAGTATTCCGGCTGCTTGCAAGTCTTGAATCGTCCCGGCGACTACTTGGCGACGTACACCCAACAGCACGGCGAGCTCACCCTGCGTTATAGCCAGCTCATTTGAAATGACGCGGTCGAGGCGCAACAGAATCCAGCGACAGACCTGCTGTTCAATCCTATGGTGCCGATTGCATGCTGCGGTCTGCATGATTTGAGTCACGAGCGAATAACTGTAGCGCATTGCTAAACATCGCAGTGCATTTGTGCTGTGGGCTTCGCTGTTGAGCAACGCCGTGTTAATACGATAGCCGCCACCGGTACTCTGCACTTCAGTAATCGCCGCGCCTGGCGTTGCCTGCGCCAGCAGCGATATGCCAACTAACCCGTCGTTGCCGATGACCGCGCCCTCCCAGACTTCCCCGTCGTTCATAACGTTAAGCAACGACACCGTGCTGGTCGTTGGAAAGTATAGGTAAGCCTCATTGCCACCAGCTGGATTCAAAATCAAGCCACGAGGCATCGGAACGAACTGCAACAACGGCGACAGCTGCCGATAATCAGCGGCGGAAAGAGATTTCAGCAGTCGATTGTAGTTGAGCATGTGTGCGCAAGGTGAAAGCGAATCAGTAGCCGCTCAGTGTCGCCGCGTTGGCGATGATCATGCTGACCTTCTCCGGAGTGGCGCCTTTGCTGCAACGCTTCTTCGCAGCGGCGCCTTTGCTGCGACATAAATCGCGTATGCAGCGAGTAGCAAGAACCATATCAATGACCATTCGGCGATCGATAACCCGAGCATGGTCCACGTCACTTCTGCGCATTCGCCCGATCCGCGAAACACTTTCTCGAGCGTATCGATGAGCGGAAACTTGTTGAGCATGTAAGTTAGACCTGGACCGCATTCGGGCACGCGGTCCTTCGGTAGATGCTGCAACCATACCTGTCGAAACGCGATACCTGCGCCCGCCATGCCGATGATTACAAGCAGAGTGCTGTACGCCCAGGCGCCGGCGCGACGCGGTCCATGCAGCGCACCGATCAGAAATACAACCATCAAGGCGATGTAAGCGACGCGCTGCAAGATACACAGCGGACAAGGATTCTGGTACTCGTAATATTGCAGGTACAGCGCATATGCAAGCAATCCGCCGCAGACGACGAAGCCCGCGAGATAGCCGAGCCGCGGTGTTAACTGCAATCGCATGCCACGTGCTCCATTAGTAGTGTGAACGACGAACAACCGGGCGGGCTGGATCGCTTCGAGGGACGATCAGCGCGCCACTGCCCGTGAAACTGCGCGGATTTTAACACTGCAGCGGCGCCTTGTTGCCGCCAACGGCCACCGCTATCATGCGCGCACGCAGCTAACTCGTTCAAAAGGCGTTTCGCCGGTGCGATACCTGTCATCGATTGTTTTCACTCTGCTGGCGGTTGCTGTAAACGCGCAGACTTATCCCGACAAACCGGTGACAATGATCGCGCCTTTTCCACCAGGTGGATCGGTAGATCTTGTCGCACGCGCTGTTGCGCAACAAATGAGCGAGACGTGGAAGCAGCCGGTCGTCGTCACCAACCGGCCGGGCGCAGGCGGCAATATCGGCGCTGAAGCAGTGGCGCGCGCGGCGCCGGATGGATACACCGTTTTGATAGGAACGACAGCGCTGTCGAGCAGCCCCGCGCTGTACTCGAGGCTGAGCTACGACGTAACTCGTGACTTAGCGCCCGTTAGCTTGGTCGTGACGATGAGCAATGTGCTTGTCATTCATCCGTCGCTGCCTGCACGATCGGTGAAACAACTGCTGTCGCTGTCCAAAGCGCAGCAGGGCACGCTCGCATCTGCTTCGGCGGGTGTCGGCAGCTCCAATCATCTCGCGCTCGTGTTATTCAACACGATGACCGGGGCCGACATCGCGCACATTCCATATAAAGGCGCGGCGCCCGCAGTAGCCGATGTCATGGGGGGACATGTCGCAATGACCTTCGTCCCTATCGCCGCAGCGGTTCCGCCGGTCAGAGCCAACCGTTTGCGTGCGCTGGCGGTCACAGGCATTCGGCGCTCGCCGACTTTGCCGGACGTCCCGACAATCGATGAATCCGGCGTGAGCGGCTACGAAGCGACCTCGTGGAACGCGTTGCTGGCGCCCCGTGCCACGTCGCGCGAACTCGTACAGAGAATAAATGCTGCGTTAGTCGAGAGTCTGCATGCAGTGAAGGTACGCACAATCATCACAAGCGCCGGCGCGGACGCGGTGGGCAGCTCTCCGGAGCAACTCGCCTCATTCCTGAATGAGGAAATCGTTAAGTGGGGCAAGGTCGTCAAAGCAGCTAACATCAGCCCCGAATAGGAATGGCGAGTGCTCAAGGTCACATCCAACATCCAGATCGACGACAGCGAGCTTTTCGAGCAGTTCGTTCGCGCGTCAGGTCCCGGCGGACAGAATGTAAACAAGGTGTCGAGCGCCGTGCAGTTGCGGTTCAATGTGTCCGGGTCGCGTGCGCTAACCGGCGACGTTCGGCAACGGCTCGTCAAACTTGCCGGTAATCGGATGACTGCGACGGGTGAACTCGTTATTGCGGCTCAGCGGTTCCGTAACCAGGCACAGAATCGCACAGACGCGCGCGAACGACTCGCCGCGTTGATTCGTGCTGCATTGCAGCCGCCTAAGCCAAGGCGCAAGACGAAGCCCACCGCCGCATCGAAGCGCCGGCGTCTGGAAACAAAGAAGCGACGCAGCGAAATCAAGCAAACACGGCGCGGCACATTTTGACAGCGGTCATGGATGCAGGCATACCAAGCATTGGAATAGACCGGCCGTCTGGATTGTTATAGCATCTTCCACGAAGTATTTATCATGATGAACGCATACAACCTCAAGGATGAACATATGAACAGAAAAATTGTTTGCTCGGTTACTCTCATTGCGGCTCTTGGCGCTGCTTATCCGCTCACTGGCTTCTCGCAGGTCAAGCCAGAGACGCAGGTCAAGTGGCGTCAGTCCGCGATGGCACTACAGGGCAAGTATTTCTATGGCACGCTGCGTCCGATGGCGCAGGGAAAGATACCTTACGACGCGAACGCCGCGGCGCGCGCAGTGGGCTATCTCGACGCATTAAGCAAGATGCCATGGGACGGATTTACGCCGAACACCAAGGATGTTAAAAGTGCGGCGCTGCCTGCTATATACACTGAGACGGCGAAGTACAAGGAAGCAGAAGACCGCTTACAGAGCGAGGTCGGTAAACTCGTCGCGGTCACCAAATCCGGTGACGAGGCGGCTATCAAGAATCAGATCACTGCGGTGGACAAGGCGTGCGGCAACTGCCACGAAAACTTCCGCGAAAAGCAGTAACGAAACGGCGCCAGTAGTGCGCGCAGGGACTTTGGCGCGATCCATAGGGCAATTACTGAGCGTCCTTCTGCTCTCATCGGTCGCGACATGCACCGTGGCCGCCGGTGACGCTAAGCATGGCGAATATCTCGCACGGGCAGGCGGCTGCATGGCCTGTCACACACAGGAGAACGGAGGCGCGCCATACGCTGGCGGTCGTGCGCTCAAAACGCCGTTTGGCACATTCTACGGGCCGAACATTACACCGGATGCAGACACCGGCATCGGCCGCTGGACGGAAAGTGATTTCATTCGCGCCATGCGGCAAGGTGACCGACCTGACGGAAGCAACTACTTTCCCGCGTTTCCTTACCCATCCTTCACCCGTATAACCGACAGTGATCTGAGTGACTTGTGGGCTTATCTGCGCTCAGTGGCGCCGACGCGTCGCGTCAGCCAGCCGCATGATTTGCATTTCCCATTCGGGTGGCGGTTCGCAGTGACAGCATGGAAGTGGCTGTTCTTCAAGCCCGGCGGCTACGCCGCGAACCCGCAACTGTCATCCGTCGAGAATCGCGGCGGCTACCTCGTGCGGGCGCTCGGTCACTGCGGCGAGTGTCATACGCCGCGCAATGCACTCGGCGGTCCTCAGCGCAACCGCTACCTTGCGGGCGGCAAAGGACCGTTCGGCAAGAACGTACCGAACCTGACACCGACGCGGCTGAAGAAATGGACGGACGCCGAATTAAAAGAGTTTCTCAAGACGGGCGCGACGCCCGACGGCGACGCTGCGGACGAGACCATGGATGAAGTTATTCGCAATACCACGAGCCGGCTCACGCCCGAAGATCTATCGGCTGTGATCGCCTATTTGCGCTCGCTGCCCGCGTTGGAGAATGAACCGCGGTGACTGCGAACGGTTGCCGAATGGATAGGCGCAAGCAATTCGCTGACTGCCGCACTGCGGCTGCGCTGACGTGGACATTGCGCGGTGTCGACTTAGCTCACGTTGCAGGAACAATCGCAAGATATGACTTGCATCAAAGTGAGTGGAACTTCAGTCGCATTCGCACTGCCCAACGATGCGTTGCACAAGGTCCCTCATGCTGCGCACAAACGCACTGTTTTTCTTGCTCGCGGTCGTTGCGACCGTGTTGCTTGCGGCCGTTGCTTTGCATCGCGGCGAAACCGCTGGTACGGAACAGTGGAGCGCCCCACAGGCGGAGACAGGGCAAGTCGTACCGCAACGACAATCGCCAGCGCCCAGCGGCGCACTGCCTGATTTCAGTACGCTCGTAGACCAAGCAGGTCCCGCGGTGGTGAATATCAGCGTCATACAACAGCGCGGCGCTACAACGCCCGGTGTCGACCCGAATCCCGGTGATCCGATGTCTGAGTTCTTACGCCGATTTCAGGTACCCGAGCAACCGCCCCAGCAAGGCGTGGGTTCGGGCTTCATCATCAGCGCAGACGGCCACATCCTGACCAATGCGCATGTCGTAGCTGACGCGAGTGAAGTCACCGTCAGGCTCACGGACAAGCGCGAGTTTCAGGCGAAAGTTCTCGGCACCGACCGCCGCACGGATGTCGCTTTGATTAAAGTGGAAGCAAGCGCGCTCCCGACCGTGAGAATCGGCGATTCTTCAAAGAGCAAAGTCGGCGCCTGGGTCGCTGCAATCGGCTCGCCATTCGGATTCGACAATTCGGTGACTTCAGGCATCATCAGCGCAAAGGCACGCGCGCTGCCAGAAGAAAGCGACGTACCGTTTCTCCAGACTGATGTCGCGATCAATCCCGGCAATTCCGGAGGACCGCTCTTCAACATGAACGGCGATGTGATCGGCATCAATTCGCAAATCTACAGCCGAACGGGCGGCTACATGGGTTTGTCTTTTGCGATTCCCATTGAAGTGGCTATGAAGGTCAAGGACGACCTGCAAAAGTACGGCAAGGTCAGCCGTGGCCGGCTCGGTGTTGGCGTCCAACCGCTCAGCCGCGATCTTGCCGAGTCGTTCGGCATGAAGACATCAGATGGTGCCCTCGTCACCGCGGTGGAAAACGGCAGCCCTGCCGCGCGAGCGGGCATCGCATCCGGCGATGTCATCGTGGGCATCGATGACCGTGTGATTTCCACTCCGACTGAGCTGGTCCAGGCGATCGGCAATTTCAAGCCGGGCCAAGAGATCGTGGTAAAGATCTGGCGCAATGGAAAACCTCAAGACATAAGCGTGAAGCTGGCGGAAAGTCCACCCGAGAAAACCGCGGCTGTGCAGTAAATGCGATGCAAATAACGCGTACAGGCCCGGCGCAACCGTCAACCGGGATCGGTGAGCGAAACCAGCAGCGGCTGATGATCCGACGCGATTGAATTCTGATCGACGTGCATGGTCTCCAGACGTAACACAAGGTTGCCGGTGACGTACACGAAATCGCAGCAAAAAGCGCCCTCCGGCCACTGAGCACGATCGTGCACACCGACCGTCGGCGCATGAGGAATCAGCGGATACAACGCCTGCCATACATCATGCAAGGGCGCTCCACTATGAACCAACGGCGTCATGAGTTGTGCATGCAGCGGATCTTCAGGACGAAAATTGAAATCACCGGTGAGAATTGTGGACGCAGTGCGCGCTGGCTCGCGAAACGGACCGGTCGCATGCCCATGCCCGAGACGGGTGTTCGCTCGTGACACCGCTTCATTGTGTAATTCCCGTATTCGCTCGACCTGTGCCGTTCTCTGCCGTAAAGAATAGTATTCAAGATGCGTTGTCATGACACGCAGCGGTCCCCACGGGGCCTGCATCACGCACTCGATCAGGATGCGGGGCATGCTGGCGGTTTCGGGGTCAGCGGGCCATGGCAACGAGTGACGGAACACCTGCAGCACCGGCAGTCGCGAAAATATCATGTTGCCAAATAAACGCCGTGAGCCGTTGGCGGCGAGCAAGTCGGTGGCAGCGGCCATCACGGGGAGATACTCCGGCAGTAGTTCGGCGAGCATCGCCGGCTCGTCCTCGCCCGAGCTGCCGTCGAGGTCCGTAAAGTTGCTAGCGACTTCCTGTAGGCACAGCACATCGAAGTCGGCGAGCGCGCGTGCCGTTTCAACGATGCGCTGCAAGCTCACCACTCCATCGCAGCCGCGGCCCCATTGGATGTTCCAGGTTATGAGTTTCAATGTTCTACTCGTGGCAATACCAGAACGAATTAAAGGACGCGTACTCGTTGCTTAGAGCGTCCGCTTAGTCCTGAAGGTTTTTAATGCTGAAAATGCTCGTGCTCCTGCTCGTTTCATTGCTGCATGCGACAGTCTCAGCGGCAGACCTGCCCATCGAAAAAATCAAGCTGCCCGCCGGTTTCAGCATCAGCGTTTTCGCGGCGAATCTTCCCAGTGCTCGCGAGATGGCGCTGGGCGACAAGGGCACTGTTTTCGTCGGCAGCATGCGTGCAGGAAAAGTGTATGCGATCCGCACGGCTGATAACAAGGCGGCTGAAACGCTCACCGTCGCATCGGGACTCAATCTCCCCGTTGGCGTCGCGTTTCGCAATGGCTCGCTGTATATCTCGGCGGTCAACCGGATTCTGCGTATCGATGATATTGAAGCGACACTCGCAAATCCTCCGCAGCCTGCCCTCGTCACCGATCGGTTGCCGTCGGATACTCATCACGGTTGGAAATTTATCGGGTTCGGGCCCGGCGGACTGCTGTACGTCCGGGTCGGCGCTCCCTGTAATGTGTGCAACCTGGACAGCAATCGCTACGCAAACATCATGCGTATCGCTGTAGACCGCAATGCAGACGCTGTACCGGAAGTGTTTGCACGCGGTGTGCGCAACTCGGTCGGTTTTGACTGGCATCCCCAAACGAAGGAACTCTGGTTCACCGACAACGGGCGCGACATGCTAGGCGATGATAAACCGGATTGTGAGCTCGACCACGCGCCGCGGAAGGATATGCACTTCGGGTTTCCGTTCTGTCACGCGGGTGATGTCAGCGATCCCGAATTCGGACATCTGCGCGCATGCAGTGAGTTTACCGCGCCGGCGGCGCGCCTAGGTCCGCACGTGGCGCCGCTCGGCATGCGTTTTTATACGGGCAACATGTTTCCCGCCGAGTACAAAAATAACATCTTCATAGCGGAACATGGCTCATGGAACCGCTCACAGAAAATCGGCTATCGAGTAAAGCGCGTCGTTTTGTCAGGCACCCAAAAAGTGCTGAAACAGGAAGTGTTCGCCGAAGGCTGGCTGCAGGGCCAGTCCGCGTGGGGAAGGCCTGTTGATACGCTGGTTATGCCCGACGGCGCGCTGCTGGTGTCCGATGATCAGGCCGGCGCGGTTTACCGCATCAGCTATAAAGAGCCGCGCTAGGCGCCATCGTGCCGCGTGACCTCGACAAGCTTGGGCAGCGGCCGCTCCTTAACGAACTCTTTAAGCATCACATAGTCCGCCTTGCCGCTGCCGAGCAACGGCAACTCGCTGACATGCGCGATGCGACGTGCGACCGCGAGTTCCTGACTGCCAAGCAACTTCGCTGAACGCTGCAAAGTGCCGCGGGTGAGTTGTGGATCCGTGGTGAAAAGTACGGTTCCCTCGCCACTATCCGCAATTACTTCAACCATTGCAGCGTGCATGTGCAGAGGCGAGGCATGCTGCGCGACACGCTCTACCATTTCGAGCGCGACCATTTCACCCGCTATCTTGGCGAACCGTTTGACGCGGCCGACGACGCTTACGAAACCAGCGGCGTCCACGTCGACGACATCACCTGTGTCGTACCAGCCGGCGCCCACCTCCGACTGCGGCGGCTGCAGTACTCCGGGCTCCTCATAGCGGTAATAGCCCAACATTACGTTCGGACCGCGAACATGCAACCGGCCGCCGCGGGCGATGCCTTCCACGGGGAGCACCTGATGCTCCACGTCGGGCAGGAACCGCCCGACCGTTTGCGCCTCATACGCGAGCGGCGTGTTGAGACTGATCACCGGTGCGCACTCGGTCGCTCCGTAGCCTTCAAATATCCGCAGTCCGAATTTGCGCAGCCACAGATCGCCCACTTCTGGGTTCAGACGCTCCGCACCCGAGATTACGCAACGAACGCGATAGAAATCGTATGGGTGCGCTTCGCGGCCGTAGCGTGCGAGAAACGTGCCGGTGCCAAATAAAAACGTGCAATCGCGCATGTACGCGATTTCAGGGATGACCCGATAGCGGAGCGGCGTCGTGTAGATGTAGAGTCCAACACCGGAGAGCAATGGCATCAACGTGCAAGCCGTTAAACCGTACGAGTGAAACATCGGGAGCGCGTTGAGAAAGCGGTCGGCGGGCGTGAAGTCGATGACCGCATGCATCTGGGCGATGTTTGCGAGAATTGCGTCGTGACTCAGCGCGACGCCTTTGGGCCGGGATTCTGATCCGGACGTAAATAACACGACAGCGGTTGCGGCCGGATCTGCGCTCTTGAGGACCTGCGCTGGTCGCCATTGTGCCCACGCCAGAAGCCACAATTTATCGAGCGCGCCGAATTGCAGCTTCAAGTCTTCGATGAAGAGGATGCGGTGGTTGCAAAGGGCGTCAAGAACCGGATAGAGCCGCGTTGCCTCCACAAACCGGCGTGAGGTAATTACAGTTCGTATTCCCGCCGCCACGCAGGCGCTGCGGATAGACTCCGCACCCGCCGTGTAATTCAGCAACGCCGGCACCCGGCCGGCGGCGCCCATGCCGAGCAGCAGTGTCACTGTCACGCTCACGTTCGGCATCATGACACCGACAATTTCGCGATCAGCGCCGACGCGCGACGCGATGCGCGCAAGTCCAAGTGTTGCTATCAGTAAATCGCCATAAGTTTCATGCTTGCCGCGCACATCTTCGACAATGCGGTGGCGGCGACCGAAGGTTGCAACGGCGTGCAGGAAAGCTTCATACAGCGTGTGCCGGGTGCGCGACTCGACTGCGGCGCGCTGCATCACGCCGGTTAGCACGTCAGCCGCCGTTTGCCGCTTCACGCGCGAGACGGAAGTAACAAATTCCGGCAGTCGCGTCGCGGCATGTATCCGGATTGTTACCCGCGCCAAACGCCTGCGCGAAAAATCGCCTGGACACAGACCGAAACGCGAATAGAGAAGGCCGCTAATCGTAACGGGCACGACGGTGGCACCCGACCGCGTGGCGATCGTCGCCACTGACTGATAGAGCTTCATCGCCGTGGTCGTCGTCGTTATACGGCCTTGCGGAAACATAACCACTGTTTTTCCTGCAGCAAGCAGACGAACTACACGCTTAACCGTCACCGGCTCCGAAAGGTCAAGCGTCACGCAATTAAAGAAGCGCGCAAGAATGGTACTGCCACGAAATTGCATCGCCTCAGGAGACATCACAACGACGCAAGTTCGCGCCAGAAAAAATCCCAGCAATGCGCCGTCGAGCCACGAGTCGTGATTTGCGAGCACAAGGGTCTTGCCGCTCGAGAGAATCGCGGCGTCACCGCGCACCGTGACCCGGAAAAGGAGCGACAGAACTACTTTAATGATCGTTCGCATGTTCCGGATTCTACGACAGTAACTGTTTAGTGTCTGTATAAATTGTAGTCAGATTGGCGACGCATTGCGGTATGATGCGTATGTCATACCGGCCTGCGCTCTATGTTGCAAGGGCGTTTCTGGCAAAAATAATTAGATTATTACGACACTGCCAAAAGCTACCTTATGCCTGTTTTTTCAAGCGAAAAACTCAAACCTATCAGAATGTTAGATTTGCTTTCCGTGATAAATATCACTCTAATTATTCGGGCGAAGACCTTAATTACTTTACATCTAGGAGAAAGAACATGAACACACACGATGTTCCGCAAGATGTGCTCGGCCAGCCCGATCCGCATTTTCTCCTGCCGACTGAACCGTGTGTACCGCAATGGCCTATACCGCCACTGCCCGTGCTGGGCCTCGATGTGGTGTTCTCGTCGGCGCAACTCCGCGCAAACTATCGCAAA
>Ga0157375_10002632_pt1 | contig 15545 bp, 13 predicted proteins | sample M35metaG_FD_115311 | JGI IMG/M metagenome (GOLD analysis project Ga0157375, IMG submission 115311) | Miscanthus rhizosphere microbial communities from Kellogg Biological Station, Michigan, USA - M3-5 metaG | ecosystem: Host-associated > Plants > Roots > Rhizosphere > Soil | place: USA: Michigan...
AAACAAAACTATCAATTTCTTTGCTGATGCACAAACAGTATAATTCCACTTGCTCAGGCTTCCGGCCAATTGTGTAATGTCCTCCTCCAGTTACGCATTGTCCCTTTAATGTAGAATGTATTGACTATAGTTTAGTGGTTGCCGTGATATTCGGGTCATTTCTCCCCGATTTACCCCTCATCATTAAACTTTTCGATATGAAAATCATTTTCCTTTGTTCTGCATTACTGGGTTTTGCAATGGCTTCCAAAGGCCAGGCAACCACTGATCTGCTTAAACAGCAGGCAGCCCAAGGCGTGAAAGAAGGCGCTGCTGTGGTGACAGTTAAAGCCGGTGAAAAATTGGCCGATAAAGCCATTAGCAAACTATTCGACAAAAAAAAGAAACCAGCTGCCGACCAGCCGGCAGATGCGAATAAACAAGCCGATCCAAATAAAAGCGGTTCAACAGCTACGGCTGCAACCAGCGCTACAACACCATCAGCCCAATCCGAAAAAACGACCCTTTCAACATATAGCAAATTTGATTTTATTGCCGGGGATAAAATACTGGCCTATGACGACCTTTCAAAGGACGCCCTAGGCGACTACCCGGCAGATTGGAATACCAACTCTTCGGGCGAAGTGGTAACAACATCCGCCACCAACGGCAAATGGCTGCAGTTGACCAAACAGGGAAAATTTATTCCCGAATACATCAACAAGCTTCCAGACAATTTCACTTTTGAATATGATTTGGCCTATAATGACAAATTCAACTATTATTCACCTTCGCTGACGCTTTACCTCCTGACGGGTAAAAATGATAAAGAAACTTTTTCCGGAACCTTTATCCAGGAGGAAAAAAGATCAGGCGTCAAGCTCGATTTTCATCCAACTGCGGGAATGACCAGCGGCGGACAGGTAAAGATTGAGAGCTTTGAAAACGGCCAGTCTTTTTTGAAGAATGAAGTAAACAGCAGCGGATTCCTCAGAACCACCGGCAAAGGAGCCGGAATTGTTCATGTTTCAATTTGGAGACAGAAACAAAGGATCAGGGTATACGTGGATGAAGATAAAGTGCTCGACCTTCCTCGCGCTTTCTCCGATAACCAAATTTACGCAACAGCCCTCTTCCAGGTCTGGGGTGACATGAAAGACCAGGACAAATTATTGGTCGGCAATCTTAAACTCGCGGCAGGCGCTCCCGATACCAGGAATAAACTGATCACCGAAGGAAAATTTGTGACAAGCGGAATCCTCTTTGATGTGAATAGTGACAGGATTAAACCCGAATCTTACGGTGTATTGAAGGATATTGCCGGCGCACTTTTGGAAAATGGTGCTGTCAGGATCAGAATTACAGGCCATACGGATACAGACGGGAATGCTACCGATAACCTAACCCTTTCTAAACGCAGGGCGGAGTCTGTAAAGGCTGCATTAATTTCCGAATTCCACATTGACGGCGCAAGAATGGAAACCGATGGCAAAGGTGCAACCCTGCCCGTTGATTCCAATGCGACGCCTGAAGGCAAGGCCAATAACAGGAGGGTAGAATTTATTAAGCTTTGAACTTATGATCTATAAACAATGTTTGTGGCTGCCGTTGCTATTCCTGCTGGGTATGAGGATGGAAAGGGAGGGACGACAGGCGGGACTGAGCCACCAAAGAAACGGGGGATCGGCAACCTTCTTAAAATATGATGGCAATATTACCGGCCAGCAAAAGATCATGCTGGACCTTCGGTTTGAAATTGATTCGACTATAGGTCTACGATATGATTGCGAAATGAAATTGCCAAGTGGGTTTTCGCACATGGTGCTATATTATCGATTCGACAATCCCAACCAATGCATACTCTACAATTATGTGAGCAGACAAAAAACGGTACTCAGTGGCGGAGGTGCCGCCGACAATAGTGCTGATGTGTCCGTAGTCGGGCAGGAATTGGTGAACGGATACAATTGCACCCATCTAAGGCAGGTTTCCGGGAAAAGTGAGGTTTTCAATTATTGGATGAGTACAGATTTGCCTGGCTTCCGTAGCTTCATGAACGTTTTGCCGGCGATCAAGGCCGACGATGCGATGCATGATATCAACACTTCGGTATTCAAATGGGGTGGGCTGGTGAAGGTGAGAGGCGGAGATCCTGGTGCGCAATTGAATTTAGACGTTATTCAGGCTATTGCCGATACCAGTTTTTTGCCGTCAGACTTCGAGGTTCCCTCTGTGAACAAAGGTTCCAAATGAGTATATTTATAGACAAAAATTGCTATTGAAAGCCTGCCGGCTTTATATGATTTTCTCCTTGCTCTGGCATATCACTGCAGGCCAGGATTTTCCAAATCTGCAATTTAATTTTCTCACCAGCAAAGAAGGACTTTCGAACAATGATGTAAGCCATATTACGCAAGACAAAGAGGGATTCATCTGGATCAGCACGACGGATGGTCTAAATCGATTTGATGGGTATAGGATCAGGCATTTTTTTCACAACCCGGCAAATGAAAATTCGCTGGCCAATAATTCCATTTTCAAAGTAGTTCCCGATTCGCTCAATCGTCTTTGGGTCTCCACCGTAGAAGGACTCAGCCTTTTTGACAAACGCACAGGATCATTTAGAAATTTTCGCCATAACCCTGCAGACCCTTCAAGCCTGGATAACGATCAATTCACAAGCATTTATATTGATAAGAATGACCGTCCCTGGGTTTCCTCTCTTTCCTCCACCTTTTCCCTTGACAGCCAATTTCACTTCAGAAAAATTGTAACAGGAATTCAAAACCTTAAAGACGGGGAATCGAAAGACATTAATTCTTACGAAGGACTCAGGGAAGACAGGCAGGGAAGACTTTGGGCATATCACTACGATCATATCTTTCAGATCGATAAAGCCACCAGGCGCGTTGTGAAAAGTTTTGGGATCATGAAAGGCAATATCGTATCCTTTTACCAGGATGCCGACTCGAAATTTTGGATCGGGACATTTGAAGGCGGTCTAATGCAATTTGATCCTGACAATGGCAGGATCTCCTGCGTGCCACTCCCCAATGGCGCTAACGTAGTTTATTCCATTTCCGATTGGTGGGATCAGCACCACAAAAGATGGCTGGCGCTTGCAGCAGACATTATTTTTATTCTCGTGGACCCGGTTACCCTCCACTGTAAGGGATATACTTTTCAACAGGGATATAATTCCCAACCTGTCATCCCGAGGAGAGTGGTTCGTCACGTATTTGTGGATCAGCAAAATATTTTGTGGATTGCTACCGATGGGGGAGTGTGTTATGTGGTTCCTTCCCGACAGGTCTATGACTTGTGGCCCATCCCAGCGACGGTAGCTGACTGGGTTTTTTCGCTTTGCGAAACACGCGATGGATACTGGACGGTTCGCTGGATGGGTGTAAGCCTTGATTTATTTGATCGCAATGGACATCTTTCGCGCGTAATCGATACCATTCGATTCGGTACTAAAAAACTTCCGCTTGTTGACTCACTTAAACCCTATTGCATCTTCAACCAGGGTGACAGCATCCTTTGGTTCACCACGGGGATGTTCCTCGTGCGAACCGATATCTCGTCGAAAAAAGCGCAGCTTTTTAAACCTCCTGACGGGTACAACATGACCGGCCTTCGTACTATTTTACCAGTGGATGATCATACCTGGTGGATTCGTACCCGAAATGACGGTGCAAATGGTATTTATGTGTTTGATCCGAAGAGCTGCCAATTTACCGGGCATTTCGTGAACAAACCGGGTCAACCTGGTTCCGTGCCCGCTCAACTATTGTGCGTTTTCCAGAGCTCCCGTAAGGAAATATTTGTTACCTCGCGGAACCAGGGCCTGTTTAAGTTCGATCCGGAGACAAGGCAATTTCATCCCTTATTCAGATTCCAGGATAAAGACCTGGTGCGACACAGCAATAACTTCGGTACATTGACGGAAGACTCCAATGGACGCTTGTGGATCGGGTCCTTCGCCGGGGTCATTGCGATAGACCCTTCCAGTGCCAAACTGGTTGTGGATTATACCGGTAATGAAGCCATCGGAGGCGTGGAAGTTTCGGGCGTCATTTTCGACCAGGAGCAAAATGCGTGGCTAAGCACCGCACGCGGCGTATACCAGATTCTTCGTTCCACTGGCCAGGTGAAAGCATTAATCCCGGCAGAGGGTGGATTAGACAATGTTTATGGCATCTTCCAGGAAGCGAGAGACCATGACATTTTTTGCGGAATCAAGGGTTTCCTGTTACATATCACACCATTTGATTTATTGAAGATCCAAACGCAACCTGCGCCTGTCCATTTCAGTGAGGTCACCGTGATGGATGCTCCGCGTTATTTTCAGTACTCCAGTACAGGTCAAAAAGAATTGAAACTTGAACCCGGGCAAAATCGCTTTTCTATTGATTTCTCAGTGCTGAATTATGATGGGCCGAACCATTATTATTACAAATTGGAAGGAGCGATGAATGACTGGCAACAAAATGAAAATGGTCACCTGCCCTTCTACAATGTTTCACCAGGGACGTATACATTGGTCGTAAGAGGAAGCGACAGTACGGACCCTGGGCGAGATAACCAGGATAGTGTACTCATAAAAGTGCAGCCCTATTGGTGGCAAACCAACCTGTTCAGGTTTTTAGTGTTTAGTGCCATGGTGCTTGTAATAGCGCTATTCGTTAGAAGACGTATTGTTAACATCAGGGAGGAGGCGGCCATCAAGCAGCGGATGGCCGAAATGGAGATGATAGCGTTGCGCTCACAAATGAATCCTCATTTCATTTTCAACAGTCTTACCAGCATTGAAAACTTCATGATGCAAAATGAAAAGCGGCTGGCGAGTATTTACCTGAATAAATTTGCCCGCCTCATTCGGGCAATTCTTGACAGCAGTCGTAGTGAACTGGTGCCACTTAGCCATGAGCTGGAAACCCTGAAATTGTATGTTGACCTCGAACAACTGCGCTTCAACCACCAATTCACCTTTACAACTGAAATTGATCCGCGCCTGGTGAACGATGATACATATGTCCCGGCGCTACTGTTACAGCCTTATGTGGAGAATGCCATCGTACATGGACTTGCACACAGCACCAAACCAGAACGCAAAATTGAGGTGGATGTCTTTTTAAAAGGCGATTTTATATATTATCTCGTCAATGATAACGGAATTGGGCGGAAGCTGTCGGCGTACTACAATGCACAGAACAAACCCAATCATCAGAGTGTGGGCCTGGATATCAGCAAAGAGCGCATCCAGGTTTTCAACAGCAGGCAGGGCGCGCAGGGAGGGGTAACCATCACCGATCTTTATGATCCGGATGGAACCCCAACAGGCACTTCTGTTGAAATCAGAATTAAATTTATGAGAGCGCATGGAGTCACTTAAAGCGATATTGGTTGATGATGAACTGAACAGCCTGCAAAACCTGGAGCAAAAGATTATTGAGTTTTGCCCCGACGTAATTATTGTGGGGAAATCACAGGAACCTGAAGAAGCCATCGCCATGATACGGCAACTCCAGCCGGATATGGTTTTCCTGGATATTGAGATGCCCCGAATCAGCGGCTTCCGCGTGCTAGAGTCGCTGGCCGATTTATCACTTCAAATCATCTTTACTACCGCATACAATCATTATGCAATTGATGCGATCAGGAGCAGCGCATTCGACTACCTCGTGAAGCCCATTTCGGTAGAAGAGCTGCAGAATGCGGTCAACCGCTTGTTGCTTAAACATAGCAATCATCACCTTGAAAAACTTAATATCCTGAAAAAAGGATTGCAGGAGAACAAGTCGCAAGAGGACAGTATTGCTATTCCCACTTCTGAAGGAATGGAGCTGGTGCAAATCAAACAAATTGTCCGCGTTGAATCCCTTTCCAATTATTCTAAACTATACCTGGTAACGGGGCAAACCTTTGTTGTCACACGCTTATTAAAAGAATTTGAAGAAATGCTGTCCGGATATCGTTTTTACAGGGTTCATCATTCGCATGTCATAAATCTGTTCTACGTAAAAAAATATATCAGGGGCGAAGGCGGGCAGGTGGTTCTTCAAAACGGTGAGACCATTGACGTGGCCAGGCGAAAGAGAGATGAATTCCTGAAATTGATTACGGGTTGATAGGTAGTTGTGGAAGGGAAAAATGATCAACTGGCTCATTTGTCCTCTTTCATTTTCGTTGCATTTTTTGAATCCAGCTGTTGATAAAAATCATGCATCACATACCATGCTTTCTTTTTATGACCCATGTCCGATAATAAGCCCTTGCGATTCCACATTCCTCTTTGTCCATCCTGGTAGGTTGGATTTAAGCGACGCGGAGAACGAAAATCAATCAATAGCCAGGGACAGGTACCCCTCAAAAAAGAAATCTTTTCAAACATTGATATTTGATCCTTGTACACCTGCTCCTGGTATTCTTCGCTCCATGAACTTGCAGTGTCCCTCGAACCATGATGACCGTATAACGCTTCTGCGCCAAACTCTGACATGATTAACGGCTTATTGAAATCAGACTTCCAAGTGACGTCCTGAGGGATGGAAGGCCATGGTTTGTACCATCCCAAATACTCGTTGACAGAAAGAACGTCAAGGTATTTGCTTAGTGTATCATTTATTGTAACCCTATTTTCGTTGTAGGCAATATGATCAAAAGCAGAAGCGATCAATCGGGTGGGGTCCATGTGTCGCGCAAGATTTGCCATATCGATGATGGATGCGTTTCTTTCCCTGCCCGGGCTGGTTTCATTAGACATGCTCCATATGATAATGCCGCAACGGTTTTTGTCACGGCTGATCATTTCCGAAAGCATGGCCTCCATTTTTACCTGCATCACGCTATCGCCAAAGGCAATTCCCTGGTAAACCGGAATTTCTTCCCATATCATTAAACCCATTTTTTCCGCAAGACGAACGATGTATTCATTCTGCGGATAATGTGCGGTGCGAATAAAATTGCAACCAAGTTCCTTTGCGTAACCAAGTAATTGTAATGCATCAGCTTCCGAATAAGCTCGTCCTTTTCTTTGAGGTATCTCTTCATGAAAATTGACGCCCTTTAAGAAAACAGGTTTTCCATTGAGCAAAATATCAGTTCCTTTCACCTGTATATCCCTGAAACCGATTTCTTCTGATAGTGTATCCGTTTCACTCATAAGTTTTACCTGGTAAAGTTTTGGATTTTCAGGCGACCATAAATTGAGCTTTGCCGGAAATTGGATGGGCGCCCTTCCGCCAGCATCAGTGCTCACTTTGTAATTGATATTTGCTCCAGGTATTTGAATCGTCACCCTTTGGGCTTTTCCTTCTCCGCCCAATTGTATCCATCCTTCGATTTGATCGGTAGTTCCCTTTTTTAAATGGATGAAATAATCTGCGATGTATGATGCAGGCGTTTCAACAAGTTGGACATCCCTTGTAATGCCACCGTAATTGAACCAATCAAAACCCAATGCAGGAATGCCATCTTTCTTTCTTTGATTGTTTGTTCTTACAATAATTGAATTAACTCCTTCTTTGACTTTGTCGGTGATCTCGAATTGAAAGGGTGTAAAACCCCCTTCATGGCTTCCAATCTTTTCAGAATTCAGATAAACATCAGCAACATAATTAACCGCACCGAAATGAAGAAAGAGTTTCTTGTTTAAATTCTTGTGATGAGAAAAGGTTTTTTTATACCAAACTGTTCCTTCAAAAAGGTCCAGTTCGATCATTTGTGAATTGAAATCGCCGGGGACGTCCATCAGATTCCCGCCATCAAAGGAATATTCGTAAAAATCAGTTTTGCCTTTTGGTTTCTGATCTTTCCAGATAGCCAGCCAGCCATTGCCAATATCCGTTGGATCAATGATGGTTTGCCATTTGCCATTTAGACTCGTTGTCTTTCTGCCAGGAATATTTCCAAGCTGACTTTGAAATGGGTTTGTGGAATTATTGTGCACTCCTGCGGAAATGAGGCCTTGCGCTTGGATACGAAACGAGCCGGTGAATGCGCAGCAGAAAAATAGAATAATTGATTTGGTTTTTGAAATCATAAATCGAGGCGTCAGTAAACCTTCTTCTTTTACTCAGCCGTTTTTTCAAATTAGGGATATGTTTCCTAAGAAGCTAAATTTTGGAATATTTTTTTATTTACGCAGATTCGAGTATTTTTTAAAAATGAAAAAGTTATTTGGCAGCTTTACGGGGATGTTGATCATAATATGCAGCATCTCAGTGAATGCCCAATCCAATGCAACCCCGCCGCAAGTACAGCCAACACCTGAACAACGGAACTGGGCGGACGCAGAAATAGGGGTGCTCATACATTATGATATTACGCTTTTCGCAAAAGACAGTTTTGATTACAAAAGGAAAGAAACCCTTCCCGATCTCAGTAATTTTAATCCTTCCGCATTAAATACCGATCAATGGATAAAAGCAGCAAAGGAGGGTGGGGCCAGGTATGCAATTCTCGTGGTTAAACACGGTACCGGCTTTACTTTATGGCCATCAACCGTGAATCCATATCACGTTGGAAACACGCCCTGGCGAAATGGGAAGGGCGACATCGTAGCCGATTTTATACAGTCCTGCAAGAAATATGATGTGCGACCTGGATTGTACTATAACACGAATTACAATACTTATTATGAAGCCGGATATATTCCCTTTAAGGATTCCCTGGCACGCATAAATTACAACAAAGCAGTTGTAGCACAGCTGACTGAATTATGGACCAACTATGGTAAACTCTTTGAAATTTGGTTTGATGGAGGCGTAATGTCAGATGAAAAAGGAGGAATCGCTTCACCTGTCGCAGATCTTATTAAGAAAAACCAACCTCAGGCCATTCTTTTCCAGGGGCCCGTAGGTAATAAGAACCTGGTGCGCTGGGTAGGCAACGAAAAAGGCCGCGCTCCATATCCCTGCTGGAGTACGGCAGATGCCACAACCTCCGCCACGGGAGCGTTTGAGATCAATGACCTTAACGGGAAGGCTAATGGTAAAATATGGTGCCCTGGAGAAGCGGATTTTCCATTGAGAAAAGATTCCGCGAACCTTGGTGGATTTATGTGGAACCCCAACAGTGAAAACCTGCTGCTTTCCGTAGATGAATTGGTGGAAAGCTATTATACGAGCGTGGGCCGTAATGCAAATATGTTGCTTGGAATAGTGGTTGATACAGCGGGTCTTTGCCCCGAGCCGGATGTTACCAGATTTAAGGAATTCGGAATAAGAATTAAAGAAATGTTTTCCCATCCACTGGCGCAAAACAGTGGAAAAGCAAAATCTGTCGATCTTAGCCTGAATAGGTTGCAGGAAGTTAACTATGTAATGATCATGGAGAATATTGACAATGCCGAACGGGTTCGCCGGTATACTGTGGATGCATGGGTGGACGGCAAATGGTTAACGGTTTGCGATGGCGTTTCCATTGGTCATAAACGAATTCAGCATTTTGAATCCGTAAAAACCAATAAACTAAGATTGGTGGTGAAGGAGGCTGAAGGAATACCTGATATAAAAACATTTGCTGTCTTCCACACGAATTAATTGCCTTCATGAAATTGCAACTCATATTGTTCATCTTTTCATTATCATTTCGGTTTACTGGGTATTCCCAACTAAAATCAAATCACTCCGCCACAGTGGCTTCTCCTGTTTCAGACAGGATCAAAAACTTCGTAAAGAAATACAGGTTAAAGCAACAGGATGTAACGATTGTGTTATTAGATGGTTCCATTTCTACGGACATGGGATATGCTACCAAGAGACCGGATGGGCCCTATAGGCCACCCTGTTCCACTGAATTCAATATCCCATCATTTATTGAAGAAACACTAAGATGGGAGGGACAGCAGTTCAGACGATATGATGCATCAAAAAATAATGATTCCGCCTGTGTGTTTTCCGAATCCGGTTCCGCAGTTACTCAACAATACGACAGCGCATGGGACTGGCAGAATAAACCACCGGTATCGAATGGATACAACGGCCTTACAAGAATTCTTTCGGGCGCTGCTCCTGCCGTGTCTTACGCCTTTCCAAAGGAAGCCACGCGCTGTGATTTTATTTATCGAACCGACTATCTTTCCAGTGCTGCACTTGAAATTACAATAAAGAGCAACGAGCACGTCCAGGTCTATGATGAACAATCGTCTACCTGGAGGGAGGCTGACGGATTTGTTTTTTCAGCCAGGGAAAAAAATGAATTAATTCCGGGATCTTTTTTCCCCGGAAAAACATTCGGCGCTACTTTTTTCAGGAAATCCGTTTACCAGAAAAGATTAAAGATGCGCTGTATGTCACTCCATGCAGATATTTCCGTAACGATCACGAGTCGTGACGCGGGAAGAATATGTTATTGGGGAATTGCTTTTTCTCCAGAAGCGCACATGATACAATTTATCAACAGTGCAAGAGGTGGTCATGATATTGCTCACCTTTCTTACTTTGAACCATGGGCAGTAGACTACTGGAAGCCTGATCTGATTTTATATTCATGTAATACCATCAATGAAGGTGCTGATGCTTCTTCTGCAAACACATCTAACAGCCCAATTTCATTTGCTGACCGGTTTGAAAACTATATACAGAAATTTCTAAACAAGCCTTATTCTCCAGATGTGTTTGCCTATATTTTATTTACTGCAAAAGCCCATGGCATAGTCAATGAAAATGACAGTATCGGCAAAACGTTTGTTAAAGGATATGGTAAGGCCAGCGTGTTTGACTTTGTAGATAGCCTATACCAACGTCTCCAGGTAATGCCCATTGCTTCTGCGAATGCCTTCTATTACTATTGGGAAACTGCCAGGAAGGAAGCAGTCTTAGCTCATTCCAGCATTTTTAATCAGACTTTTAGTGATGGAGGAGCAAAAGGGAAGGGATTTGTTGCCGATTTTACGCACCTTAATGACCATGGGAACCTGGTGGGTTGGAATTACCTGTCTCCCTACTTTAATTTTTAAGATAGCTTGTCTGGTCTCTCGCAAACTAAGAGAGCTTTTCCTTATATTTATACCACCCACCCCTAGACGATCTTCTGCGATCCGTTCTCCCACGAGACAACGTTTCCCCGCAACCACGCTTTTCAAGCATTTAACCAAACCAATAAACCTTCCACTATGACAAATCTAAAAATGAAAAAACGCCAATGCCTGATTATCATTATGGCAATGATGATGGCGGGTAATCTATTTGGACAAAAAAAACCAAACATCCTCGTCATTATGGGCGATGATATTGGGTGGTTCAACCCAAGTTGTTACAACCGTGGCATGATGGGCTTCAGAACGCCAAATATTGATCGCATCGCTGCTGAAGGGGCCATGTTCATGACCTGGTATGGGCAACAAAGTTGTACAGCTGGCCGCGCTGCATTTGTTACCGGACAATCGCCCATCCGCACCGGACTAACGAAGGTGGGACTTCCGGGAGCTGATGCAGGACTTCGTGCGGAAGATCCCTCAATAGCAAACTTCTTAAAAGCTTACGGGTATGCGACAGGACAATTTGGAAAAAATCACCTCGGTGATAAAGATGAATTCCTGCCGACCATGCATGGGTTTGACGAATTCTTTGGTAACCTCTACCATCTAAATGCGGAAGAGGAGCCTGAAGACCCAGATTATCCCAAGAATCCTGAATACAAGAAAATGTTCGGTCCGCGTGGCGTGCTCCATTGCTATGCAAACGCAGACGGAACGCAAAAAATAGAAGACACGGGCCCTCTTACCATTGAACGCATGAAAACAGTGGATGAAGAATTCATGAAAGCGTCCCTCGATTTCATGGACCGGCAAGTGAAAGCGGGCAAGCCCTTCTTCTGTTATTTCAATTCAACAAGAATGCATATCTGGACGCACCTGAGCAAACAGTATGAGGGCAAGACGGGCCTGGGTCTCCAGGCAGATGGTATGGCCCAGCATGATGATGACATTGGAGTGCTGCTCAAGAAACTGGATGATCTTGGGATTGCCGACAATACGATCGTTGTATACACAACAGACAATGGTGCAGAATTGATGACATGGCCCGACGGCGGCAGCACGCCCTTCCGTGGGGAAAAGGCAACCAATTGGGAAGGTGCTTATCGGGTACCCACCCTCATTCGCTGGCCTGGTGTGATTAAACCGGGTACGATTGTAAATGATATGTGTGCACACGAAGATTTTATTCCCACCTTTTGCGCTGCGGCTGGAGACCCCAATGTGGTAGCCAACACACTCAAGGGGTATAAGATTGGTAATCGAACCTACAAGGTTCATCTGGACGGTTATAACCTAATGCCTTTCTTAAAAGGTGAAGTCAAGGAATCGCCCCGAAAAGAATTTATTTACTGGAGTGATGACGGTGATGTTTTTGCCGTGCGTTACAACCGGTGGAAAATGGTTTTTATTGAGAACAACAATGAAGGACTCAATGTATGGCGGGAGGGCTTCAATAAACTTCGGATGGCGAAATTATTCGACTTGTGGCAGGATCCGTTTGAACGAGGCGACAAGTCACTACTATATGACCAATGGTTTGTACACCATGCCTATCTCATGTATGGAGCGACGGCGATGGTCGCGAAGTGGCTTCAGTCTTTCAGGGAATTTCCACCGCGGGCAAAACCTGCCAGCTTCAACCTCGATGAAGTCATGCGATCCATGACTGAGCCGAAAAACTGACGCGATACAGCGTGAAGAGCAGTGTAGCGCCTTACATTTTTGGCTATTCTATATTGATTCAAAAAAAGACTCAGTGAAAACTGAGTCTTTTCTGTGTGAGCCTGCACTGGTTGTCGAAATTCAGGCTGATGTAACTTTGAAAAAATTTGAATCATGAAATGGATCACAAGAGAAAGACCCAAGATCGATAGGATTGCTTGTCCCTGGCTGATCAAAAGATTTGTTGATCCGCAGGCGGAATTCATCTATGTTCCGAAAGAATCTGTTTTTAATGAGGCGGAGAAGCTAAACGCCATACCCTATGATATTCCGGGTGCCGAATATTCCCATTATGGCGAAGAATGCACATTCGATTTCATTGTAAGAAAGCATCAGATAGCAGACGAGGTGATACATGAAATGGCTAAAATTGTTCGAGGGGCGGATACCCACCGGTTTGACCTGGCTGAACAGGCGGCAGGGCTCTGGGCCATATCCGCGGGCCTTTCAGTTAATTACAAAAATGATTTAGAGCAACTCGAAATTGGGATGATACTGTATGACGCTTTGTATAGTTGGGCGAAGTATGCAAAAACGGAAGTTCATACATGGGAAAATAAGAAGAATGACTAATGCAAATGAACCTTCTCCGAGTATTGGAGTTTCAAATTGGTGAATTAGCGTACAATTCGTTAACTTGGGTAACTGCTATTCCTAAATTATACCTGTCATGAAAAAAATCTTTTTGCTATGCCTGTCAGCGGCGATGTTTTTATTTAATCAAACCGTTTTTTCGCAGGAAAAGGGCGACACGACCGCTCTATTGGGCCTGCCCGGAGACAACCTGGATCTCTACGCCGTGCTGACGCTGTTTCAAAAATCAAAAACGATTGAAGCCTTTGAAAAATCGTTAAATGATGAGCAAACCAAAATCAATAACCTGGATTTGAACCTGGACAAGAAAGTTGATTTTATCAAAGTGGTTACCAAAAAAGATGGCGATGCATATACATTCGTACTCCAGGTCGACGTAACCAAAACCGAAACGCAGGACGTTGCGGTCATTTACCTGAATAAAGATAAAGACAAAAAAATCTCTTTACAGATGGTTGGTGACCCGGATTTGTACGGTAAAGATTATGTGATTGAGCCAAAGGGAAATTCTCCTGTTACTCCTAATCCTGCATATACCGGTGCCGACCCGGTAACGGTCACTGTTCCGGCTTCAACGACAACTGTAGTAGTTGAACAGGCACCAATCGTGCAATATGTGTATTCACCCGCATATGTGCCTTATGTTCCTCCTTATTATTACGGCTACTATCCACCTTATTTTGCATTTGCTACTTGTATTGCAGTTGGCATTTACCGCAGCAACAATTGGTATTACCATGGGGGATATCATGGTGGTCATTATGGTGGTGGTAATACAGTAATCATTAATAATGGCAACAGGAACCAAATTAATCATTACAACAACAGCAGGAACAGGTCAAATACGGTGTCAGATAATATGAACAGGGGTGGTTATGGGAATGGCAACCGGGGAGGCGGCGCCGGTGTTAGTGATAATATGGCCAATAGAGGATCGGGTAACAGGGGAGGCGCCGGCGTTAGTGATAACATGAGCAATAAAGGTTCGGGCAACAGGGGAGGCGCGGGCGTTAGTGATAATATGAGTAACAAAGGATCGGGCAACAGGGGATCAAGCAGTACCAGACCATCAACATCAAACACATCCAGATCAGGTTCTTATGGTGGTGGCGGCCGTTCCATGGGTGGTGGCGGCCGTTCTATGGGTGGAGGAGGCGGAAGAAGGCGATAATTTATCGATCTGGCATATCTGAGGCACTCATATCTCTTACGCAAACATATTTGCCATCTCTTTTTTGAAATAAACTCATATAATTCCCGCTATTGATAATTGTACTCGTTGAATCAATTACCTTGAAATAGCCAATTTCTACAACCTGGTTTCCATCATTTGAAACAAAAAGTTCCTTGGTTTTAAAGGAAATACTATCGGTTCTCGATGTGATTGCTGTCTTTAAGAACTCCACAATTGCCTCCCTGCCTATCAATGGGGGCCTGTTTTGAAAAAAGGAGTTCGCATCTTCTGCGTAGTACCCAATATTTTTCACTTCTCCGCGGTTATACAGGCCAGCAAACTCATCCTCCTTAGCCTGAATCTCTTTTTTAATTTGTGCTTCGTCAATGACAATCGCGGATTTAGTATTGCAGGCGAACACTAAAGTTGTTATGCCTCCCAGTAATACTCCTGTCACAGTCTTGTTATTCATGATAAGGTGATTTTGCTTTTCTCCTTGAATTTACAAGGTCTTATAGTCAGAACAATGACAAAACGGAAATTATTTCCGTATTCGGCTTTTAAACCTGATCCTTTTTCCGGGTAAACATAGTTATTAACCTGTTCAAGGGTCCCCTAAGGAGTAGATATGGAACAATGGCCAGCAGGAATGCCACAATCAAAGACTCAAGCGGATAAAAGTTATCCTTTGTTTTCAAACCAAATATGACAACCAATTGATAGACGATATCCAGAAGGGTACCAATAATGAATATTTTTCCAACATCTTTCCAGCCCTCTTTGGCTACTGTTTTTCGATCTTCTTTTGAATAAAGAAATCTCCAGAGGTAGGGAACCGTTCCATTTTTCGCATCGCGAATTGCCGCTCTTATCGCAAAAAATAAAGACATCCCAGGTTGGAGGAGGAAGCGCAAACTCATCGGCCCTTCCGTTCTTTCCAAGAGATTTTGCCATATCCGGCTTAGTAGATCGAGCATATAAATTGGTTTAAATATGAATTGGGGTTGTGGTTAAACACATTCGCATTTCTATCGTATGAAATTCATCGGCACCTTTCAAAGATACGGCTGCAGCATATCAGTGCGGCTCGAG
>Ga0157375_10002633_pt1 | contig 15541 bp, 10 predicted proteins | sample M35metaG_FD_115311 | JGI IMG/M metagenome (GOLD analysis project Ga0157375, IMG submission 115311) | Miscanthus rhizosphere microbial communities from Kellogg Biological Station, Michigan, USA - M3-5 metaG | ecosystem: Host-associated > Plants > Roots > Rhizosphere > Soil | place: USA: Michigan...
CTCATCATACCCTGCTTTTTCTTCTATCATTGCAGCTATTCTTTAATAATGGTGGTTCAGAAATGCTTGATTGGAAAAACTTTGTGTGGGGTAAATATAGCAATCTTTGCCCAAGTACAAAGCAGCGTATTATTTGATTTTTGTCGAAAAATTGAGGTCGCAGAAAATAGCATCCTGCGACAGTTTTTGAAAATTCTTATTGCGAGATGTCCGTGAAATGATCGCTAATAGTTATACGTGAGGTTAATCCCTGGCCAAAGAGACATTTTGTTTTGAAGGCTGTATCTTAAACCCGTTGTCCTTGGCAAATATCTTCTGAGCCTTCTGCATCTCAGCGATCATTTTATCTTCATTGTTGATGATCATCGTCATTATTTGTAACTGGATCTGTCTTCCTTCAGGTGAGTTTTGCAATCCATAGTTTTTATAGCTTGTATAAATGCTTTTCATGTAATCGAAATAATGGAGTGCTGCCTTTTTGAAATTTTCTCCCTGTTTTACAGCGGGAGCAGGTTTTTTTGCAATTTCTTTAATGATCGTATCGATCTTTATCTCCATCCTGCTGCTAACGCTGGCAATGCTATCGTATTGATAAGAGGCAAAATAGTTTTTTAATAGTGGCGCCGCCTGGTCCATATTTTTCCCCAGTTTTTTTTGTTTTTCGACGATCATGTCATTATAGTTCATGGCAACTTTTGACTTGCATCCCATGCCCGAAAAACAAATGATGGCAATCGCAACAATCGTTTTACCTTTCATAACTAAGCTTTTATTCAGTATCCAATCTCCCCAATTCTTTATTTAACAACATTCGATCATGTGAAAACAAAAAGCCTGCCTGTTCGGCAAACAGGTCTTCCTGATTTTTGCAAGGGATATATTAAGGAAACGGGTAAGTATTTCTCACAGTAGGTCAGCCTGGTTAATTGAACTTATTTATTCAATTCGTTTTCAAGTGAAGGGACTAGCTGACTCATTCATGGTCGGAGCCAGCTGCAAAATACTGCGTTTTTATCTTAATTGAAAGCCCCTGATTTGATTTGTTTGTTACCCTTTTCACGGTAAATACTATTTGTTTTGCGACAAAAAACTGTTTTTAACGACAGAATACTTTGATTTCAGGTCATCTGGCAGTTTTTTTTGCGTAGTTTAATGGTTGAACCAGAGCCACGCTTCTTATGACCCTTTATCTTGGTACAAAGAAAATATTGCTACCCGGTAGAGCTTGTCGTTCTTTTATTTTATTGCTACTCTCTTCCTTCGATTCCTTCGGACAGGAAACTAACAGCCGGGCTTCAGGGGTAGTATATTCTGAAGACAATGAGAAAATCGTGGGGGCTACTATCACTCTCATTCACGAGCCCACGCAAAATAAATATTCGTCTGTCACCTACACGAATGGATTTTTCAATTTTTTCAATTTAAAACCTGGTGGCCCTTATACCATTATCATAAGCTCCGTGGGTTACGAAATACTCAAACAACCCAACCTGTTTATTCATCTTACAGATGGCACTCTTTTGGTTGATAACAAAGAAATTACTGAGTTCGTTCTTCAGAAGAAAAGTACCTTCCTTTCGGAGGTGACCGTGAGCTCCAAAAACACCAATGGCACAAAAAGCGGAATAGAGACTATCATTACTGACGCTACATTGAGAGCCATGCCCACGATAAGTCGCAGTATCCAGGATTTTGTACGGCTGGTGCCCCAGGCGAAAGTTAATGGTGATGGTGTCATGTCACTCGCCGGACAAAACAACCGCTTTAATGCTTTTTTCATTGATGGGGCAAATAATACCGACATAAAAGGCACGTCTGTAAATGGTATGAACGGTGGCCAAACTGGCTCATCTCCCATTTCTGTTGAAGCAATAGAAGAAATAAGCGTTTTACAGGCACCCTACAATGCACAATACGGGAATTTTACCGGCGGCAGCATTAACACGATTACGCGTTCGGGTAGCAATGAAAATAAATCTTCAGTGTGGTATTATTTCAGAAATGAAAACCTGACCGGCAGATCTCCTCAACCTTTAGAAAAAACCGGTTCACCGGGAGAATTTCACCGTCCCCGGCTGACAGATTTTTTTAACCAGACTTTTGGGGCATGGAATAGTGGTGCCCTGGTAAAAAATAAATTCTTTTATTTTATACTTCTCGAAAGGCAGCTGGACGAAAGGCCCCAACCGTTCAATATCCTGGACTATCGGGGCAGCAGCAACCAGCAACAATTGCTTGCCCTTAGCGAGTTTATAAATTCAACCTTTCAGTACGATCCCGGTTCTTTTTCTGAAACAAAAGACCAACTGATTGCCACCCGTCTTAATATAAAACTGGACTGGAACGCTTCGGTGAAAGACAAATTTATGCTGAGCTACCGACTCAATGATGCCTGGCGAATGACTCCTCCTCGTCCGAGCAGTGCAACTGGAATTTCTTTTCACAACAATGGAGTCATCATTCCTTCTATAACACATACGGCATCTTTCGAGTGGAAACATTTTTTAAAAAACAATATCAATAACAGATTACTATTAACTTTTACCAGCCAGAAAGATCAGCGGAAATGGATCGGGCAGCCGTTCCCCTCGGTGACGATTGCCGATGGTGATGGAACGCTCAATTTTGGCAGTGAATCCGCAACAGGCGTCAATGATTTCAAAGCCGCTGACTTTGGTTTGTTTAATGTCGTTACCCGCGTCAGAAAGAAACATGTGTATACGGCGGGAATGGACATCAACTACACAACTATTGATCAAAGCGCAATACCGGCATTTTTTGGTGCTTATCAATTCAGAAGTGTAAGTGACTTTATGAATGCGGCGGCGCCATCCAGGCTACAACGTGTTTTTTATTTTACAGAAAATAACTCAGTAAAATTTCACACACTAAGAACCAGCCTGTTTGTGAACGATGAATTAAGGTTGCGAACAAACCTTAAATTCAATTTCGGTCTTCGTCTCGATGTAAATTCGATTCCCACAAAGCCAGCGACCGATCAATTCTTCAATGACAGTGCGATAAGCATTATTTCCGGCTATTACGATCTTGAACAGGCGAGATCAGGCAGCACGATGAATGCACATTGGAGTCTTTCTCCCCGCGTAAGCGCTGAATATAAATTATGGAAATATGGTGTAACATTCAGGGGAGGTGGAGGCATCTTCCAGGGACACATAGTGAATGCCTGGCTATTCGATATTTTCAACAGCGCCACAGGAAGTATTGATATCACCACACAACAATTTGTTGCAGACCCTTACAATCAACCAACTCCCCAATCCCTGAACGTTGATCCCTCAGACCTCAAAGGAACCTTGTGCCTGGTGGCAAAGCATTTCAAATATCCTTCCGTATTCCGAACATCTTTTGCTGCCGAAAAGAAAACTTCGAATAACTGGACTTTTTCCATAGAGGGGATCTTTACAAAGAATATTCATGAAACAGTTTTCCGGAATGTAAATATCATGCCGCCGATCGGACAATCTGCCATTCCCGATTCAAGAAACATATATTCGACAAATGCGGCCCCAACCAAAATAGAACTAAAAAGCAGTGGCATAAAGAACCCTTATGCAGGAGTTTATTTGCTCACTAACAACCATGCTACCAAGGGATATTCATACAGTTTGAGTTTTATTATTCAAAAGCACTTGAGCAAATTTTCATTTAGCAGCAGCTACACTTACGGAAAATCAAATGTCCTGTTTGAAATAACAGGCCCTCAAACGCCCATCGCATCGCAATGGCGGAATATGGAAACAGTAAACGGAAAAAACTTCACTGCTGGTTCTGTTTCTGATAATGATCTTAGACACCGGGTCACGGCATGGATATCCAAAGAGATCAATTATGCCAAGAGAAAAACCGCAACGATCATTTCCCTATTTTACAACGGACAATCCGGCTCGCCCTATAGTTATGTTTACAGAAACAGCATGATCAATGATAATGGTAAACGAAATGAAATTTTTGATCTCATTTATATTCCAACTGAAAATGATCTTGTCACAATGAATTTTGTTCCTATCACCGGGTCAATTTCATATTCGCCGCAGCAACAAAAAGATGCACTAAATACTTTTATTGAATCCGATAAATATCTAAGAAACCACCGCGGAGAATTTGCAAAAAGAAACGGGGCAAGGCTGCCCACTACTCATATCATTGACTTAAGGATACAACAAGACTTAACCATAAAGATTAAAAAGAAATCAGTAAGGGTCAGTATCATTTATGATGTGTTCAATTTTACCAACATGCTCAATAAAGACTGGGGGCATATCCATTTCCTTTCGAATGATAGCTATCCGCTGATAAGATTTGAAGGTTTTTTGCCTTCGACGCTGACACCGCAATACGCATTTACACCGCTCAATGGCAAACCCTATTCATTGCAAACGAGTACCCTTCCAGGAAACAGTGCGAGATGGGTAAGCCAACTGGGAATGAAAATAAACCTGAATTAAATTTCAATGTGCCTGGAGCCTTTCCATCACGATCTGTTTGTATAAGCGACCAATGGGGATCTCTTTTGTCTCCAATTGAACCGAAACACCATTATAGCCGGTAATTTTATCAAGGGAAACCATAAATGACCGATGGATTCGCAAGAACATGTGATCAGACAGCAAGTTTTCCGTTGCACTGATTGATTGCCGCACGACGAGAACTTTATTGTTTGCAAGAAAAACTTTCACATAATCTTTCCAGCCTTCTACGTAAACAATATCGTTAAGAAATATTTTTTTCATATCCCGCCCCACCTTCAGATAGATAAACCCTTCGGAATTATCTTTGCTATTAACTACCGCCGTAGGGGCAACCTGCCCCACTAATCGATTTAGCTTAGTGATGGCTTTGAAAAAACGTTCAAAGGAAACAGGTTTTACAAGGTAATCAACGGCATCCAGTTCATATCCATCAACAGCATAATCGCGATAGGCAGTAACAAATATAACTTTTGGCGGATGGGACAAGTTCTTCAGGAAATCAGTGCCCAGTATCTTGGGCATTTTAATGTCAAGAAAAATTACGTCAACCGTTTTTTGCCGCAAAACATCCAAAGCTTCAATTGCATTTTTACACTTCGCTACAATTTCCAGCCCATCAATATTTGAAATATACGAAGCCAGTACTTTCAAAGCAGGCGGTTCATCATCGATCAGTAAACAGCGAAGTTTCATAATCAGGATAAAATATTTTCAACAACACTTGAAGACACTGGCAAGAAAGCATGCTCCTTCATCTTTTTATCGTTTAACTCAACCAGCAACGAAACCACAAAAAAATTTCCTTCATCATTCGTTTTTAGCTCATGTTTGCCCGGATATAAAAACGCCAGTCTTCTTTTTACATTTTGAACTCCAATTCCATTGATATTAACAGGCACATATGTGTTCTTGCTATTTATCATCTTACATTTAATGATCTGTTTGTTTATGGATATATCCACGCTTAGCCAGGGGCTTTCCACCTGTTCCGAAGTACCGTGTTTAAATGCATTCTCTAAAAAGGGCAAAAACAACAACGGAACAATAAATTTGTCCTTTACATCTCCGGCAACCATCCAGGAAATTTCGATCTTGTTTCCATATCTCTCCTTCTCAAGGTCAATATAGTTTTTCATGATCTCTATCTCCTTTTCCAACAACACTTCTTCCGCTCTACAATCATAAAGCATATAGCTAAGCAATGAAGAAAGTTTTAAGATCAAACCAGGGGTTTTGGGAGAGTTCTCTAGAGAAAATGAATAAATATTGTTCAGGGTATTGAATAGAAAATGGGGATGAACCTGCGCTTTTAGCAACTGCAGTTCAGCGGTTACTTTTTCCTTTTCAGCCTTCATCCAATCCTGTTGTTTTTGGAACCAGTATTTAAATAACACGATGATACTGGTGAGTCCCGCAGCCGTCGTCAATAATAAAAAACTTCCAGGCGACCAGGGGTCTTTTACTATAGAACTAAATCGAAGTACTTCCTGCATAGGAATAAAAAGATATAACCTGAAGAGGTAATTGAGAAACCATCCCGAAATGAACCATAATAAAATGATCACACCAAATTGCGTATACTTCCCTTTGAGCAGATATTTTGGCAACACCCAATACATCAGTGGATAACAGTATAGTATTCGCACCGGCAGCCAAAGCATACCAAGTACTAGTTGTCTCTGTGTACTCCAAAGCCCCTGGCTGTAGGTAACATAGACCATGGACGTAAGGAAAGTGTAGACTACCCAAAACACAATGTGTCGCCATATGCGATAGCGGGAAGAAAAAATAAAATTATTGGAAGCAAAAGTCGTCATGCGATGGTATCATTCACAAAGTAGGAATTTGGAATGACTTGCACAGACGTGAAGATAACAATGAGACGAACTACCCATATTTTACGATAAACAGCAGATTCAGTTCACCAACGCCGCTGATCTTATCAACCTTGCTTATTTCGAAAAATCAGTCGATTGAACGCATAGAGCTTGAAATCGAATTGAGTCGTTCCTACTTTGCCCCGAAATGATTTTACAAGCTCACCCTAAATGAAAAGCGGATTTATAAAATAATTCGATTTACACAGCCGGACAAATCACCGGCAGGTCGTTACTTCAATGAAGTATGGAAACTTGAATTATAGTTTTTAAAAAATAGTGCGTAGTGATAAAAAAAAATCTTTTCGTCCTTCTGCCGATGTCTATTGTTGTGTCCTTTTCTTTCCAGTGTCAAAAAAGGCTTTCCTGTGAAGGATGTGCACTACCTGTTGCGAATGCTGGCCGCGATGCCATTATTTTTTTACCAGCAGATAGTGCCATGCTCGATGGCGGTGCCTCAATCGATCGCGATGGCAATATAAAAGAATACTTATGGTCAAAAGTATCAGGTCCTGTTTCATTTTTAATTAGTTACCCTAACGCCCAAAAAACGAGTGTGAGAAAGTTGACAGTGGGTGTATATCAATTCGAATTAAAAGTAACAGACGACAAGGGACTCACTGCAAGGGACACTGTAATGATCAAGGTAAATCCTGTTAACAATCACAATGCACCGGTTGCACACGCAGGGCCAGACCAGGAAATTGTTCTTCCAGTGAATACGGCCTCGCTTGATGGGAGCGCCTCCACTGATCCTGATAGCAACATTATCAGGTATTATTGGACCAATGTTTCAGGTCCTTCAACTGTTACTATTTCTAACGCGGTTACAGCTCAAGTACAGGTAACTTCCCTTTCCGAAGGCGTTTATGAATTTGAATTAATAGTAACGGACGGCGACGGATTGATCGGAAGGGATACTTTACAGGTCAAAGTGAATTCGGCAACATGTGACGGCCGACCTTACATTAATGCGACACTGATTCCAGTGGGATCTCTATCTGCAGGGCGAATGGGAATGAAGTGTGCAGCCGCGGGCAACAAAATCATCTTCGCGGGAGGTTGGACGCCGACCTTGACTTCAATTGTAGACATTCTTGATCTCTCTACCAACACCTGGTCTGCCTCAGAACTCGCCAGCGACATAAATTGGAGAGACGGATTTGCTGTAGCATCTCTCGGTAACAAGATTTTCATTGCCGGTGGAGGGGATCCCATCGGTGATTGGGCGTCGTCGATGGTAAATATATTCGATGCGTCCACCAACAGTTGGTCCACTGCCAGTTTGAGTGTCCCCAGGCAAGGTCTGTCTGCAGCAGTGGTTGGAAATAAAATCTTCTTTGCAGGGGGCGGCTATGCTGACTATACTTCCTGGGTTTATTCGAATGTAGTGGATATCTATGATGACGTCTCTGGCACCTGGACTACCGATAAGTTAAGCGAAGGCAGAAGTGACTTATCAGCAGTGACAGTTGGAAATAAAATTTATTTTGCCGGCGGTTCGATTGCGATGGGTCAGTCCTTAGGTGTGTCGAAAACAATTGACATTTTCGATGCTGCCAATAATTCGTGGTCAGTTTCTTCTCTTCAAGCGGCAAAAACAGCGATGGCAGGTTTTGCTGTCGAAGACAATATCTTTTGGGCAAGTGGCTATACCGGACTTTCAAGCAGTGGCTGGTCTTACTCGAATCAAGTAGAGATAAGAGATATCGCGACAGGTAATTCATCTTTTGCGTGTATGCTTCCAAAGGCTTACTTCAACGCAGTGATGAAAAACGATAACATTGTCTTTTTCCCTGGGTTGTCAGAAGCCAGTTCTCCTGTAAGTAATACTTATTTTGAAATCTATAACATCTCCTCAGATACATGGTCTGTGGGGGTATTGAATCAAAAAATAACCGGGGCCGCGATCATTTCTGTAAACAACAAGATCTACGTCGCCGGGGGCACAGACGGCTCGAAATACTTAGACAAAGTTTATGAACTGGAATTTTAATTCCGGTGGCGCAGTAGCAAACGATAAAATGAAACCAAAATAACCATCTAAAAATATTTGTCATGAAAAAATCTATCAAACACTCAGGGGATTTATGGCTGTTCACGTTCATTTTTATCTTAGTTTCTTCCTGTCAAAAAGATAAAGACAACGATCATACTACTAAAACCAAGACGGAACTCCTGACCGCAGGAACATGGAAATATACCGGCGCCATCATCAGCCCGGCCTACGACTACTATGGCGACGGCGTCCTGGTAACAAACATTTTTGACATAATGAAAGACTGTGAGAAAGATGATTTTGAGATTTATAAAACAAATGGTACGTGGGAGTATAATGAAGGTGCTACCAAATGCGATCCATCATATCCGCAGATATTCAGCCTGCCATGGAAGTTTGCTGATAACGAAACCAAACTGATCCTGGGCACAGATGAAAATGCTATACTGGTGTTAACTGCTACTACACTTAAGCTCCGATACACATTTGAAGACGCAGGTGTCATTTATACGGAGGAAGATACCTACGAACATTAAATCCTTACTTCAATGGGGGTGTGGAAACTTAAACTTTAATTTCTTAAAATATTGGGCTATGACAAAAAAAAATCTTCTCTTCCTTTTCCCAATGATTATTGTTGCATCACTTTCTTTTCAATGTCAAAAAGAGATTTCCAGTAAAGGGTCCGTCGAAAGAACCATGGTAACCAACACCGCTAATGCTGCACCGGTGGCGCTTGCAGGACCAAACCAGGAAATTGTTCTTCCAATAAATACAGTTTCACTTGACGGAAGCAGTTCGAACGATGCCGACAGCAACATCATTAGTTATTATTGGATAAATATTTCCGGCCCCTCAATTCCTCAAATTGCAAATGCAAATGCTGTACAAACCCAGGCATCGGCCCTTGTTGAAGGCGTTTACAAGTTTGAACTAAAAGTAACAGATGCAGCCGGATTATTTTCAAACGATACGGTCCAGGTTACCGTAGTTTCCCGGAAAGATGCATGCGATATTGATAGCAGGCCTGTGGTACAAGCCCGTTTGGTGCCCCTCGGAAAGCTTTCCATTGGCAAGGTAGGTATGGTCACAGCATCGGCAAATAATAAGATTTTGTTTGCCAGCGGCACAAGCTACAATAAAGATAGTACAGGCATTCCCCTTCGACGGATAGATATCTATGACATTAGCAGCAACAGTTGGTCCACCAAAGACCTGGACAAGTATCCAACCTGGAGAGCAGACATAGGTATAGCAGATGCTAACAATAAGATTTTTATGGCAGGCGGAGGTTTTTGGGGAGACGATATATACACTAACCGGGTCGATATCTATGACGCCTCAGATAATACCTGGTCAATTACCTCCTTAAGTGAATACAGAAGTGCTTCAACCGGTGTCTCGGCGGGGAATAAGGTTTTTTTTGCCGGAGGTCTTTCATTTGGTAATGGTAGTGAATACTGGTCAAATACTGTAGATATTTATGACAACGCAACCAATACATGGAGCACAGGTTCGTTGAGCGAAGGCCGCGGTTATGTTTCAGCCGTAGCAGGCGGTAACAAGGTTTATTTTGCCGGTGGACAAAAAAATAATGGACAACTCCTGGCGTCGGATAGAATTGACGAATATGATTTACTTGCTAATTCATGGTCAGTTTCCGCTTTGCAGGGGCCTCGCTGTGGGATCGCTGCCATAGCAGTTGGAAATATCGTTTTCTTCGCTGGCGGTTTAGAGTCAACTAATAATTTCTCCGGCACCGTCGAGATTCGGGACATTGCTACGGGTGCTAAATCTTTTGCCTGCATTATTCCGAGAAGCAATTTCAGCGCTGTGCTAAAGGATGATGACAAGATCATTTTTTTTACAGGTTATGGCAGTGACCCAAGAAATGGTGATCATTTTGAAATTTACGATCTAACCTCCCATACCTGGTCAACGGGCATCCTTGATAAAAATATTAAGGGAGCCGCAATAATTTCCGTAAACAATGTCATTTATGTGGCGGGAGGCTTTGTAAATGGAGTTGGGTCTGACCAGGTCTGGATCCTGGAGTTTTAACAACTAAGGTCGATTATCTAAAAAAATTATTTTTATGAAAAAATATTTCTTTGTATTTCGCTGGTAGCAATTACCAGCTGTGTCATTTTTCTCGCGTGTAAAAAAGATGATCCTATTGCACCATCATCACCCACAACTAATAAACTCCCAACTGCAAGGGCGGGCAGCGATGTAACAGTTACATTACCCGCTAATTCAGTTTTATTGGATGGATCGGCCTCTGGTGATATCGATGGAAACATCAGGAAATACTACTGGTCAGACGTAGCGATTAAGGCCATCGCAAGCAAGACCATATAAAACCCTGTTTATCCCGGAGAATGCAGAAAACATTATTATTGGAAAGACCGTCGTTGTTTGTGAAGTGTTCAATCTGGCGATAAGGAAAAATATCTTCCTGGCCTATCAACTCAAGTGACAGCAGCAAAACAAAATGCAGGCAAACAATGGCTTTGGCTAATTCAGGGCGGCTCATTACTCTAAAGTTACAGTTAGTCTATCGGAAATCCCCACTCCGTAAATAAGGCGTTTTAGCAAATCAAATGAACTAGTTTCAGTCATTGACTCCAGCCGTAATTCACGGTTTCTTTGGTATGCGTATTATGTTTGCTCTATTTCATAATAGACGCGCAGACCCTGGAAGGAGAGGCGACGAATGACATTGGTCGACAAAAGAAGTGATCCAGTCTTTTAATCATTTTCTGCGTACTATTCAGAAATAACTTTAAATATGAAGAATCACCACCACGAGCCTTGTGAATGAACAAATAGCTGTTAAGCTCGTTCGACAGAAAATAGAAACACGTGCCTTTCGAACAAAACGAACCAGGATGAAAAAGCTTAATTCAAAAACTACCGCTGTAATAATTATTATAATTATTCTATTCGGCTGCAAAAAAACAAATGTTGACAATGTCATCACTCCTCCTCCACCTCCGCCGGTTGCAGTTACTGCTTCTGTAGCAGGCCGTGTAGTTGATCTTAATAATGCTCCTGTAAGTGGCGCTTCGGTTGAGGCAGGATCATCTGCTGCCGTTACAGATAATAACGGGCAGTTTACCTTAAAAGATATACAACTGGATAAAGACGCCGGCTTTGTAAAAGTTACAAAGGCGGGCCACTTTACCGGGTCAAGAACATTTTTAGTTAACGGTAATACAACCAATAACGTAAAAATTAAGATGATACCCAAAACTGTTTCAGGAACAATTGCATCATCGTCAGGTGGAACTGTTGATGTAACAGGAGGAGCAAAAGTAAATTTTACTCCGGGTTCATTTATAAATGCAAGTAGCAACACTGTCTATTCAGGAGATGCATCTGTCGCAGGATATTATTTAGATGTTGCTGATACAACAAACTTCATCGAATATATGCCCGGTGATTTGCGTGGAATAAGTACTGCTAATAAAGCGGGCATTTTAAAATCATTTGGAATGCTGTCTGTTGAAATAAATGATGCCGGCGGACAAAAGTTGCAGTTAGCTGCAGGTGAAACCGCAACCATAACTATTCCTATTCCATCAACATTGCAGGCTGCCGCTCCGGCAACTATACCGCTTTGGTATTTTGACGAAACAAAGGGAATATGGAAAGAAGAAGGTACTGCTACCAAACAAGGCACCAGTTACACAGGAACGGTTACACATTTTTCGTTTTGGAGCACTGGCCAGTTGGCGCAGGGCATAAAATTAAGTGCAACTTTTAAAGATACAGCAACAGGGAATGTGCTGGTCAATAAATTGGTTTGGATAAGTAGTCCATCAAACGGATCGGCGTCTGGCTATACCGATAATACAGGAACAGTAAGTGGATTCGTACCAGCCAATGATGAACTCACCATGCAGGTATCGGATGATTATTGTGGCATTTTAATCTATAAAATGCATATCGGACCATTCAGCGAAGATGTCAACCTGGGAAATATAACTGTCAGTGACTATGGCAATCCCGTACATATTATTATATCCGGGACTGCGGTCCAATGCAACAATTTACCCATAGAAAGAGGCTTCGCGGTGATCACGAGCATTTATAACTATAATCAGTTTCAATCGGCAATTAGCAATGGGGCCTTTATCGTTCCAATTAATATTTGTAAAGATTTACCCGTAGCGGCGACTGTATGGGTTTACGATTCTGTGAACAACCAAACAAGCAATGAATACCCCATAACAATCAACAGCACCAACCAAAATATCGGGCAAATACAAATAAACGGTTGTGCCATCCCACCTGTTGCAGGATTTAGTTATTCGTTTGGAACAAATATGCCTCCTGGTTGGGTAGGATTTAATAATACATCCACAAATGCTACAAGCTGGTTGTGGGATTTTGGAGATGGTACATCCTCGACGGCTATCCATCCTACCCACACTTATTCAACAGCGGGAGATTTTTCTGTTTCATTAATAGCATACGGACCTGGAGGATCAGACACCATCAGTAAAGTAATACCCATTAAGGAAGGATCAACCTCTCCTGTTGCAGGGTTTACTTATTCAGTTGGAAATACTTCTCTTCCTGTAACCGTAACATTTACCAATACATCCACAAATTCCACAAGCTGGTTATGGGATTTTGGAGATGGTGTTTCCTCCACAAGTCAAAATCCTGCGCACACTTATACAACAGCTGGAAGTTTTCCCGTCTCCTTAACGGCAACCGGGCCTGCGGGATCAAACACCTCCAGTGTTTCAATATACATTTCAGGGACGGTTGCTGACTCCATATATATTAATCTTACCCTGAATGGCACAAACTATTCGTGGCTCCGCCCTTATGATTCAATCGACGTCTACCATGTCGATACATCAAATCATACCTTGATACAGGCAACAGCAGGTGTAAGTGAATCGATCTATTTCTATATTCTTAACGACAATGCCTCAGCTGGCAGTTATAATATTACGCTTTCAGCTGTCTTGAATGGGGTATCATACCCGAATAACAGCGCCACTACAACGATCACAGAATACGGAGCACCGGGAGGGTTTATTATTGGAACAGCATCCGGGCAAATGAAGGCAGAGGGTTCAACAACGTTCATTCCTTTTACAATGAGCTATAGAGTAAAAAGGTATTACTAGGTTTTCAAATCATGGCAAATGAAAATGCAACAACTAATAATGCCGCTCCTGATACTGGTTTTATATTCCTGCCAAAAGGAAGTGTCATTTCAAGGAAATCGCTCTTCGCAATTGGGTGGCTCATCAGAAGTAGACGTATACGTAGCAGGAGCCGACAGCGTTTTCGAAACAGCTGGCCTTTTCAATTCCACTTATGGAATACCTGCATACTGGAAAAATGGCCAACCGGTGTACTACACCGATGGCACCATTGGTTACACCGGGACAGCCGGCGATGCCACATCCATTTTTGTTTCAGGAGATGATGTGTATATGACTGGGTATGCGAGGTTTTGTGGTTCATTGAGGTGTGGGGATGAGGGAATGTTCTGGAAAAACGGTATTTCTGCATACTTAAATCTTCCCACTTACCCAAACTCCCTTGCGGTTTCAAATAACGACATCTATGTCGCGGGGAGCAGTGGGTATCTAACGGGTACCGGCGGAAACGCAGCGTACCTTAAGAATGAAGATAAGATCGACCTCCCCAGTGGTTCAGCAGGCTCCATAAGCACGGCAATTGCGGTTTCAGGAAATGACGTGTACGTGGCAGGCATCGGAATTACTGACAATATTCTTAATGGAACCCAAAATTATATTGCTAAATATTGGAAAAATGGCAACGCCATAAACCTGACAGATGGTTCGAAAAGTGCCCAGGTATGGAGCATTGCAGTTTCAGCAAATGACGCATATGTGGCGGGAACCGAGTGGAATGGTGATTCATATCAGGATGCTAACGGAGATCAATTGCAAAAGGGAATTGCTAAATATTGGAAAAATAGCCAGGCGATAAACCTGACCGATGGTTCGAACTCTGCTGACGCAACATCCATTGCTATCTCTGGAACAGATGTGTATGTGGCAGGAATTGAGTGGGATGGTCAATCATACCAGGATGCTAGTGGATACTCACTCCGAAAGTCTGTTGCCAAATATTGGAAAAATGGCAAAGTGGTAAATCTCACCGATGGTACAGAAGATGCCGAGGCAAAGGCCGTCGCAGTTTCTGGAAATGATGTGTATGTGGCAGGAACGGTAAACGGACATGCAACATACTGGAAGAACGGTATCGCTGTTACTCTCAGCAATGTTGAATCTGATGTAACCTCGATTTTCTTAGTAAAGAAATAAGCGTTGATGACAGAGTCCCGGTGCCCCGTTGTTTTTTGAGTTTAGATAAAATAATTGAACCCGCAATTGGAAAGTTATTCGAAAACAAAAAAAATTATCTCTCATTAAATAGATTGTCATATAACAAACCAGGATGAAAGAGCAAAAACTAATAATACCATTTCTGATACTGATCTTATATTCCTGCCAAAAGAATGCGCCTGATAGGATTGCCAGTTCAGAGGTAGACGTTTACGTGGCAGGAAAGGAATACAACGGGTCTATTGCTGTAGCCAAATACTGGAAAAACGGTAAGCCGATTGTACTTGGAGATGGGGTTAATTGGTCTACTGCAAATTCTATAGCTGTTGTAGGTAATGATGTGTATGTAGCAGGGACTGAAGTCCACGGCTCAACCCAGATCGCCAAATACTGGAAAAACGGCCAGGGGATGGCACTCACAGATGGCTCAACGACAGCAGGGGCAAGTTCTATTGCCGTGGTGGGCAGCGATGTTTATGTAGCGGGTGATGACTATAATGGATCGCATTCTGTAGCCAAATACTGGAAAAACGGGCAGGAAATAACACTCACCGATGGTACGAGTGATGCCTATGCGGTGTCTATTGCGGTTGTGGGCGGCAATGTATACGTAGCAGGGAATGAATACAAACCTGGGCCTTATAATGAAGCCAGGTACTGGAAAAACGGGCAGGCCATAACACTCACCGATGGCACGAATTATTGTTTTGCAACTTCCATGGCAGTTGATGGCGGCAATGTATATGTAACAGGGACCGAATGGCTGTGGTATCCCCAGGTAGCCACAGTTTGGAAAAACGGGCAGACGATAAAGCTTACAGATAGCTC
>Ga0157375_10002634_pt1 | contig 15539 bp, 8 predicted proteins | sample M35metaG_FD_115311 | JGI IMG/M metagenome (GOLD analysis project Ga0157375, IMG submission 115311) | Miscanthus rhizosphere microbial communities from Kellogg Biological Station, Michigan, USA - M3-5 metaG | ecosystem: Host-associated > Plants > Roots > Rhizosphere > Soil | place: USA: Michigan...
AAGCCAACCCAGAAGATTGTCCAGCGACCGATTCTCCATCATCAACACGATGACGTGTTCGATGTTATCCATACCGACAGGCATCAGCTTGTCCTTTCTATATGTCGATCTATATGCCGAGCTGGCAAAATCGTTCGAGTGTGGGAAAAACTAAACCGCAGCCCTGTTCGAATGAAGATGATTCAAGGACGGAGACCTTGCCGGTTCATCTTGCGAATTGATTTTTATACGCGGCCATGATCATTTCGTCCGTCCGACGGGCGAATGCATCGACGGATACTGGTTCCGGACCAACGCTCTGCACCTCGGTGAGGATGTTGAAGCGCGCAAAAATGACTGAGACGTTCATCTCGCTCGCGCCCGCAAAGCAAATGTCGCCGATTTCCAATCCCTTCTGACCGCAACGCGGCAGTTTAGGCGCCATGTAGGTCATCACCACATCGATGAGAGTCTCGTGTGCATCGATCACCGAGTTGCACTCATAAATCGTCGCTATCAGGCGTTGGCCTTTACCACTCGAATTGAAGATGTAACGCACAGTTCGACGTTGCCGCTGAGAGACGGGCAAGTCCTCTTTCTCGACCAAGTGCCATCCCTCGAAGCTCTGGGGAGCGAGTTCAAAGTCGCTTAATCGGACCTCGCGACCTCCCTCTTTGGTTTGGCCGGCCCATTCGGAAAATTCGTAGTTCTGTTTCACTTCATCGCGGTATGCATCCGCATCGTGGTCGATCATTTCACCGGCCTCCTTCCGCCGCTGCTGCTGGGCCAGGGTCCAATCGGATTGCACTTGCCTATGCCCGCCGCATCATTCGTACACAGTCTCTCCTTGTAACTTTGATCGTTGAAGGGCACTGCGACCGGCAATGGTGCGCCAGGGTTGGTTGAAAAGACGATGTTCACGGGAAAGATTTCAGCGTAGGGCGCCGCCCACGGATTCGAATCGCCGTCCACACGCAGACACGCGTCGAAAAGCGGGTCGGCGTTGCCGTGTCCACCTTTCCAGGCAACTTCATGGAAGCTGAAGCCACAGCCAAAGCCGGGACAGCCAAAAGCCGCCGCTCCAATTCCGCGGAATGGAGTAAGCGCGAAAGACGTCCCCATCTTCGACGCGTGCAGGTCACAACCCACGAGATTCGAGAAAGTAGTAGTAATCGTCGCGCAGTCGGTGCAATTAACGATGTTGCCGAGGCCGGTACCGCTTGTTAGATAGGCGAGAAACTGCGTTAGCTCGAAGATCGCCAGGAAGCCGCTGGTGTAATGCGAAGCGCCCGCGGCATTATCATAGACAAGGCCCAGGTTCCCATTAATCGCTTTGGTGATGGCCGTCGCCGCGTCGTCGCGTGTCTTTTGCCCTGCGGCCCAGGTGCAGGCGTGGTCCAATGCCTCAGTCCACGGATTCTGGTCGTTCGGGAACGGCTGCTGTTTCCAGGGAAGCTTAGGCTCCTCGAGAATGATGTAGATGCGATGATGTGTCGTCGCCAGCGGCTCCCACTCCGAACCGCCGCAGCATCGATATCTCCAATTCCACGTGATGTCTTCCAGCTTGATGCCATCATTGCCAATCGTGTGATGCCGCAATTCAAAGGAAACGAATTCAGGAACGGAAACGCCGCCACCAAAGTTCACAACCTGCGGATCTAAACCACCCAGCACGCCGCCGCCGTCAGCCTTAATCTCCGCTTGCGTAGCGGCATTCGGACTAATCGTAAACTTCGCTTTGATGGTTATCTTTTGACTCTTCGTCTCGAGAATCGCATAGGCGGCGGGTGAATCGCGGGCGATTGTTACAGCTGGCGTCCACTCAGGTACCGCGATTGTTGTCGTAAAATTCTTTCGCACATTCAAGGCATCGGCGTTCAGATTGTTGGCGTCGTGGTTGAACTTAATTGCCACCAACTTGAGATCACACGAACAGTGCTTCCGGTAGAAGTTGGGTGAAATCAAATGTAGAGCACGGAGAACGCCAAGAAGCCAACAAAACAAAGTATGCAGGCAGCCGCGACGGCACTTTCCGGAGGACATGAGGAACCTTCCTTTTTTTGCAGCGGGAGTATCACCTATGGAACTCCCGGGAGTTGCACACCAGGTGCAAGGACTTCATGGAAAATCGGTGTTCGTCGGGTCGAACAAGATCAATCCGCCGATGCACCCAAAAATTTTGCGCTTACGATAGTCCTCAACCAACCCCGCGTCAATAGGAGTATTACGGCCGCCAGCCAATTTTTGGCGAAACACTGTTGGAGTGTACGGGTTTGGGGGTTTCTACTCCTGTCCCCATTTTCAACAACTCGGTGCACGATATTTTCAGTTCTACGCGTTGCGGTCTGACGACCGAATTCATTGCCTCTTTGTAAAGCGACGAAACGCAATCCTGGATTAACCAACATTTCATTGACTTGCGGCGTCGGTTGCCGTAAGTTCCAATCCCCACAGGCTTGATTACCTTGTAGGCCCTGCTGTCCGCTTAGACTGCTAATCTCTCCTGCATCTCGTTCGAGTTGACAGCACACTCATCGCAAGGTGTCAGCGGCTTCGCCTTCCGGAGAATCGAATGGGTCGCTCAAATAGATCAGCCAGCAATGATTTTGTTCATCGACAATTAGCCTTACGCAATTCAGTTCTATCACTGCCTCTCTGGCGAAAGAGGTTAGCGTTGATACTCTTGCTTTCGGCGATCTCTGCGCCTATGCGCGGCATCGCGCAATCGAAAGATCAGGAGAAACGGGGGCTCGGTATGGCGCCGACTCCGAGTCCGACTCCAGCCTCCGTAACACTTGGCACTCCGGTCGATAAGCCGGAGTTGATTCTTCAATCCGGCCACACAAAATCTGCGAACGCAGTTGCTTTTAGCCCGGACAATCGCTGGCTCGCCTCGGGTGGCAAAGACAACGTCATAAAGATTTGGGACCTCGCGAATGGAAACGTCTTGCGAACGCTTTACGGTCACACGAGCAACGTTAACGCGCTCGCCGTTAGCCCCGATGGGAAGCTCATAGCCTCGGGAAGCGGAGATATTAATGACGAGAGAGATTTAGGGACCTTTGCTCAGGGTGGCGTGGTCGGCGGGACGGAAGACAACACGGTACGGATCTGGAGCATTCAGACGGGCCAACAGTTGCAGGTCTTCCGCGGGCACGAACTGCCCGTAGCAGCGGTCGCGTTCAGCTACGATGGCCTCTCGTTAACGAGCGTGGGCGGTGATGCGGTCAAAGTGTGTGACGTTTCGGCGGGCGCCGAGTTGCGCTCGCAAAAAACACAATATGGAAAAAGCGGCATGGAGAAACTCAACTCAATGCCATCATTTTCGGTATTCGGCGGCGGAGATAAGGAACGCAAGCAAGAGCAGCAACGGCAAAAGAATTTCAAGATGTCGGCGTCGAAGATTGCCGTCAGTGCGAATGGGCAACTGGCAGCGGTCGGCCAACCTGATAAAGCAGTCAAACTTTATGACGCGCAAAGCGGGCGCGAGCTGCGCGACCTGCAATTCAAGGCGATTCCCGAATCGGAAAACTCAAGTCTCGCGTTCAGCGCGGATGCGCGCCTGGTAGCCTTCTCAATATCGAACGAGGCAGTTTCAGTTCAGGAAGCAGCCACCGGCCGAGAGCTCTATAGCGTCAATACCGGAATCAGCAAGACGCCGCAGCGCGTGCAGTTCAGCGCTGACGGCCGGTTCCTGTTAACGGCTGCCGATTCCGACGCCCGCGCCGCGATGAAGTTGTGGGACGCGGCGACGGGTCAATTGATCCGCGAGCTGCAAACGAGTGGCGGCGCGAGAGTGATTAGCTTCAATCGCGACGGCAGCCTCATTGCAGCGGTGGCGCCCGGCGCTAAGGCAATCCGAATCATTGAAGCCACAACCGGGCATGAATCTCGTATTCTGCAAACCGGAGCAACGGACGCCGCGGATCGGGCCGAGCAAGCGGCGTTCATCCAGACCATCGATCCTAAAACGATGGCCACCCTTCAGAAGCGAGATATCACGACGCCAGAACAAATCATTGAGGCGGTCGAGGCGATGGCAACTATCTCGAGCGAAAAGCTCCAGGCGGGCGGCGCTGTCAGCTTCAGCCCCGACGGTCGCTTCTTGATTTCCAGTCACGTGCTCCTCAAGAATCTCACCACCGAATTGTGGGATACCACGGCGGGAACCCTCGTGCGTGGCAACAACGATGCAGCGCTACATGGCCGTGGGAAGCCTTTCTTTAGTCCGGACGGTCGCTTCAGGGAAGCTGCCTTCTTCCCGATGAAAGACTTCTACGACCCTTCAGCTGGCTCACTTCTAAATCCATTTACTAACGGCTACAAAGATGTTCATAAGCAGAGAATAGATCTCTACGAAGGCCTATCCGACAAGCGCCTGCGTGAGCTGGATGGGGGCAATGCTCCCGGCATGGGCGTTGTTCCGTCGGCTGGTTTTAGTTTCGACGGCAAGCTCATCGCGATGACCGGTTTCGAAAAGAAAGCGCGCTCCCTATTTATTTACGAGACCGAGACAGGGCGCAAGGTCAACACACTTCAGATCAACGATGACGAGCAAAGCGGGGCGGTGACGACTCTTTGCCTGAGCGCGGACGAGCATCTGTTAGCCGCGGGATACGGCTATAAGATCGATATTTTTGAAGTTATCTCAGGCAAAACGATCCGCACCTTGCCACATGCTGGACGGATAGTCTCCCTCAGCTTTAGTCCCGACGGACGCTTTCTGATAGCTCTGGGTGAGAACAACGACAAGTATATTTGGGACACGGTGTCGGGCGACAAACTCGCCACCCTGGTGAATTTCAGCGGCGCCCTCAACAGCCGCGGCAGCGATTGGTTAGTGGTCACTCCCGACGGGCTATTCGACGGCTCGCCGGCGGCCTGGAAGCAAATCCTTTGGCGGTTTGGCGGCAACACGTTTGATGTCATGCCGGCAGAGACCTACTTCAACGAGTTCTACTATCCTGGGTTACTCGCTGAAGTGATGGCTGGGAAAAGGCCGCGCGCTCCGAAAAACATTTCGCAACTCGACCGCCGCCAACCTGATATCAGATTTTCGCAACCGGACGTAAGTACTTCAGAACGCAACCTGACGGTAAGGCTTGAAGTGACTGAAAAACCCGCCGACAAAGATCATCGAGCCGGCAGCGGCGCGCGTGATGTACGGTTATTCCGTAACGGTTCACTGGTGAAAGTCTGGCGCGGCGATGTGCTGAAAGGCGAAACCGCAACCGCCCTGGAAACCAAAATAACAATCGTCGCGGGAGAGAACCGCCTGACCGCTTACACTTTCAATCGTGACAACGTCAAGAGCAAAGATGCTGAGTTGAGTATCAACGGTGCGGCAACTCTGAAGCGGCCGGGCACAGCTTACATTCTGGCCGTTGGTGTCAACGCATATTCCAACGCTCAATACAATCTCAAGTACGCAGTCGCGGACGCCACAGCTTTTGGCACCGAGGTCCAGAACGCACAGCAGCAACTGGCGAACTACCAAAAGATTGAAGTTGCGCCTTTGCTGAACGAGCAGGCCACGAAAGCAAACATCATCAAGGCACTACGACGGCTCGCCGGCACGGGGGACGCCTCAACCGGCGATGCCCCTCCGGCCCTCGAGAAACTGCAACGCACTCAACCGGAAGATGCAGTCTTCATCTATTTCGCCGGCCACGGGACGGCCCAGGGACAACGCTTTTATTTATTGCCGCACGACCTGGGCTATGCGGGCGAGCGAACCGCGTTGGACTCTGCAGGTCTGCAAATGATTCTCGAACACGGCATTTCGGACGAAGAGTTGGAGCGCGCCGTCGAAGGAATAGATGCGGACAAGTTTCTGATGGTCATCGATGCCTGCAATTCCGGTCAGGCCCTCGAAGCCGAGGAGCAGCGGCGCGGTCCGATGAACTCAAAGGGTCTGGCGCAACTCGCTTACGAAAAGGGGATGTACATCCTGACCGCGGCGCAGAGTTATCAGGCGGCCCAGGAAGCGACGCAACTTGGGCATGGATTCCTGACTTACGCGCTGATCGAGGAAGGCCTGAAGCAGGACGCGGCCGACAGCGATCCCAAAGATGGCGAAGTTGCAGTACGTGAATGGTTCGACTACGCAACCCGGCGCGTACCTAACATGCAACTCGAGAAGATTAAGCAGGCGCGTGACATTGGCCTCAATCTCTCGTTCGTTGCGAACGAGGAACGCGTAGCGGACTCAGAGCGGCGGCTGACCCAGACGCCCAGAGTGTTTTACCGGCGTGAATCAGAAGGACGGCCACTAATCGTCGCAAAACGATGACAAGCGCCCCATCAGAATGCCATTTCTCTTGCACAAGATCCCCTGGACCCCCTCAGCTTATTCGCCAAGCGGATTCGCGGCTCTCGTTTAATCAGCTACCCCGGCGACAACCAGCATTCCACCCAATTACTTACCTTAAGGACAAATACGAGGGATTTCACAGCGACACAATCTCGTGTAGAAGTCTTTATGTTTTCACAATCACCCGTTCTGTTCATGCGGACTAGAATGCCAGCCCTACTTCAGGCAGAGCGGGAGGAAGAAGTGTCGCGGATTGCGATGCTTTATGAAGACAATGAGATTCGAAAATCCAAGAAATACCGGATCGCTTGGCGGCATACGCCAGCCAAGCAACTCTGTCTCCCCATTTTCCCCGTACACACCAAATCGTTTCGGCGTTGAGCACGCATGGACTCCGGCGGTCTACGCGCAGAGAGGTCCGACTGTGCTGGTAGTAGAGGACAACGACGAAACTTCGTTTCTGCTGCGCACGGTCTTGCGGCGCAAAGGCTATGGCGTGATTGAGACTTGGGACGGTAAACAGGCGGTCGAAGTTGCCGAAAATGAAGAGCTCGATTTGATCCTGCTCGACCTGCAACTGCCGCGACTAAACGGCCTCGGCGTGATTCATCGTCTGCGACAGAATGCCAGGCTCGAAAACGTTCCAATCGTCATCATCACCGGCCAGGACCCGGAGAAGTATCGAAGCACCGCGATCGCGGAAGGCTGTGATGACTTTCTGAGTAAGCCGATTGATTTCGATCGACTGGACGCGTTGTTGGATTACTACGCGCCGACCGGGAAACTCGCGGCTTAAGACCGCCCTCGCAAAACCGATCCTTCAAATGGGTTTGTGTAAACCCTGAGTTTGGTTTCGATTCGTGTAAAGTGCGCCGTGCGGCGCGCCTTAAGGAGCGATGCTAAGAATTCCTGCATTGCTCCCTGCTCCATGGAACGTAACCGTCAAAGACACATTCCCGGTGAGCATCGGATCGAGTTTCACAACGATGTACGAAATGTCCGGCGCGCCGCCGAGCGTCCCAACAGCTTCGACCGTAAGTGGAATTCCGGCTGCGGTTACTGAAAGATCGGCACTCGGCTGCGGCAATCCGATATTCGTAAAGATCATCACGCGGGTACGTTGGTCTGAACTGAAGTTGTGGGAACCAACCACTGAAAATGGATCGCGAACAAACGTCACGGAATCGATTGCGATGACGTGATTAGACGCATCAGTGAAGAGATGTGGCGGATCATTATCCAATATAGTCGCCAGTCCCTGGCTATCCGCAATGGTGGCGTTCGTTGCATTTGAAATATTTACAAAAAATGTTTCATCCAACTCACAACGATGGTCTCCGTAAATGGGCACAGAGATTCGGCGGCTAGTTCCCCCAAAGATTAACTGAGTGCCTGAAACCCATGAATAATCCTCAGTACCTGTAATCGGATGCCCGGGCGTTGCTTCGGTGGCGGTTCCGGGAACAGTCGTATAGGAGAAAGTGACCTGTTGATCTGTCGAATGTGAAAGCGTAACAGTAAAGTCCACCGTACTTGTGCCATCGTCGCCTTCGAGAACCGTTATGTCGCTTATTGAAAGTGTCGGAAGCTGACTCGGCGGACCATCGGATATCGTGCATAAACCCTGCGCGTCAGCGATTGACGCATTCACGGGTTCACTAAGATCGATGGTAAATGTCTCGTTGGGTTCGCTCAATGAATCGCCCACAATTGGAACACTAATATTCTGGCTCGTTGCTCCAGGGCTAAAAGTTAGCATTCCTGATACAGGCTGAAAATCCACTCCAGAAGTTGCCGTCCCTCCAACAGAAGCATATTTAACGCTGACCGTTTGGGAAGCTGCCTGTGAAAGAGTCACTGCGAAAACGGCGTTCGTCGATCCGTTGCCACCTGTAACTGCAACATCCGTAATCGAGATAGAGGGCGGTACTAGCGGGTCGTCATTCAAGATTGTGCCAATCGCTTGTCCGCGGTCGACCGTGACGTCAGTGTTGCACGGCGCGAGATTCACGAGGAAGGTTTCGTTGGGCTCGAAAATCGCATCGGGAAAGATTTGCACTGAGAGCGTGGCTGTGGTCGTTCCTGGATTGAAGAAGATAAATGCCGGCGGATTTGTTAGCCCGTTTCCATACGGTGTGTAGTCACTATTGGCCGTGGCTGTCTGATCGGCAGTCGAAGCCTGTACGCAAACGGATTTTCCGCTCGGGGCTGAAAGAGACAGACCGAACTGTGCGACGGTATTCGCGCCTCCTGTGCCTTCTGTTACTGTTGCATCAGCGATTGAGACCGACGGCGGAGGATCGTTATCGATGATCGTTACTGTTCCAGAGTTCCCCACCGTCGCGCCAACGGCACTTCCCAGCGTCACATTAAATGTTTCGTTAAACTCGTCAATCTGATCGCCGTTAACCAGCACTTGAATGTTCTGACTTGTGACTCGTGGGCCGAAGGTAAGCATTCCAGACGCGGGCTGAAAATCCACCCCACTAGTCGCATTACCGCCACTCGTGGCGTAGTTGACTGTCACGGTACGACCCGTCATCGGAGACAAGCTAACTGTCAGAACTGCCGGCACGCTACCGCTGTCAGGTTCATTGATCGACACGCTGTTCATGGTTAAGACGGGCGGCACATCATGATCCTGCAAGGTTATCACTTGCTCGTTTACAGGCCCTATCGAGTCGACATTCGTGCCGTTGCGCAAACGCACTAGAAAGGTCTCGTCTGGCTCCGTAATAGCATCGTCCATGATGGGGATGTCAAAGCTCTTCGTAGTCTCACCGTCGTTGAAAACAAGAGTGCCGGATGTGACGATATAATCCTGGCCTCCAAGAGCCGTAACATCACGTGTCGAATACTCAAGCGACAAGGTGCCGTGGCTTCCGCCGTTGCGCACGACATTAATCGTGATCAAACCAACATCTTCGATCGCCTTGATTGGCGAGTTGGCAATTTGAGCATTACCGGCAGCTTGACTGACGTCACACGGAGAAAACTCGGAAGTGTTTCCCGCACTGTCCGTGGCCGTTGCTGTAATCACTTTTCCAGGACCCAGTGGCTTGGTGACGACCACCGAAAATTGCGCGTTACCGCTCGCGTCTGTAGCAGCTGACGTGGATCCGAAAGCAATCGCGGCTTCGCCATTTCCAGATGGATCGCAGGCGCTGTTTGCATAGAAATTGATCTGAAACGTGCTATTTGGCGAACTGTTGAGAGAACCGGCGATGGTTGTTTGCGCCGGGTCTGCCACGACTGAGGTTATCAACGGAAAATTCTGGCGATTGTTAGGTCCTGAGTCCGAATCTCCCGAGTCGTTTGCCGTTACGCCGTCGTTGGCGAGATCAAGTCCCAGCCGTCCATTCGAAAAGACAGAATTTCCTGTGATGGAATTGCCAGTGCCATCCAGGACTTCGATGCCGGTCCCAATACCAGTCTCCGCCGTTGGGCCATTGAAGGCCACGATATTTTCCGCCTGAGTTGTGGGGCCGCCAACTATTGTATTAATCGCGCCGGAGATACGTATCCCTTCGACGCGATTCCCCAAGGGCGATGTGCCATCCGCCGCAACTCCGATGTAATTCCCCTGAACGATGTTCCCGATCGGTATGCCACTGCTGCTTGCAATCGACACGCCCCAGCCGTTTCCGGAAATTACGTTACCTGCTCCCGGAATCGATCCACCGATCGTGTTGTTCGAGGAATCAAAAATGGCTACGCCGTAGTTCGTGTTTCCGAAATTCACAGTGCCCGTCGCATCCGTGCCTATGAAGTTACCTTGAATGACGTTGCCGAACGTGCCGTTGACCTGCATAACAATTCCCGCATAGTTGTTCGCCGAGATAACATTGCGAGCCTCAGGAACCGCGCCTCCGACAACATTGTTCGAGGATCCGAGAAAGATTCCGGAAAAGTTACCCAATCGGCTGTCGCCGGCAGCATTCGTCCCAATGAAATTTCCCTGGATCACGTTTCCAGTCGCGTTGACCCCGAACATCGAGATCCCATGAAATCCCGAGCCCGAGATTACATTTCGCGTTCCAGGCGTGGTTCCGCCGATGGTGTTGTTTGGTGAATCATTAATCGTGATCAGATTTCCATTGCTGTTTGTCGTGAGATTGCCTGTCGCGTCGGTGCCGATGTAGTTTCCCTCAATGTGGTTTCCACCCGCCGTCACAATTGAGATTGTAAAATCCTTCGCATGATTCACGATGAGGCCGCGAATCGTGGTGTTACCGCCCTTGATTGTTAACAGACCGCCATTGGGCAAACTCGGAGCATTTAAGCCACTCAACTCGATAAGCGGAGTCCCCGCGAATCCCGGTTGCGTCGTTCCATCGATAATGACAGGATCCGTGATGTCGGGAAGCAATGCGGTCGGAGCAATCGTCTGCAAGCCAGAGCCAATACTGAACGTGATCAAATCAGTTCCGGCATTGGCATTAGCATCGAGAATCGCTTGTCTTAATGAACCAGCACCGCTGTCATTGGTGTTAGTAACTGCGAAGGTAACAGCTGCATGAGCCTGAGGCTGAAAATGCGATCGCAGCTCATACGGCGCAAGCCAAAAACCCAACGCGGTAAGCGCAATCATTAAGATGTGTCTTGCGGGCCTTAACATCTGAACATCTGGGAATGGATGTTGAGTGAGACTGGGACCTTAGAGCCACGAGAATCCCTGCTCGCAGAAAGTCTTAATAACCGTCAAGAAACTGTCAAATGCTCGCTTTATGCGTTGCTACTCCGCGATGGTGCGATCAGCGAGACGCTTGTAAACGACAGGCAGACGAGTGCCAGCGCACCTGTCTAGCGGATCGGACGGCGAGTAGCCGCGATCGTAGATGTGGTTTTTACGCGAGCTTCAGTCGCGGCGAGACGATGATTAATTCCCGCGTGATGAAAATGACAGATGGCGACTGCCAGTGCGTCAGCGGCGTCGTGCGGTTCGGGCACCGATTTCAGCGACAGCAGAATTCGCACCATTTCCTGAACCTGGTGTTTCTCTGCGTTGCCGTACCCCGCAACCGTCAGCTTGATAGAACGCGGCGAGTATTCGCCGATTTCCAGTGAAGAACTTTCCGCCGCCAGCAACGCGACGCCACGAACCTGGCCAAGTTTCAGAGTAACCTTTGGATTGTTTGCGAGGAATGCTTCTTCGATCGCGCACGCGTCAGGGGTTAATCGCGTGATCACTTCATCAAGCGCTCGGCTGATCTTCAGAAGTCGCGAGGAGAATGTGGCGGAGGATTTCAGCCGCACCGCGCCGAATTCGACCAGGCGATAGCTGCGGCCGTTCGCGTCGCCTTCGACGACACCCCATCCGGTACATTCGCTACCAGGATCGATTCCGAGAACACGCACGCCGCGAAACTAACACGCTGACTTTAGATTGTCATTAGAAATTTGCGATTGGGAGTTCGTTTACAACCGCTTTCACGCCGCGGCCATGTCGGCCGCGCTGATATCAAAGTTCGCGGAAACTTTCTGCACGTCGTCATGGTCTTCCAGCGATTCCATTAGCTTGACCATCTGACTCGCCTGCGGGCCCTCGAGCTTAATGTAGTTCTGCGGAACCATTTCGACTTCCGCGACTTGGGGAGTTACGCCTGCGCCCTTGATCGCGTTCTGGACGGATTCGAAACTGTCGGGAGCCGTGATGATTTCCCAGTTATCTTCGTCATCGCGAATATCTTCGGCGCCGGCTTCGATTGCGAGGTCAAACAATTCGTCTTCAGCCTTCGCAGCTTTCTCGACCACGAGGTAGCCCTTCTTTTCAAACATCCAACCGACCGAACCTGATTCACCAAGGTTGCCGCCGTTCTTAGAAAAGATGTGACGAATTTCCGCGACGGTGCGGTTGCGGTTGTCGGTCATGGCTTCGATCAGCAACGCGACGCCGCCGGGCCCGTATCCTTCGTAAGTGATCTCTTCGTAGTTGACGCCTTCTTCTTCGCCGGTGCCGCGACGAATTGCGCGGTCGATCGTGTCGTTCGGCATGTTGCCGGCTTTCGCGTCCGCGATGGCTTTGCGCAAACGCGCGTTCGCGTCCGGATCGCCGCCGCCGGTGCGCGCCGCAACGGTCAATTCCTTAATGAACTTGGTAAACAGTTTGCCGCGCTTGGCATCGAGCGCGCCTTTCTTATGCTTAATCGAATGCCACTTCGAATGTCCCGACATTACAAAAGATCCTTAGTTGGATTGATTGAATTGCCCCGCAGAATATCGCACTGACGTTTAGGAGTGCAACGCGGCCGCGCTATTTAAGCTTGTCGTATTCCTGATGGGCTTCCGCGAGGAGTGGCAGTGCAGAATCGGCTTCCTTCCAAAGGTCGAAGAAATCCTGGTAAGCCTTCCGCGCGGTGGCGTTGTCGCCGCTTAACGCGGATGCGCGCGCATATTGCAAATGCGCCAACGAGTACAGCGGCGAAAGCGGGTACCAGCCGCGATGATCCAAAATCCCTTTGAATTCAGTCGCTGCCTGTGCGCCATTCCCCTGTTTCAGATAAGCCTGTCCGCGCGCGTACTGTGGCCAGAAATCGCCATAGACTTCATATCGGCGCGCACTCTCCAGCAACTGCACGGCCTGTATCGTGTTACCGCGGGCAAGTTCAAGCTGAGCCTTGATCAAAGGAATCGAAACCGATTTGAGCAGACTGTCCTGCGGAAAGCGTTTCAGCATTTCATCGATCAGCGACTGGGCGGCGCCGGCTTGATTGCATACCGCCAGCGCATTGGCGGATTGATGTAAGCTCGAAAGATCCCGCGAAAGTGAAAGCGCCTTCGTCGTCAGGCCCGGGACCTTGTCACATTCGCGAAAAGTGGCGTCGCGAATCGCGTCTTGCAACACAAGCTGCGCCGCGATTTCCTTCAAATTGTTTCGCTGCGCCCAATCTGCGGCTTGCTGACTTAACTGATTTGCTTTCGCGACCTGTCCATGGAACTCGGCCGCTTGCGCCTGCCATGATTCCGAAAGGTATCCGGTGTATTTGCTCGAGGCCCAATCCAACTGCTCCTTGGCGCCCGCTGCATCACCGCGGATGAATGCAAGATGATACAAATTCAGGTGCATCGCATCCGTTTCCAGTTTCTGGCCCAATGCGTTCTGCAAGACCTGTCTCGCTTCATCGAATCGGTTGAGACCGATGAAAGCGATGGCGAGGTTCGCGTGCGCTTTCGCTTCCTTTGGATTCAAGCGCGTGGCTTCACTCGCCTCTTCGACGCCTTTGTCGAACGGACCCGTGAGGGTGTATCGCACCGCGAGCAGGTTGTGCGGTTCCCAATCGCGCGGATAGGTGCGCTTCCAAACCTCGAGCGCGTCAGCCGCCTTGTCGATGTCTCCGGTAACGGCGCCATAATAATTCCACGAGACGTAAAGCTTTTCACGCTCGCTCGCGCGGTCACGATACTCATATGCCTTCGACGCCGCCGCCCGAGACGATTCGTATTGCTTCATGAAGTTGTAACAAGTCGCCATGCGCGCGAAGGCGATCGCGAAACGTGGATCGACTTCCACCGCACGCTCATAAAAAGGAATCGCTTTCGCATAACGACCATTCGAATGCTGCTCCAGCCCGAGGGAGTAATAGCGCAATGCTTCGAGCGATGAAGTCGTCACCTGCTCAATTGGCGCATCGAAATTTTGAATCGAGCTAAGGGTCTCACCCAGCTTTTCACGCAAGCGCGAAGTCGCTGTACCCAAAGACTTCAGCACCTGATCTTTTCCGTCAGCATCAGCCTGATCAGATGCGATCGTGTCGCCTGTCTTGGCGTTCAAAGCCTCCAGCGAAATCACGTAATGATTACCCACACCGGAAATCGATCCGATGAGCATCGCTTTAATGCCCTGACGTTCACAGATTTCGCGCGCAATTTCACGCGTCACGCGCTCTTCCGGCGACTTGTCCATGAATCGCAGGGCATCGTGCACGCGGTCTTCCGAAAGGATGTCGAGGAAAGGCGATTGGCGAAGTTGCGCAGACAGCGCTTGCTTCAAAGTCTCGTCGAACACCGGATCGCCAGTCGTGTTCACAAAGTCTGCAACCAGAATTGTGTCTTTGTCGGTGAGGGTTGCGGTGCGATTGCGAAAACCGAAAAACCAGACTCCGCCGATGAGCAGAACCCCTGCAAGGGCCACGGCGGCCACCGCAATTTTATGACGCCGCATCCCCTCGAAGATGTATTCGGCGCTGGAGACCTTCGTCTGCGCTGCGCTCGAGACGGGACCGGTCGATTGCAAGTTCGCCGGAACCGACGTGTGAATGCTTAAGTGAGATGAGTGATGCGCCGCCTCGGTGTCACCCATGGCAGCGAGCGCGTCGGTCAACTTGTCGGGCGCAATCGATCGTTCCAGTTCGGAACGAAACTCAACCCTTTGTTTTAGCTTCCGCAGGTCAGATTCAAGCTCTTTGACTGTTTGATAGCGCTCATCGACATTCTTGCGCAGCGCTTTCATCACGATCCATTCGAATTCGACCGGAAGTCCCGGCGAAAAGCGCGCGATGGGCGCAGGCTCGCTCTTCGCAATCGCAACGATCACGTCGGTCTTTGTCTCGCCGCTGAATGGCGCGCGGCCTGTCGCCATTTCGTAGAGCATCACGCCGAGGCTCCAGATGTCCGTGCGCGCATCCACGCCCTTTCCGCGCGCCTGCTCAGGCGACATGTATTGCGAAGTGCCCATCACAATTCCGGCGTCTGTCTGCACCAGCGCGCGCGTGATCGCTTCGGTGTCGGTCGTCTCGCTTTGGAACGAGGTATCGATGAGTTTTGCCAAACCAAAGTCGAGCACTTTCACGTGCCCATTCTTGCGAATCATCACGTTCTCAGGCTTGATGTCGCGATGCACAATACCGGCCGCGTGCGCCTCTTCCAGCGCGCCGGTAACCTGAATCGCGATGTCGAGAATCTCGCTGACTTCCATCGGCGGCCCGCCCAGTCGCTTTCGCAACGTAATGCCGTCGATGTATTCGGTGGCGATGTAATGGCGGCCGCCCTCATCACCCATTTCATAAATCGTGAGAATGTTCGGGTGATTCAGAGCTGAAGCGGAGTACGCCTCCTGATCGAACCGAATCAGCCGATCGCGATTTGCGGTAAGTTCTTCATTGAGCACTTTGAGCGCGATTCTGCGGCCGAGTTTCGTGTCTTCGGCCAAATAAACCTCGCCCATGCCGCCCGCGCCGAGCTTTTTGACGATGCGATAGTGCGAGATTGCTTGGTCAATCACCTGTCTTTAGCTTCGAAAAGACGCCGA
>Ga0157375_10002635_pt1 | contig 15534 bp, 21 predicted proteins | sample M35metaG_FD_115311 | JGI IMG/M metagenome (GOLD analysis project Ga0157375, IMG submission 115311) | Miscanthus rhizosphere microbial communities from Kellogg Biological Station, Michigan, USA - M3-5 metaG | ecosystem: Host-associated > Plants > Roots > Rhizosphere > Soil | place: USA: Michigan...
AAAGCCGGCGTGACAGGCCTCGAGACAACTGGCGGAGACGGAGGGATTCGAACCCTCGATACGGCTTTTGACCGTATAACGGTTTAGCAAACCGCCGCCTTCAGCCTCTCGGCCACGTCTCCGGACCCGCAAGGCTTAATGATCCGCTGCTGGACGGTCAACCTCGCTCCCCGGCGTCGAGCCCGCGCGTTTGCCGGCTCCGGGGGTCATGGGGTTGCAGATTAAATCCTGGTTTTCGCCCGTTTGCGCCACAATCCCTGTGCTAAACTTCTAGGCAATCGGAGGGGAAGCCTGCGCCATGGTTTGGCAGTTTTGCCGTAGACCGCTTTTGCATGCGGCCATTGCTGCGGGCGCGATCGCCTGGGCGGCGCCGCAGTCCCTGGCCGACGACGCAGCCTATTGTGTTCATTGCACCGGGCCGGACCAAACCTATGTTTGCAAAGTAGAGGCCGGGGGCGGCAAGGCGAGCGACGCGCTTAAGCTCTACTGCGTCGTGCGCACCGCAAAAGAAGGTCATCACGCCTCCTGCTCGGCTGAACGCAACTCGCCATCCTGCATCGGTGTCGAGAAGGTCTACAGCTATGACGGCCCGATGCCCGAGGATCTGGCGGCCGCCCCGCGCGTGAAGAAGCTAACCGACAAAATCGAGAACGAGCAGAAGTCGTTCGACAAGCCCAAAGGCGACGGCAATGCCCCCAAGACCCTCGTCGAACTGGGCGGTCGCGCGGTGAATGCGTCGCGGCAGGGTTGGCGGAATGCGCGCGGCGTGCTCAGCGGGTCATCGAGCGACCAAACGATGCCAGCCGGCGAGCCGCTTACCCTCGAGGAGCAGAACGCGGCGATTGCCGCTCAGACCGCGCCACCAAACCCGAGCCTCGAGGCGTCGCATCCCAACCGGGTGCAACGCGCCTATCGCTGCATGATGTCGTTGTTCCGGCGTTGCAACGGCGACTCCGCCGAAGGGGCGCCGATCCGCTAGCGCCTTATTGCGGCCCCTGCCCTGCGCCGAAGCTTTGTCCTGCCGCAGAAACGATCATGGCCGGGCGAGCCGGCCATGACGAAGTCGGTTTGACGCCGCTCTCTTTAGTGGGTTTGCAGCCACTCGCGGGCGAGCCTCTGCGCCTCTGCCACTTGGTCGGCCGACATCTCGCGGGCTAGCTCGACGCGATAGCTGCGCGCGTCTTCGTTGCCCCGCGCCGCCGCGAGGTTGAACCATTTGTGAGCGACGACGAGATCTGCCGCCACGTCCCGCCCGGTGGCATAGAGCATCCCGAGTTCGAACAGGGCATCAGGCGCCCCCGTCTGTGCCCCGAGCTCGATCTGCTCCGCCGAAATCTCCATCCGTGCCATCCCCATGCCCCCCATTACCACTCGTCTGACAGACCCCTGTCGAATATTCTGGTGAAGAGACAAGATTTCCCTCTGTCTTTTCTTCCGTTCGACGCGGTAATCATGGGATAGCAATTTCAACAACTTCTGAATGGGCGTGATTAATGCAAGCTAACTAAATCTATAACGTCGAGTAATATTAGTTTACATTGCGCGCTAATCGGCGGCTCATCCGTTAAGCTTTGGGTTTTGCAAGGATTTGTTGACCAATGGTCATCACGCCTCGATAACCAAGAAACAGATTTCGGCGCTGGCGATCTATTGCTTGGGATCGGCGACCGCGATCTCCCAGATCCACTGTCGCGCCGCCGCACCCGGCGGATAAGGCTGCCAGGGAACGACCACGCGCTGGGGCGTGACGGCAACGCTGCCCGCAATCTTGGCGAACTCGCTCGCGGCCTCCTTGGGCAGCCGGTTGTCCGACCCTTTGCGCCAGACCACCGCCACCTTCGAGGTGAGGTCGCTCGCGCGGATAGGCGGCGCATAAGCCGGAGGCTCCGTCCTGACGATCCGCGCCTCGGGAAACAGGCGGCGCAAATTCCCAGCGTCGTGGCGATCCGCAGCAACCAACGTGCCGTTCTTGAAGCCCTGCGCCTCGAGCGCGGCGGCGAGGCCATCATAGGGAACGCCAATGCGGCACTTGCGGCAATCGGCACCCATGGCATGCAACGCATCGCCCAGCCTGATGGGCACCACGATCAGCGTGACGGCGCCCAGCACCGTGGCAAGCACGGCGAGCCGCCGCGAGGGGTTGCCGCTCGTCTCCACAAGCCCGATTAGCAACAACGGCGTGAGCAAGAAAAAGGGATGCATGTAGCGCTCGAGATAATGCGTGGTGCCGGTCAACAGCGCGCCAAGGATCAACACGATAAAGCCACCGATGGTGATGTGCAGGAGAAGCAGCCGCCAATCCGGCTCGCCGCCCCCGAACGTTCGCGGGCTCACGGCGCGTTTGATCGCGGCCCATCCCTCGCGCAGGACGCCCGGAAACAGCACGAGCACGATCAGATCGAGCGGAAAGAGAAAAGCCAGCGGCGCATAAATCGCCTTGCCGAGACCGATTAGCGTCGCCTTGAGGCGGTTCGTCTCGGCAAGCGGCGCCATGGCCGACCCATACAACGCGACGAGATCGTGCCGGCCCGCGATGAGCCAAGCGACGAACGGCACGGTGACCGCGGCGGCCGCGCCGACGCTCAGCAGCAGGCGCCAGTCGAGCAGGCGGGCGCGCAATACAGGCTGCCACAGCGCGGCGCCGAGCAGCACCACGAGGAAGCCGGCGAAGCTATATTTGCTGAGCAAGCCGAGACCGACGATCGCCCCTAACAGGACGTAGTCGACGCTCCTGCCCCGCTCGGCGATACGCATGAACGACCATATCGAGGCGGCGACGGCGCAAATCAGCGCCATGGTCTGCGTCACGCCCTCATGCAGGTTCCAACCGATATGGTAGAGCAACAGCGGCGACAGCGCCGCGACCGCCGCCCATCTCTGATCGGTGAAGATGCGCTTGGCCACGAGATAGAGAAATGCAAAGGTCGCCGTGAGCAGCCCATATTTCAAAAAGAGAAAGCTCGGTAGCGTGGGTCCGGTAACCCGCTGCACCGACCACAGCATCCATCGTAAAGCGGCGGCTGCTTCAGCACATAGCCCGGCTCGAGGGTCTGGGCCAGAACGTTGGAGGTGACGTCGTCCTGCGGCAGATTGGGCGAGATCGCAAGGCGCATGCCCGCGTAGACCAGGCCGTAGAGCAGACCTACCGAGACGACGCCCGCCAAGCCGAATGGCCCGGAGGAGGTCTCCGCCCTTCCCGCCACCCGGCCCGCAACTGTCGCCTGACCCGACATCGCTTATCCCGACAAACGAGGGCAAACGCTAGGGCCCACTCATGTCAGTTTTACGTCGCAACCTGCGATCGATTGGCAGGCCAATACTTACGGCAGCAGCACGGTCGAACCGGTGGTGAGGCGGGATTCAAGATCGTGATGCGCCCGCGCCGCCTCCACCAACGGATAGGTCTGGTTGACGGCGATCTTCACCTTGCTCTCGCCGATGACCTCGAACAGATCGTTCGCCGTGGCGACCAGGTCCTTGCGTGATCTCGTATAGTCATTGAGCGAAGGCCGCGTGGCGAACAGAGAGCCCTTTTGCGACAGCAGCGTGATCTTGAACTCCGGCACCGGGCCCGACGACTGGCCGAAGCTCACCCACGTGCCGAGCGGCTTGAGGCAATCGAGCGAAGCGGGAAATGTTTCCTTGCCGATGGAGTCGTAGACCACGTCGACGCCTTTGCCCTTAGTGTAGTCCTTCACCTTGGCGACCAGGTCCTCCTCGCGAATATTAATGACATGGTCGCAGCCATGCGCCCGGGCAATCAGCGCCTTGCCGGCGGAACCGACCGTGCCGATCACCGTGGCTCCGAGCGAGTGCGCCCACTGGCAGGCGATCAGGCCGACGCCGCCGGCGGCGGCATGGAACAACAGCGTCGTGTCGCGCTCGACTTTGTAGGTCCGCCGCAGCAGATATTGCGCCGTCATGCCTTTCAGCATGATCGCCGCTGCGGTCTCGTCGCTGACCTCGCTCGGAATCTTCACCACGCGGTCGGCTGCGATTAACCGCTCTTCGGCGTAAGCGCCAGCCGGACCCGCATAAGCGACCCGGCGCCCCACTTTGAGGTCGCGCACGCCCTCGCCGACCGCGGTGACGATGCCGGCCCCTTCCATCCCTGGAATGAAGGGAAACGAAGGCTGTGGGTAGAGACCCGTGCGCAGATAGATGTCGATGAAATTCAGCCCGATCGCCGTCTGCTTGATCCTGACCTCGCCTGGGCCAGGCTCGCCGACCTTGACCTCCTCCCATTTGAGGACGTCGGGTCCGCCATACTCATGCACCCGGATCGCGTGCGTCATGCGATCCCGAGCTTTTTCTTGACGAGATCGTTCACGGCTTGCGGGCTCGCCTTGCCGCCGGTGGCCTTCATCACTTGGCCGACGAACCAGCCGGCCAGCGCGGGTTTGGCCTTCGCCTGCTCAGTCTTGTCGGGATTGGCGGCAATCACCTGATCGACCGCCGTCTCGATGGCGCCCACGTCGGTGACTTGCACCAGTCCGCGCGCCTCGACGATCGCGTTCGGCTCGCCGCCCTCCGTCCAGACGATGTCGAACACGTCCTTGGCGATCTTGCCGGAGATCGTGCCGCCCTTGATGAGATCGAGGATGCTGCCGATCTGGTGCGCCGTGACAGGGCTATCAACGATGCCGCGGCCCTCCTTGTTGAGACGCCCGAACAGCTCGTTGACCACCCAGTTGGCCGCCTGCTTGGCGTCGCGTCCCTCCGCCACCGCCTCGAAATAATCGGCCGACTCCTTCTCGGCGATCAATACGTCGGCGTCGTACGGGCTCAGGCCATAGTCGGCGATGAAGCGCGCGCGCTTGGCGTCAGGAAGTTCGGGCAGATTGCGCCCGAGCGCGTTCACGTAGTCCTGCGTCAACTCGAGCGGTAGCAGATCCGGATCGGGGAAATAGCGATAATCGTGCGCCTCTTCCTTGGAGCGCATCGAGCGCGTCTCCCCAGTCTTGGCATCGAACAGCCGGGTTTCCTGCTGAATTGAGCCGCCCTCTTCAAGGATCTCGATCTGCCGGCGCGCTTCATGTTCGATGGCCTGGCCGATGAAGCGGATCGAGTTGACGTTCTTGATCTCGCAACGCGTGCCTAACGGGTCGCCCGGCCGGCGCACCGAAACATTGACGTCGGCGCGCAGCGAGCCCTGCTCCATATTGCCGTCGCAGGTGCCGAGATAGCGCAGGATGGTCCGGAGCTTGCTGACATAAGCGCGCGCCTGCTCGGACGAGCGCAAATCCGGCTTCGACACGATCTCCATCAGCGCCACGCCCGAACGGTTGAGATCGACATAGGAATATTGCGGGTGCTGATCGTGCAGGCTCTTGCCCGCGTCCTGCTCAAGATGCAGGCGCTCGATGCCGACAGTGACGCGTTCGCCACCCAACAGATCGACGATCACCTCGCCCTCGCCGACGATCGGACTCTTGTACTGGCTGATCTGATAGCCCTGCGGCAGGTCGGGATAGAAATAGTTCTTCCGGTCGAAGATCGAATTGAGATTGATCTTCGCCTTCAGCCCGAGCCCGGTGCGGATCGCCTGCGCGATGCAGGCCTCGTTGATCACGGGCAGCATGCCGGGCATGGCGGCATCGACCAGGCTCACATGCGAATTGGGCTCGCCGCCGAACTCGGTCGAAGCGCCCGAGAACAGCTTGGCGTTGGAGGTGACCTGGGCATGCACCTCCATGCCGATCACCACCTCCCAGGACCCGGTCTCGCCTTCGATGAGATTGTCTTTTTCAGTCTTGGCGTCCATCGCGGCCGCTACTCCTTGCCCTCGGTCTGCTTCTGCAGCTTTTCCTCCTCGTACTGGATGAACCAGCCGATCATCTGCCGCCACAGCGCCTCGGCAAGCTCCGGCGGCAAGCCCTGTTCCGCCGCCCGCGTGCGCACCTTGTCGATGACCTGCTGGATGCGCCACGGCACGCGCGCTTCCGCCGGCGACCGCTTGAGCTGCCACGCGCGATCCACGTAGGAAAACCGCTCGCCAATCAGATCGACCAGGGCCTGATCGATGCGGTCGATCTCGGCCCTTAACTCCTCCATCGTGCGGCAATCCTTGGGTTTGCGCGGCGCCATGATGCGATCCTCTAGTCCGATATGACGGCGTCGGCCTCGATCTCGACCAGCCAGTTCGGACTGATAAAGCCCGAGACTTCCAGCATGCTCGAGGCGGGCCGAATATCGCCGAAAAACTCGCCATGCACGCGGCCCACCGCTTCCCAATGGGCGATGTCCACCAGGTATGTGCGCGTGCGGATCACGTCCTTGAGGTAGCGCCGGGATCTTCGAGCGACTTGGCGATGATCTCGAGGATGGCGCGGGCCTGCGCTGATGGATCGCCGATCGCCACTCTCTTGCCACCCGAGCCTGCGGTCGTGCCGCCGACGGTAACGATATTGCCGATCCGCACCGCGCGCGAGAAACCGATCACCGGCTCATACGGGCTCCCTGAGGACACCAGAACACGCTTCGTCGCCATATCGTTCATGCAGCCTTGCTCCACCAATCGTGCGGCCTGGCGAGCGGGCCTGCCGCAGCCTCGATCACGCGTCCGGTGCGGAAAAGGGTCTCCTCGTCGAACGGCCTGCCGATCAGCTGAAGCCCGAGCGGCGTCCCCTCCGACGACAATCCGGCCGGGACGGAAAGACCTGGCAGCCCCGCCATGTTCACCGTCACCGTGAAGATGTCGTTGAGATACATCTCGAGCGGGTCTCCCGATTTCTCGCCGAGCGCAAAGGCCGGCCCCGGCGTGGTCGGCGTCAGGATCGCATCGACCGTCTCGAACGCGGCATCGAAATCGCGCTTGATCAAGGTCCGCACCTTCTGCGCCTTGAGATAATAGGCGTCGTAATAGCCCGCCGACAGAACATACGTGCCGATCAGGATGCGCCGCTTAACCTCGGCGCCAAAACCGGCTGCGCGCGTGTTCTCGTACATGGAGATCACGTCGGAACCCTTCTCGCGCAAGCCGTAGCGCACGCCGTCATAACGGGCGAGGTTGGAGGAGGCTTCGGCTGGCGCGACGATATAATACGAGGGCAGCGCGTATTTGGTGTGCGGCAGGCTCACGTCCTTGATCTTGGCCCCGGAATCCTTCAGCCACGCGATGCCCTGATGCCACAAAGCGTCGATCTCGGGCGCCATGCCGGGCACGCGATATTCCTTGGGGATGCCAATGGTGAGCCCCTTCACTCCCCGCTCCACGGCGGCCTCGAAATCCGGCACGGGCATGTCGACGCTGGTCGCGTCCTTGGGATCGGGACTCGCCATGACCTTGAGCAGGATAGCCGCGTCCTTGACCGTGCGGGCTATCGGGCCCGCCTGGTCGAGCGAAGAGGCGAATGCCACGATGCCCCAGCGCGAGCAGCGGCCATAAGTCGCCTTGATGCCGACCGTGCCGGTCACCGCCGCCGGCTGCCGGATCGAACCGCCCGTGTCGGTCGCGGTCGCCCCCATGCAGAGCCTTGCCGCCACGGCGGCCGACGATCCGCCCGATGAGCCGCCCGGCACCAGCTTGGCGTTTGACCCCTTACGCTGCCAAGGATTGACCACCGGGCCATAAAAGCTCGTCTCGTTCGACGAGCCCATGGCGAACTCATCGTTATTGAGTTTGCCGAGCATCACCGCGCCGGCAGCCCACAGATTGGCCGTCACCGTCGATTCGTAGGTGGGCGTGAAGCCATCGAGAATGTGCGAGCAGGCGGTGGTGCGGACCCCCTTGGTGCAGAACAGGTCCTTGATGCCGAGCGGGATGCCTTCCAGCGCGCCCGCCTTTCCTTGCTTCAATCTCTTGTCGCTTGCAGCGGCCATCTCCAGCGCACGTTCAGGCGTCTTGAGGATGAAGGCGTTGAGCGCGTCGTTAGCCGCCTCGATTGCGTCGACATGCGCGCGCGCAAGCTCGTCGGCCGAAAACGACTTCTTGGCCAAGCCGTCGCGCGCTTCGGCGATGGTGAGTTCGGTGAGCTTGGTCACGGATTTACGGCTTCACGCTCTCGCAGCGGAAAAAGGCATCTTGGTCGTCCTCCTGCGCGCTCGCGCCGGCATCGGCACCGGCATCGCCGGCCGCGGCCTGGTTGTCGTCCGTCTTGGGCCGGTCCACTTCCGAGGGGTCGAGATCGTCGGGGATCGTCGAGGACTCGTCGTCCGTCTCGTCGTAGGAGCCCTGTTGCACCGTCATGCGCGTGACGCTGAGATCGCCCGTTTGCTTTTGCACGATGGCGAACACATCGGGAAAGGTAAAGCCCGGCTCCTCGCAAAACGCGGTTGCCAGCCAACTCGTCGCGTTGTGCGGCGTGACGTTGACGAAGTCGCAGCGCTCCGCATTCGCGCTGGTCCCCGTCTTGCTGAACACAGTGAAATCGAAGTCCTGGCCAAGCTCGATGACGGTCCTGTCTTTCAGCTTGGCGCAGCCCTCTTTCGACGACGCGAACGTCCCCTCGGGCAGGCCTTGCGCGAGCGCCACGCCAGCGGCGGCGAGCCACACTCCTAAGCCAAGCAGAACGGCTCGGTGCATGACTCTTTCCTATTCGACGATCTTCGGCACAACGAAATAGCCGTCATCGACCGCTGGCGCATTTTTCAGGATATCGGCGGCGCAAAATCCGTCGGTGACCGCGTCCTTGCGCTGCTTCATGGTCATGGCGGCGACCCGCGTCATGGGCTCGATGGCACTGGTGTCGATCTCGTCGAGCTGGGCGACCCAATCGAGGATCCCCGACAGTTCCTGCTCGAGCCGGCCCGCCTCCTCCTCGGTGATGGCGAGGCGGGCAAGGCGGGCAATGCGGCAGACCGTGGCGCGATCGACGGACATGGGGAAGCCTGGATTTCTCGCGTTCCTGAGGGGCTCGTCTAGCACCGCGGGACCTTACCGGCAACTTGGCATCAGGCCTCGAAGGCAACCCCGACCTCGGGCACGAGCACGGAATCGCTATGCATTTCCTCGATGAATTTGTCCGCGGTCTGGTCGAGCACGGGGAAGGTCCGGTAATGACAGGGCACGATCAGCTCGAATTCGAAAAACCGCTTGCAGGCGAGCGCCGCCGTCTTGGCGCCCATCGTGTAGCGGTCGCCAATCGGCACGAAACCGATCTGCGGCCGATAGATTTCGTTGACCAAGCCCATGTCCGAGAAGATGCCGGTATCGCCCATATGGTAGACCGTCCTGCCGCCGCTCGTCGCGATCACCAGCCCGCAGCAAGCGCCGAGATAAACCGGCCGCCCATCCACGATGTGCGAGGCCGAATGCCAAGCCGGAACGAAGGCAAGCTCGAAGTCGCCATGGTAAAGCGTGCCGCCGGTATTGCCCGGATCGACCTTGTCCACGCCGCGGCCGGCCATATAGGTGGCGAGTTCGTGCACGGCCAAGAGCTGGGCGGCGGTCTCCTTGCAGATACGCACGGTGTCGCCGGTATGGTCCTCATGCCCATGCGTGAGAGCAACATGCGTCACGCCGTTCACTGCCTTGTGCAAGGGAATCCCGGCCTCCTCGAAGGTGGCGTTGCCGGTGAGGAACGGATCGATCAGGATGCTGCTCCCGCCCGTGTCGATGCGGAAACAGGAATGGCCGAACCAGGTAATCTGCATGCGTCTAACCCTTTGATGCGCCTCTCGTGACTGTAGCACCTCTGGTAACGATCGAAGACCTGCCGCCCCTGCTTTCCCGCGAGTCGCGCCTGCTCGGCCTCGATGTCGGCACCAAGACCATCGGCATGGCGCTGTCTGACGTAACGCGTTCGGTCGCCACGCCCTACCATACGGTGCGGCGGACCAAGTTCACAGCGGACGCGAGCCTGATCCAAGCGGCGATCGAGGAGCATGAGGTGGGGGCGGTCGTGATCGGCCTTCCTCTTAATCTCGACGGCTCGGAGGGGCCGCGCGCGCAGTCGACGCGGGCCTTTGCCCGCAACCTTACCGCTCGCATCGCCGTGCCCATGCTGTTCTGGGACGAGCGGCTTTCGACCGCCGCCGTCGAGCGGCATCTCATCGACGCCGACGCCTCTCGCAAACGGCGCGCCGAGGTGATCGACCGCCTGGCGGCAGCTTATATCCTGCAAGGCGCGCTCGACCGGCTAAGGCGACTGAGCGAGATCGGTTAGTCTGAGATTGTCGTTGAAGATCAGGTAGCCTGCCGGAACCTCGGGGCACAAGCCCGCTCCGCAAATCAAGACCGTTGAAATCACATTGCCAACGGCGAGCACGAACAGAAGTGCGAACGCCGTGAGCGGCAACACGCTCAGGCGAGTGGACCAGGGGTCGGAACGCGCGAATTGACGATCGTCGAGCAGCAGAACGGCGCAGCCGACGATCATCAGCGCGAAGGCGATGAAGGCCCACGTGTAGAGATGCAAGCCGAAGATCGCGTTGCCGTAGCCGGGGCTGCCAGGGGCGATGTGGATTAGCATCTGCCGCAAGGAGATGGCGGTGCCGGCCGCGGCGCTTAGGATCGTGACGCCATATTGGCTCGGCCTCGGGCCGAACACGAGATTAAGCGCAAGCCCGCAGCCCGCGGCAAAGAACGCTCCCCGTTGCAGGATGCATAAGGGGCATGGCAGGTCGCGAAACCAGAGCTGATCGATCAAGGCGAGCGCGAGCACCGTATCGACGGCAATCAGTCCCAAGGCGTTGAGGAGCCTCGACAGGTCCCCTGGCACGCGTTCCCCCTAACTCACAGCGCGATGTTCAGAACATCGGTCATATGCACGCGGAACAGCACGAGCAACACCACGAGACCCGCGATCCAAAAGCCCATCGCCGCCCCGCGCTGCCTGAGCCAAGTCGCTCCGAGGCCGCAGGCAAACAGAAGAAAAGGCAAGCTCATCATGGCGCAGCCTCCGCCTGACCGACTCCGTGCCGGCTTCAGTCATTCCCGTCGCGCGAGTCTCGGTGATTGGCACGTGAGCCGTAATCGGCAAGGTATTGAAATTCCGGGCGCCATGGCAAGGAAGAACGGCACCCCCGGCCCTCTCCTCGCAAAGCAAGAGGCCCCTTCGAGAGGCGGCCTCAAAAAGAACGGCAGCGCAGGGCCTCTCAATCCAAAGCGCTTAGCAGCGTGCGCACCAGCACCGGTAAGGACCGCACACGCGATGACGTCCGGGAGGACAATATGGCCCCAAGCCGTAACAGGCGGTCGTCTCGACCGGAGAATAGTTTTTGGCAGCAGCCGGGAGGTTCCAGGCACCCGACCTCCATGTCATCGCGTCGACCTTCCATGCCATGCCGCCCGCAAGTCGCAAGCCGACGCCAAAATTCATGCGCGTCCTGCCGCCGCGTGACAGCGACGGCGATGGGGCCGACCTCTCTGTCCGTCGGCGCTTACCTCAGTTGCGCGCGCCCGCTTGCCGCATCGCTTGGCTCGGCCTATACAGTGCCCTTTAATGAGCATTGCGGCCGACTCGAACCTCTCTTTTCCTCATCGCCATCTTCTTGGAATCGAAGGCCTTTCTCGAGACCAGATCACGGCGCTGCTCGATCTGTCGGAAGAGGCGGCGAAACTCAGCCGGCAAATCGCCAAGAAGCGCGACGACCTGCGCGGCCGCACCCTGATCAACCTGTTCTTCGAGGCCTCGACCAGGACCCAGAGCTCGTTCGAGCTCGCCGGCAAGCGGCTGGGCGCCGACGTCATGAACATGGCGGTGGGGACGTCTTCCGTACAGAAGGGCGAGACCCTGATCGACACGGCGGTGACGCTCAACGCCATGCGCCCGGACATCCTCGTGGTGCGCCATCATGCGGCGGGCGCGGTCGAGCTGCTGTCGCAGAAGGTCGATTGCTCCGTGATCAACGCGGGGGACGGAAGCCACGAGCATCCGACGCAAGCTTTGCTCGACGCGCTCACCATCCGCCGCCACAAGGGCGACATCGAGGGCCTGATCGTCGCCATCTGCGGCGACATTCTTCACTCCCGCGTGGCGCGGTCCAACATCCTGCTGCTCAACACGCTCGGCGCCCGCGTCCGCGTCGTCGCGCCGTCGACGCTGCTCGCCGCCGGCATCGAACGGCTCGGCGTCGAGGTCTATACCTCGATGTGGGACGGCCTGGCCGATGCCGATATCGTCATGATGCTGAGGCTTCAGCGTGAGCGCATGACCTCGAGTCTGGTGCCGAGCACCCGCGAATATTTTCACTTCTTCGGCCTCGACTACGACAAGCTCGCCCGAGCCAAGCCGGACGCACTCATCATGCATCCTGGTCCGATGAACCGCGGCGTCGAGATCGACTCCAACGTCGCCGACGACGCGCGAAGCGTCATCCGCGAGCAAGTGGAGATGGGCGTGGCGGTCCGCATGGCCGTGCTGCAGGCGCTCGCGCGCCATCTGCCGAACGAATGACGGCGATGCAACCCTATCCGCCAGAGCAACGCTCGCGCACCGTCGCCTTGATCAATGCGCGCCTGCTCGACCCTGCCTCGCGGCTGGATCGTCAAGGAGGCTTGCTGATCCGGGACGGCCTCATCGTCGATTTCGGGCCGCATGTCGCCGGGGGCGTCGCAGGCGATGCCGAGATTATCGATTGCGGCGGCCACCTGCTCGCCCCCGGTCTGGTTGACATGATGGTGTTTACGGGCGAGCCCGGGCACGAGCATCGCGAGACGCTGGCCACGGCGAGCCGTGCCGCCGCCGCCGGCGGAGTCACCACCATCGTCTGCATGCCGAACACCGATCCCGTGATCGACGACGTGGCTCTGGTCGACTTTATTCTGCGGCGCGCCCGCGACACCGCATTGGTGAACGTTCATCCCATGGCGGCCATGACCAAGGGTCTGCTCGGCGAGGAAATGAGCGAGATCGGACTCCTGCGGGATGCAGGCGCCATCGCCTTCGCCAACGGCAAAGCCAGCCTCGCCAACGCCAAGGTCATGCGCAACGTGCTCGCTTACGCCAACGATTTCGGCGCGCTGATCGTACATCATTTGGAAGATCCCTGGCTCGCCAAGGACGGCGTGATGAACGAGGGCGAGGTCGCGACCAGGCTGGGACTTCGCGGCATCCCTTCGGCCGCCGAGACCATCATGCTCGAGCGCGACATTCGCCTGGTCGAGCTTGCCGGCGGCCGCTATCACGCGGGCCAGATCTCCTGCCGCGCCTCGCTCGACATCATCCGCACGGCAAAGCTGATGGGCTTGCCCGTCACTTGCGGGGTGTCGATCAACCACCTGACGCTGAACGAGAACGACATCGGCCCCTATCGCACCTTCTTCAAGATGAAGCCGCCGCTCCGGTCGGAGGACGATCGCCGCGCCATGGTCGAAGGCTTGGCGAGCGGCGATATCGATGTGATCGTCTCGGCCCACGATCCACGCGGCGCCGAGGGCAAGCGCCGCCCATTTGCCGAGGCCGCCGACGGGGCCGTGGGCCTCGAGACCTTGCTCGGCGCCGCGCTTCGTCTCTACCACAATGGGGAGATCGAGCTTGGGCGGCTCTTGCAAGCGCTCACGGTAAATCCGGCGCGCTTGCTCAAGCTTGGCAGTGGCCGGCTCGCCAAGGGCGCGCCCGCTGATCTCGTGCTGATCGATCTCGACCGGCCCTGGGTGGTCGAGCCGGAAGCGTTGCGGTCGAAATCGAAGAACACGCCGTTCGATGCGACCAGGCTTCAGGGCCGGGCCCTGCTGACCTTCGTTGCCGGTCGCCTCGTCTACAATTACGCTGAGTAATCTCTCGGCGTTCAAAGAGGGTGATCGATGCCGCCTTCCGAGGCTTGGGAACAAGCCCTCCCCTTGCTCCTCGCCCTTTGTTTCTTGAGCTTCGGGTTCGGCTATCTGCTCGGTTCCATCCCCTTCGGACTCATCCTCGCCAAGCTCGCCGGGTTCGGCGATTTGCGGCAGATCGGCTCCGGCAATATCGGCGCGACCAATGTTTTGCGCACCGGCAACAAGGGCCTGGCTGCGCTCACGCTGCTGCTCGATCTGCTGAAAGGGACCGCCGCGGTATGGGGGGGGTCGCATTTCGGCCCCTACGCCGCAATGGCCGCCGGACTAGGCGCTTTTCTCGGCCATCTCTTTCCGGTTTGGCTCAGCTTTCGCGGCGGCAAAGGCGTGGCGACTTATCTCGGCGTGCTGCTTGGCCTCTACTGGCCTGCCGCGGCGGCGTTCTCCGCCATCTGGCTGATCGCGGCCTTCGCCACGCGCTATTCCTCCCTCGCTGCGTTGGTGGCGAGCGCGGCAAGCGTCGGAATGCTCGTGCTGACCGGACAATGGCGGCTCGCGGGCTTGTTCCTGCTGCTTACGCTCATTCTCTACATCCGGCACGCCTCCAATATCGGGCGCCTGGCGAGAGGCGAGGAGGCGCGCATTGGCGAGAGGGCCGTCTAAGATCGCGACCAAGCCGAAGGGCGCGGGCCGGCTCAACCATCATCAGCACATCGCCTGGCTCAGGTTGATCAGAAGCGAGAATGTCGGGCCCGCCACCTTCCGCGCTCTGGTCAATGAATTCGGCGGCGCCGAGGCCGCGATCGATGCGCTGCCGCTTTTTTTCCCGGCGCGGACGGACGCTCCGACATCCGCCTTTGCACCGCGGCCGAAGCCGAGGCCGAGCTCGCAGCGGCGGATCGCCTCGGAGCAAGCCTCGTTGCCTTCGGCGAGCCTGGATATCCGCCCGCGCTCGCCCAGGTGGATGCGCCGCCGCCGCTGCTTTACGCCAAAGGCAAGCTCGAGCTCGCCAATATTCCCATCGTCGCCATTGTCGGCGCCCGCAACGGCTCGGCGGTCGGGCAAAAAATTCACCCGTCAGATCGCCACCGAGCTCGCGCTCGAAGGCTTCGTCATCGCCTCGGGACTAGCCCGCGGTATCGATACGGCGTCGCACATGGCAGCCTTGGAACACGGCACCGTCGCCGTGCTGGCTGGCGGCATCGACATCGTGTATCCGCCCGAGAATGCGGAGTTGCAGCACGCGATCGGCGAGCGCGGCCACCTGATCAGCGAGCCCTCCCGGCTTCTCGCCACGCGGCAAGGATTTCCCGCGGCGCAACCGGCTGATCTCGGGGATCTCGCTCGGCGTGGTGGTGATCGAGGCCGCCGAGCGCTCAGGCTCGCTGATCACCGCCCGCTTCGCCGGCGAACAGGGACGCGAGGTCTTCGCCGTTCCCGGCAGCCCGCTCGATCCGCGCTCGGCGGGGACCAATAATCTCCTGAAGCAGGGCGCCTGCCTCGTCACCTCGGCGCGCGATATTCTGGAAAACCCTCGCGCCAATCCTCGGCCGGCCTCCTGCCCCGCCGCCGCCGACGAGCATCGGGCGCCCGAGCCGCTGCCCGACATTCGCCAAAGCGAACGCGAGTTGGTCGTGTCAGCGCTTGGCCCAAGCCCGGTCGATATCGACGAGCTGATCCGCGCCACCGGCGTGACGACGAGGAAGGATCATATCGTGCTGCTCGAGCTCGACCTGGCCGGCAGGCTGCAACGGCATGGGCAGCAACTCGTGTCGCTCAAGGTCTGACGGCCTGGAGCTTATCCGCCGGTCTTCTCGTTATTGGCTTCCTCGAGGGCCACGGTGATGAGGTAGGCCAGGAACGGCATCTGCGCACTATAG
>Ga0157375_10002636_pt1 | contig 15528 bp, 13 predicted proteins | sample M35metaG_FD_115311 | JGI IMG/M metagenome (GOLD analysis project Ga0157375, IMG submission 115311) | Miscanthus rhizosphere microbial communities from Kellogg Biological Station, Michigan, USA - M3-5 metaG | ecosystem: Host-associated > Plants > Roots > Rhizosphere > Soil | place: USA: Michigan...
ACCACTTTTTCGTACTTCATAATGTAAATGGGCGCCTGTCGAACGTCCGGTTGAACCTACTTTGCCTATCACATCTCCTGTTTTTACCGATTGACCCTCGTTTACGTCGATATGCGACAAGTGTCCGTAAAGTGTCTGGAAATCGTTTTTATGCTGAACGATAATGCAATTGCCATAACCGCCTTTTCGGCCGGTAAACACCACATTACCATCAGCGGTAACATGTACCGGATCGCCTTTGGCGCCTCTGAAGTCTATACCGGGATGCAATTCCGCATGTTCGGACTCGAATGGGTCGCTACGGTAACCAAACGCCGAAGTAATGGAACTTAGCCGCGGATAACCCATTGGTGTAAATGCCACGCTGTTGAGCAACCGGCTCATGTATTCATCATACAGCGAATATTTTTCGTTGTCGCTCATGCTGGGCGCAGCAATATTTTTATCGCCACCGATTGAATTGGTAGAGAAACCTTTTAAGCCTCTTTTTCTGAGGTAATCATTGATTTTCTCGAGCTTGTTTTGTATGGATTGAATATAACTGTTAGCCGAACTGGTTGACACGGTAGCCGCATCGTTTAACGCCGTCGCAGTGGATACTTTACCTTTTAGCTGGGCAATTTGCGATAGCAGTTTCTGTTTTTCCTGCTCGCTTTGATTGTCTTTTGAATTCAGGTAAACAATGGTGCCGACAAGTGAGGCGATGACCAATACTACCGAAGCAATGTAATGCTTGACTCTTTTCAGGTGCTTGGTTTTTACCCGGATGGCCTGGGTTTGTTCCTGATTTTTGTTGACAATAATGATCGTGCTGAAGTTTGTAAGTTTCAGGTTCATATCTTTAGTTAGGGGCTAATAGGGCATGAATATAAGACAATAGACGCACAATAAATCATTTTATTTTGACTTCCGTGCGCAAAAATAGTCTCCCTCACAACAAAAATCAGTATTACCCTCTTATACGCGTTTCGTCAGGTAAATGTTATTATTGTTAGCAGAAATATTTTACTTTTAAATCATTTAGTACTTTTACCAAAAATTTTAAAAGTGATGATGTACCCGGAATATCTGGTTGCTCCGATGAGGGAGGAACTGACAAGAGTAGGTTTTGAAGAGTTAAAAGATGCGGATGCCGTAAAAAACGCCATTGAGAGCGAAGGTACCGTATTTGTGATGGTGAATTCGGTTTGTGGTTGCGCTGCTGCTAACGCCCGTCCTGCGGCAAGAATAGCATCACAAAATGCAAAACATCCTGATAAACTGGTAACCGTTTTTGCCGGTATGGAAAAAGATGCTGTTGATACTGCACGTAACTATATGCTGCCATATCCTCCATCCTCGCCTGCTATGGCTTTATTTAAAGACGGCAAGCTGGTCCACATGATCGAACGTCACCAAATTGAAGGGCGCCCGGCACAAATGATCGCCGATAACCTGATCGGTGCATTCGAACAATACTGCTAATTTTTCAAGGATTTTATAACTGTGTTTCATGCATGAGAAGATGGGGTTGCCAAATTTTTATGCATGAAAATGCATTAGCGGGCACATCATAGTTCAATCAGGGGTATTTATTTAGTATAATCAGACTATAATTCATCTTCCCGCAACCTGCCCATTTTAATCGACCCATCCAAATACAGAAGGGTTGAAATGATGAGGATTACTACCAACTGCTTCATATCATAAAAATAATAAATTGTGGCCTTAGCCTGAATAAGATTTTATCAACATTCTTAAACAATTTGTTAACTATTACGACCTGATTATGAGACGAGTATACAACTTTTCACTTGGGTTAATTTATCTAACTTTTTCTTGATAAATAAACTTTAGGGAAACCTAAAGATCAAGCTACTGACGACTCACCATCGATATATTTTTTTAGCACTTCATGAGTGATTGGCTTAAAAATAAACGACCTTACACAAGAATATTGCTTAGCGTGTTCAATATCTCCCGGATTAATGGAGGAAGAAAGGATGTAGGTCCTTAGCCAGGTGAGGATATAAATATTGCACCCTTTCTAAAAAGTCCCAGCCGTCAAATCCAGGCATATAAAGATCTACCAATATAACATCCGGCAATGCATTAAAATCTGTTTTACTTTGATTGAGGAAATCAATTACCTCAGCGCCGTTAGCTGTACATGCTACCTCATAATCCAACTCACATTGTGTAAGTATCCTTTTAAGGATAAAATGATCCATGGGGCTATCATCCACAAATACAAGTTTTTTCATATAACGCCAGTAATACAATCAAAATTAATAGCTTCTTTTAACAAAGTAGACAGTGTTTTCACGGTATTTGCTGCGTATTAACACGGGTTTGTCTATGTGCGCCCTAAAGCCATCGATACAAAAGGCCTGTCTGTCGATTCTAAGGTAATATTTGCAATCCCATTTGTTTATCAAATGTTTTTAGTACTGCTAAATGACGTCCTTAACTTTATAATTTTTCCCATTCAGATTAAACTCATCGCCCCTTGTGCGGCCGAGCAATTTACCGCCAATAGGCGATGCCGGTGACACCGCAAAATAGCCTTCCCCGTTCAATGTAAGAGCGCCCGCACTTATAGCTAAATAAAATTTCCCATTATCAGTGATCACCAGGCTACCCGGTGCTGCTGAGGGCGACGCTATATCAATATTGATCTGGTTTAGCGCTATCAATAACTTATTTGCCTCATTTAACTGCGCCTGGTTCCGGTCGGTTTCCTGCTGCATCATTTCCCTGCCGGTTTCGTACTTGTCTCCCGCACTGCTTTTGGTTTCTTCATTGGCAGATTGTTGTGCATCGTCAATCGCCTGTTTGGCAGTTTCAATACGCGTTTTTGCATAGTTGACACAGAGCGTATACAAATCCTTTTTTAGATTGGTCATAATTGGTGGTAATCGTAAATAATAAACAGAAAATTACATGGCTATATCTTTACCGAGGCGGGGATCCTCAGGCAATATTTCCATTTCGGGGCATTGAATGTAATCGGCATACCACTGTATGGCTTCCACAATATCTACCGCATCATCCGAGGCTATACCGATTGTTTCAAAAGCATATAAACCATCGCCGCACAACCCGTAAAGCTGTATCTCGCCGTTGTCGTGGTGAAACTCTTCCTTGTCAAGGCAAAAAACCCTCACCTTCAAGTCGGTATCTCTTGAATGGATAACGTCCCTGCAGGGATTGCCGGGATCAGTCGCCAATAAATATACATTCTGAGCCATGCTTAGGTAAACAGATTAGTAGGGATTTAGTTTTTTCAGGGTAGTTACACAATAGAATAATATCTATTACATAAGCAAAAATATATAGAACGAAGCCAAAAAAACAAATTAGGATGTAAATAAAAACAGCCCTGATTGACCGAAATGACAACCAGGGCTGCAAGTAAAGCCTGTAAGTTCTTATACTAAAAACAGTTGTGCGATATTATTTTCAGGATGGCCTGTTAAAAAATATTCAATAAGATTCGACCCTGTTAGATACGGGATCGACCCTTTTCAAGACAATGTTGCTTACCGGTTTTACAATAAGCGGTATTTTCTCCACCCGGGTTTCGCTGGTATCCAAACCAAACGCCTTTGCTTCGCTTTGGGCCATTCTCTTAATCGCAAAATAACTATTGAGGATAAAGCCCTCGGCAACGCTGAATTCGTTGTTGTATGATAAGAATTTCTCAATGATCACAAATTGGAAATCTGCAGCCATATGGAATTTCTTTAACGACTCGTAACGGCTAAGTATATCCAGTTCGTTACGCGATACCATATCTTCAACCACTTTTCTGAACAGTACGTTTACGCGCGGCTGTATCCTGAAGCCTAAACGGAATTCTACCCTTATTACCTTATTCTCTTCAATTTCCTCCACGCTGTACTCCATAGTATATGGGTCATCCATACGCTCTATATGCAGAAACCAATAGATGTCGGCACGCTTAGGTTTACGGCTGAAGATGGAGTACATTATTTTTTGCTCTATCTGTTTGCTATTATTTGCTTTAGTCAGGTAGATAAGGTGTGTTGCATATTTTGATACATCCTGATCCCCGCTTAAAGCTTTAAGCAGCGGTATCTGGTCTTTCAGGTCTATAAAGTGCAGGAAGCGGTTGTTGATCTTGCGGGCTTTAAACCATATATACATGGTAAATATTAGTCCGAATTCAAATACAAGGAAGAATAACCTCTTCAATATCTTAATTGAGTTAGCCAGGAAGAACGAAAATTCTACGGTAACAAACACACAAAGTATGATAGTTACTATCCACACAGGCCAATGCCTTTTAAAACGCATATAATAATACATCAGGATGGTCGTCATCAGCATGGCAATGGTAATGGAGAAGCCGTAAGCTGCAGTCATTGCTGACGATGTCTGGAAGTAAAGGATCACCGCCACACAGCCAAAACACAACACCCAGTTTATAGCAGGAATATAGATCTGTCCCCGAATATTGGACGGATATTTAACCGTGATACGTGGCCAAAAATTCATACTTATTGCCTCGCTTATCAGCGTAAACGAACCACTTATCAATGCCTGGCTGGCAATAATGGTGGCAAACGTTGCTATAATAACACTTGGTATCAGAAAGGTATGAGGCACGATAGCATAAAATGGGTTTACGTGAGAAAAATTTGGCCTTGGGGTTTGTGAAAGCACCCATGCAGCTTGTCCAAAATAATTAAGCAGCAGACAGGTTTTAACAAATATCCATGCCATCTGTATGTTTTTTCGCCCGCAGTGGCCTAAGTCCGAATAAAGCGCCTCGGCACCCGTGGTACACAGAAATACAGCACCCAAAAGCCAGAAACCATTAGGATGAGTGATTAACATGCGAACCCCATAAATGGGATTTAGCGCCTTTAGTATCACCGGGTTATGCAACACCTGTATAGCGCCCAGTGAACCAATCATTAAAAACCAGATGAGCATTACGGGGCCAAATGCAGCACCCACCACCTTGGTACCAAATTGCTGAAAGAAGAATAATAAAAGTATGATACCGATGACAATGCCGATGATAAGCCAGCTACCGGGTATCATTATGTTCGCAAGTCTTGGCACCTGGCCTAACCCTTCAATAGCCGAAGCTACCGAAATAGGCGGCGTAATAATACCGTCAGCGAGTAAGGTGCCTGCACCGATAATAGCCGGTATCGCCAGCCATTTGCCATACCTTCTGACCAACGCGTACAACGAGAATATACCGCCCTCACCGTGGTTATCGGCCTGGAGCGTTATCACGATGTATTTGAAAGTTGTTTGTAATGTAAGCGTCCAGAAAACGCACGAAATACATCCAAAAACAAAATCCTGAGATGAGGTACCTCCCTCCTGTAATAATGTTTGAACTGTGTATAATGGAGATGTTCCAATATCTCCGAAAATAATTCCGAGGGTGATCAGCAGGCCTGCTGCTGAAACTTTTTTAAGATGGGGATTCATATAACTTAAGGGGCATTAAAAGCGCGCAAATGTATTTAATATACTTATTACAAGCAAGTTAATTATTGCGAATTTTTTAAAAACACCTTTAAGTTTCTGAATTTTTATTAAGAAAACGAGCAGTAAATTACTATTTAAACAATTACAATGCCATGATAAAGCTTAAAAATACCAATTGTGAAAAAGCAATAGGCTACTATTGAAATTTTAATAAATCTCAATCATTCAAGAAAATTGTGTATTAGCTTATTTTTTTAATGCTGCCTCGCCAAATTTGATCAGGTCGGGAGCCTTGATGTAGCCTACTGTACCCAAAACCGGCTCACCTTTCGGATTAAAAATGATGAGGGTTGGATAGGCCTCCATGCGCCATTGCGCGGCGAGTTGCGGTCCAACGCCTTTTTCCATATCAATGGCGATATTGATAAAGTTTTTGTTGTAAAACTCCGCTGCCTTTTTGTTTTTAAAAGTGGTAGCCTTTAGCATCTTGCACGGACCGCACCAGGTAGCGTATGCATCTACAAATATATATTTATGTTGGGCCGCCGCCTGTTTCAGTGCCTGGTTCCAATCGTCTTCAATAAATACAATCTGAGTATCATCATTATTTTGACTCTGCCCTTTGGCAGGTACATAAAAAATGATGAACAGAAAACAGGCAGAAACGGCAAGTACTATTTTTTTATAATTCATAATTAAGTGCATAAAAATAGCACATATACTTTTTACGAATATATGTGCTATTTGTTATTTATATAACATTTAACGCCTTTCGTTCGGACGTTTTTCAGGTTGTTGCCTTTGCTGGCGTTGTTGCTCCTGTTGTTGTTGACGTTGCTGCTGTTGCTGCTGACGTTGTTGTTGCATCTGTTGTTGGCGCTGTTGCGCTTGCTGTTGTTGACGCTGTTGCATTTGCTGTTGACGTTGTTGATCAGCTTGTTGCTGACGCTGTTGCGCTTGTTGTTGTTGACGCTGTTGCATTTGCTGTTGACGTTGTTGATCAGCTTGCTGCTGACGTTGTTGCGCTTGTTGAGCTTGTTGTTGTTGACGCTGTTGCATTTGCTGTTGACGTTGTTGATCAGCCTGTTGTTGACGCTGTTGCATTTGCTGTTGACGTTGTTGATCAGCTTGCTGCTGACGTTGTTGCGCCTGTTGCGCTTGCTGTTGTTGACGCTGTTGCATTTGCTGCTGACGTTGTTGATCAGCTTGTTGTTGACGCTGTTGCTGCTGGCGTCGCTGATCAGCTTGCTGTTGTTGACGCTGCTGATCGGCTTGCTGCTGACGTTGTTGATCAACTTGCTGTTGTTGACGCTGCTGATCGCCCTGTTGTTGACGGGGTTGCTGCTGGCGTTGTTGTTCAGCTGGTTGTTGTCTTGGCTGCTGCTGACGCTGTTGCTCAACTTGTTGTTGACGCTGTTGTTGCATCTGCTGGCGTTGCTGATCAGCCTGCTGCTGTTGCACCCGGTTTCCATTCGGCTGATTGGGCTTGTTAGCTTCAGGTCGGTTACCTGGCTGTGCCTGATTTGGCCTGTTAGGTTGTGCTGCGTTTGGACGACTCGGCTCAACACGATTAGCTGGTTGACCAGGAGCCGGGCGGCTTTCGTTTACCCGTACCACCTTATTGTCAGGGGTACTGCTGCGCGCCACAGTAGCCAGGCGTGCCGCTGCAGGGCGATTAAATCCACCCCCATTAGCAATTCTTTCATTAGGGTGCTCGTTCCTGTACGCACTGGCGTCCACTACTCTTGCCGGACGGGCATCGGGTGCTTTTTGTACCGCCGGACGATAAATATTAACCGTATTACGTGAAATACTTGCCACGCCCGGCCTGCTGGCATTATTAATATTGTATACCCGTACATTATTATTGGTAACCTGTCTCACCTCCTGCACACGCGGCCCGCTTATATAAGTGACATTATTTCTTACATAAGTATTGTTGATAACCGTAGTGTTACGAATAATGGTAACCGAACGGGTACGCGGCACATAATAATTATATATAACCGGGCTGGTAATATAAGCCTGCGGCGCACATGTCCAATAATAATCAGGCGCGTCATAACCACCACCTATAGATATGCTGATACTAATACCTGGTCTTAGAGGCGCCCAGCCATAATAACCACCTCCGTGCCGCCAGCATACCCACGCGGGTGCCCATTCGTGGCCTGGTATCCATTCCCAGCCGTAATAATCATCATAACGCCAGCGTCCGTAGTGGAATGGAGCCCAGCCCCACTCATAATCAGATACCCAGGTATTACCGTAATCGGTAATCACCCAGTGGCCGCGCGTAGCGTATGGCCTGAAGTCCTGATCGGCATCCGGTATCCATACATTGCCATATTCAGGGGCACTTATCCATGTACCATAAGGAGCGAGTTCGTCGTAAAATTCCTGGTCAGAAATATAGCCTCCCTGTGCCATACTTTTGCTGGGGATAACCAGTGATAATAACGCCACCAGTAAACCAATTCCCCATATTTTATTAAAATTTTTCATTAGATAGCTACTTTTTTAAACCTTCGAAGTTATCTTCCCCAATTCCTGTTCCCACAATAACTTCACACTTTTTAATATTTATATATATGTTTTGATTTAATAAAGTATAAAACGTTTAATCTGATAATTGGTTTACGCTCAATATTTTTTCACATTGGGTTTGACATGGGCATTAATTAATATTTTTGCTTCTCGCAAAAACATCATATACTATGAGCACTGTTAACATTCTACGACTAGACCTTAATACCTACATTAACGGTACACCTGAACAAAGAAAACGCTTCTCGGACGATATCGGCAAAGCTTTTAATGAAACCGGGTTTGTTACCATAACCAATCATGGACTGAGCAAAGAATTGATAGATAAGCTGTATCAGCAAGTGACGAGCCTGTTTAAATTGCCTGAAGAAACTAAATTAAAATATGAAAAGGCCGAACTGGCCGGTCAGCGCGGATATACCAGTAAGGGCAAAGAAACCGCAAAAGGCTTTAAAGTGCCCGATTTGAAAGAATTTTGGCAAATCGGCCAGACCGTAACTGATAACGACCCGGTTAAGAATGAATACCCGGAAAACCTGACCGTAACTGAGCTTCCTGAGTTTAACCCAACCACCCGCGAGGTGTATCAGAAACTGGAGGATGCCGGGAAACATTTGTTACGTGCAATTGCAGTTTACCTGGATCTGCCTGAAAATTATTTTGATGACAAAGTGCATAATGGCAATTCTATCCTGCGCACACTCCACTATTTCCCTATTGAAAACCCGGATGCTTTACCGCCAGATGCGGTAAGAGCCGGAGCGCATGAAGATATCAACCTGATCACTTTATTGATCGGTGCAAGCGCTGATGGGCTCGAACTCCTTACCCGTGAAAACGAATGGTTCCCGGTTAAGGCACATGGCGAAGATGTGGTAGTGAACGTGGGCGATATGCTGCAACGTCTGACTAACAATAAACTAAAATCAACCACACACCGCGTAGTGAACCCCCCGCGTGAGCAAATGAAGAATTCGCGTTACTCGGTACCATTCTTCCTGCACCCAAAATCAGATATGGACCTTACCTGTCTTGAATCCTGCATAGATGCGGAGCATCCAAAAAAATATAGCGATACGACTGCGGGAGAGTATTTGGATGAAAGATTGAGGGAAATTGGGCTTAAAAAATAAGTTTGCAGTAAGAAGTTGGCAAAAAAAATCGCAATTCAAGCAGCAGACTGCCTACTGCAAATTACGTCTTTCCTCATTAATTGCCCTTAAAAATTCGTCAACGTGTCGTGTACCGATAATATAGACCAGGCCGTCCCGATCAGTTAAATAAATGGCGTCGTTGCCTGATGTATAAAAGCGGATAGCGCCTTTTTGATGGAGGTTATATACAGGATTATTCAGAAAATAGCGGCTGTATTTGCCCTTTTCCACTTTAACAATGCTATTAAGATCTATTTTAACCAGCCGGGTAGTCCATAAACCGTCTATCAGTATACTTTGATTGTGTACCCGGGTACGGAAATGGAGCAGAAAACCCATGATGATGGATATGATGATGATACCAAACCCAACCACGGCCAAAACTTCCGACTTATTCTGCTCATCAGAGAAAAAATCAAAAGTATAAGCTGCAAAACAGAAGGTAGCCAGCACAAGACGTATGGTAACAGGTATCCATTCGCGGCCAAGGTATTGTTTCTCAACAAAAACAGGTTTTTCTGCTGTCATAATTTAAACAGTTCGAAGATAGTAACTTTTTTAGTTTTCGCGGTCACTTTATACCTGTCATCGGGCCGGTAGCCGCCTATCCAGATAATTTCGTCGTTGCCATTCACCAATAGCGGGATTTGAGATTTCTCATGCAGCGGCACTTTCTGGTGCACAAAAAAATCGCTTAACTTTTGCCTTGTTTTCATTCCAAGCGGGTGAAAATGATCGCCTTCGCTCCAATGGCGTAAGGTTAACGGGTAAATCAGCAAATCGGTATCAATTGATGCCGCCATGGGGTTATCCTTGATGATCAGGGGCGAATCATCATGCAGTATATTCAATCGAAAATTATCGAATTTGACTTCATGCTGATCTTTGTTTATTAAAACCGACTTGGTTGATGGGAACTGTTTTCGGGTAAGCATCAGCTTTTCGCGATCCAGTATCAACATAAAACCCGCTGATTCAAATACTCTGCCCGAATGTTTATCCAGTGAAGAAATCACATCCTCTATCGTGTTTTCATTAAAACCATACTCCTGCAGTAAGCCATAAAATAGCAAAAATAGGGGCTGAAGTTTTCTTACTTCATGAATGCTTATATGCACCTCCTCACCGTGAAAAACGAAGATGTTCTTTCTTAGTTCATCAAGCTTTTGGTTCAATAATATTTCAAGTCCGCGAAAATGTTTCAGGTTATGTTCAAAAGTATCCTCTAATGCGGGGTTAAGCTCTTTTAGTTTGGGGATCACGTCCAGCCGTATCTTGTTCCGGGCATATTTGGTTGAGCTGTTGGAACTGTCTTCTACATACGACAAATTATCCGCCCTTACAATATCCTGAATATCATCGCGTTTTAGGAACATTAAAGGACGCACTATCGATCCATTTTTAGGCAATATGCCGTGCAGGCCGGCAATTCCTGTCCCCCGTGTAAGGTTTAGCAATATAGTTTCAATGGTGTCATTTTGATGATGTGCCAGGGCAATTACATCGTATCCTGATTGCTGCGACAACTCTGCAAACCACTGATACCGTAGTTCGCGGGCAGCCATTTGTATAGATATCTTTTTTTCGGCAGCATATTCTTTGGTATCAAAGTTTATGGTGTGGAACGGTACGTCGAGTTTGCCTGCAAGGTCGTTTACAAACTGTTGATCGGCTAAAGCTTCATCACCCCTAAGCTGAAAATTGCAATGCGCAATGCTGAATTTGTAACCGGCGGCTTTTAGAAGATGAACCATGACAACCGAGTCCATGCCACCGCTAACAGTCGCTAATATGCTGCTGTCGCGATTAAACAGCTTATTTTTTTCAATAAAATCGATGAAATTTTTAATCGGCAGCATCACCAAAATTATTAATTTAATAACCCCATCCAAAAAACTAATTTTGCGCCCGTGAGGAAATACTTGTTTACCATATTATTATTGAGTTTGGCAACAGCGGTGATGGCCCAGAAAAAATCGGTCATCAACCTCATCAAATCCAAAAGCATACAAGGCGTTAAGATCAACGGCGTGGATGTACTGAAGGTTTATGGTGGCACGTTTCAGCAGGATTATTCTACACTTACGTCGGACAGCGCCTACTTTCACCAGGCACAAAATACTTTTGATGCCTTCGGGCATGTGGTGATCAGCCAGGGCGATACACTGAATATTTATTCCGACAAGCTGAATTATAACGGTAATACCAAAATCGCTATCCTTACCGATAACGTGCGCATGGTAGATAAAGACGCTACCTTAACTACCAATTATCTGACCTATAATACAGCAACAAAATTCGGCACATATACCGGCGGTGGGAAGTTGGTAAATAAAGACAACACCCTCACCAGCAAGAACGGCTATTATTTTGCCAATTCAAGGGATTCTTATTTCCGTTATGATGTGGTATTGCTAAGTCCGGATGCGATAACCAAAACAGATACGCTGCGCTATAATACCGAGTCGAAGATCGCGTACTTCTATGGCCCTACCCATATTTATGGCAAGAAAAAGGAGAGCGACAAAACCAAAGAGAGCGCAAAAGATAACGATACCCTTTATACCGAAAATGGCAATTACAACACCGTAACTGAACAGGCTTTTTTCGGAAAAAAAAACCTGTACAGCCAGGGCGCCAAAACATTGAAAGGTGACAGTATGTTTTACGACCGCAAAAAGGGGTACGGCCGTGTGGTAAAAAACATCACCTTTAATGATAATGAGCAGAAGATGACCCTCAAGGGTGACCTGGGCACTTACTATAAATCGGATGAACGAACAGTAGTTACCGAAAACGCTTACGGCATTATTGTGACGGAGGAGAAAGACACCTCTAAAAAAGATTCTGTCCCGCCAAAAATCATTAGCAAACCGGATAAAAAGGCAAAGGTCGATACGGCGGAAACGAAAGTTCAGCCGGGAAAAACAGCAGTAACAAGTCCTGACAAGTCAAAGCAGGCCGTTAAGAACGACAATAAGGCTAAAGCGCCGGCAAACGCCATGCCTTTAAAGGAAATTCCTAAAGGGAAATCTGACAGTATACCTAATAAAAAAGGCAGTAAACCGGATTTAAAAAATAAGTTACCAGATAGTGTGCTGTTGAAGAAAGATACTGCCAGGATAAAACATGACTCTGTCTACATTACTTCTGATACGCTGGAAACCAAAATCATGACCTACAAGGATTATAAAGACCTGCAGGAAAAGATCAGGCTGTCGCACATTATTGATACGACAAAAAAAGCACCGTCTATTGTATATACTAAACCGGTGAAATACATCGAGTTATCAGCGCCGCAATTCCACCCGGATACCGCCGCTTTACATCGCAATTTGTTGACCCAATTTAAACCGGGCATGCTGACAGGAAGAGATACCGCCAAAGTGGAATTTCTGACTAAAGGAGGTAAAAAGGGCAAAAAAAATAAAAACAATATACCAGTTAACCCGGGCGCTCCGCCGCCTGCTCCTGTTGTGCCCGGAAGCTTGGATAAGAACGCTTCGCCAACGGATAAAAACGCCCCAACACTGAATAAGAAGCTCACCAAAAAGGACAGCTTAAAACTGGCAAAAAAGGACAGCGTTGAGAGAATCAAAAAAGCATCTGATTCTGTATATGTCACCCGGAAGGTTAATTTGAGTGATACCTCGCGGATAAGGGTACTCAGCGCCTTCCACCATGTAAAATTGTTCAAATCCGATCTGCAAGGTAAATCCGACTCTGCTTTTTACAATACGGCCGACTCGATTATACGTTTGTATGTAAATCCTATTATCTGGGCGCAAGGCTCGCAACTGTCCGGAGATACCGTCAACCTTCAATTAAAAAATAAGAAGTTTGATAATGTCGAGCTGTTCCCGAATGCGTTCGTCGTGAATATTGAGAAGAACGATTCAACGCATTTTAATCAATCGGCCGGGAAAAAGATGCGCGGATTTTTTAACAATGACAAACTCGAGCGCCTGTTTATTGATGGCAATGCTGAAACCATTTATTTCTCGCGTGATAGCGGAAAGGTAAGCGGGATGCAACGGTCGCTCAGCAGCCGTATCAAGATCAACTTTAAGGATAGTAAACTAACCACTATCACTTTCCTGGCAAAACCGGAACACCGTTACGGGCCTTTGGATAAGTTTACCGAGGATGATAAGATTCTGAAAGGCTTTTTGTGGAAACCCAAAGAAAGACCGGCTTCAAAAGAAGAAATTACCGCAAAAAAGAAAACGCCGGTCAAAAGTCCTGATAAAACCAAAGCACCTGCAAATGGCAAACCGCCATTAAATAAACCACCGCGTGGTAAGTCGACCCAAGATACCAGCGTCAATAAACAGCCTTTAAATAAGCTGCCAGAAATAAAAGCAGGAAAGGATACCAGTGTGGTGAAATTGCAAAAGGACACCAGTGCTGTAAAGCTGAAAACTGATACTGCGCTGAAATCTCCTGCAAAGAAAGAACCGGAAGTTAAAAAGGATAGTACGGCGACCAAGCCTGGCAAAAATCAATAAAATAAAAAGAAATATCCCGTCGGGATAACCGCTTTGTTGAAATTAATTAACAGAATAGTTAGGTGCTGTCCTTAGAAAATTGTGCAGAAGATAGGTTGCTCCTCGGGGCAATTTATATTTGTATTGTTATACTACAGAGCTTTTGTCCTGCGGAGCATACCCGTCAGCTCAGAACAGCCTTTTATTATTTGGTTTTCAAAAACGAGATCAGCTTTTCCATCGCGCGCGCACGGTGACTGATCTTATTTTTTTCTTCCATGCTCATTTCAGCAAATGTGATATCATACCCGTCAGGCTGAAAAATCGGGTCGTAACCAAAACCGCCGGTACCGGTAGTCCCATCACAGATAGTCCCTTCAACCACACCTTCGAAAACATGTTCTTCGCCCTCCCATATCAGCGAGATCACGGTAATAAACCTGGCCTTCCTATTTTTAATACCTTCCAGTTTGGTCAATACCTTTTTAATATTAGCCGGATGGTTTCCATGTTCCCCAGCGTAGCGTGCGGAGTAAACGCCGGGCTCACCATTCAAAGCGTCTATCACCAGGCCGCTGTCATCGCCAAAACAATTCAGGTGATATTTATCATACACATATTTGCTTTTGATAACGGCGTTCTCTTCAAAGGTCGATCCTGTTTCTTCAATATCTTCGGTGCAGCCGATATCATTTAGTGTCAACAGCTCAAAGTGATCACCTATTTTTTGGGATACTTCCTCCAGCTTGTGGTGGTTGTTGGTAGCAAAAACTAATTTCAAAGGCATAAATTATAAACTTTTTACCTGCTCCCAGAAGGCTTTTTTATTGTCCACATTATTCATCATCATATCAAAGGCAAATGTGTACAATAGGGTGATGCCATCACGCTTATCAACCTGGTTAAATTTAGGCTGATTGATTCCAGCAGGGATAGATTCCTGTCCGAGCATCAATATAGTTTGGGGTTTGAAATAAGAGAGCAATTCAAGGTATTCTGAAGTATTTTTCGCAATATTCATTATCGCGACATCATCCCTGCTATGATTTTTACGACCCAGCACGCTTTCAAGCGCAGCCAGATGGTCATCTGCAATAAAATCATGATCAGCGTAATTGGTTAATACCAGAAAGTTCTTTTTATTGTTACCGAGATAATTAAAAACGGGCTTTGGCGTTACTGTTTCAGATTGACGCTGAGCGGCTGGAGTCTGCTGATTATCAGGTCTAGCATAGTTTAACTTATCTTCATTAAGCAGGTAAATATCATCCTGGAGTATAAAACGTAATGCCTGACCGCTTTCAACTTTCACTTTTAACAATTTTTAACCAAAAATAGATAATTGTTTGACCGTTTATAAGCATATTCGCACAAATTATTAATAAACAGATTATTGCTAAATTTGCATTTTTGCATATTTAGCAGACAGATAAAACATAAATGAGAAAGTTCGGGACAGCCATTTTACTTACTATTTTAACAATTTCCATTTCTTTAGCGCAAACGCCAGCCGACACTTCAAAAAAAGCGGCCGCTGCTGTAAAACCGGACGCACCAAAGGGGTCAAGAAAAGTACTGGATAAAATAGCCGCAGTAGTAGGTAGCAGTATTATTTTGCAATCAGATATCGAGCTGCAGTATGCCAATTACCTGGCCAGCGGTAACCCTCCCGACCCATCAATCAAATGTGTCATACTGCGTAACCAGATGACCCAGAAGCTACTTGCCCAGCAGGCTGTGATCGATAGCGTGACAGTGAAAGACGACGAGGTTGATAACGAACTTGACCGTCGTATGCGCGGTATGATGGCCCGTGCCGGCGGGCAAGAAAGGCTGGAGCAATTCTTAGGCCGCTCGACCCTGCAATATAAGGACGAACTGCGCCC
>Ga0157375_10002639_pt1 | contig 15524 bp, 12 predicted proteins | sample M35metaG_FD_115311 | JGI IMG/M metagenome (GOLD analysis project Ga0157375, IMG submission 115311) | Miscanthus rhizosphere microbial communities from Kellogg Biological Station, Michigan, USA - M3-5 metaG | ecosystem: Host-associated > Plants > Roots > Rhizosphere > Soil | place: USA: Michigan...
GTAAAGGAGCACGAAGGTGAAGGAAGAACCAATCACTGCGAGGTAGAGCAGACTTAAAATGGCGCGATCGGTCCAGTGCAGTCGAAGGGGATTGCCATCGATCGTTAGGCCGAGAATGACGAGTGGCACGATCCCAAAAATCATCTGCCAGGCAGCCAGCATGGAAGGCGCCAGATCCATTTTACGCGCCTTCAACCAGACATTGGAGAAGGCCGCGCTGGCCGCGCCGACCGTGATTCCGAGCCCGCCGAGAAACGCCAGCCAGCCGTTGAAGCTAAGCAGACGCGCACAGATCACCGCCACTCCTCCGATGGCGACCAGCGCTCCAGCGAGACGCTGCCAGCGAAGCGGTTCTTCCGGCACCATCCAATGCGCAAAGACCATCCCGAAGATCGGAATCGAAGCCTGAATGACAGCTGCCAGGCCGGACGAGACATGTAATTCGCCCCAGAAGAGCAGCGCGTAATTCAGGGAAAACATGAGCACGCCAGTGAGGGCGAGGACAAGATAATCCGAACCGCGTCGCGGCCGGAGATGAGTTCGCCCTAACGAGATTACGAGCAAAATTACGACGGCCACCACGAAACGCCAGGCCACAAACGAAACCGGCGGCAGATCGCGCAGCCCGATCTTGATCACCAGCCAGGTCGAACTCCAGACGATACAAAGCGTCAGCCAGGCAGCCGGAATGCGCCAATCTCGACGCAGATCGCCAGGTGCTTGTTTCATTGTCAGCGATGTTCGTGTGGCTGGCGCGAAACGTAAAGCTGGCGTTCGCGACGTAATTACCGGGCGTCGGAATCCGCCGGGCGGTGCCAGGAGGACGGCGATGGCAGAGAGAAGTGGTTCTGTGAGCGATCAAGACCGGCGGCCTACGTCAGTCCGTTGCCTGGGTGAAAAAAGTGGAAGGGCGTCCTCGTTTCCGAGAACGCCCTTCATTTGCGATGGCGATAAGCCGAATTCTGTCTCCCCGAATTGCTCCGGGGCGATGATCATTTATCTCGCCCCGCTTGCGCGAGACGCCCGCGATCGCTGGCTCGACAGTCATAGACCGCCGCTCCAAGGCCGCGTGATGCGACGATACCCGAGGATTGAGCGGACCGGCTGCCCTTCCTCTGTTTTGTCTTGCACCGCATGGGGTTTTTCCTGCCTCGCGCATTACTGCGCGAGCGGTGAGCTCTTACCTCGCCTTTTCAACTTTGCCTAACGAATGCTTGCGCACCCGTTAGGCTGTGTATTTTCTGTGACACTTTCCGTCGCGGCTCGCTTGCGAAAACCGCGCCCGCGCGTTCTGCGCGGCATGCTGCCGTTTGGTGTTCGGACTTTCCTCCCAGCACTTTGTAAGCGTCGAATTTGGTCCTGATTTCTGAGTACTCTGTTAACGCTGACTCACAAAGAACATCAACACTTTCAAAGTGCTGGGCGATCATCTGCCATCACGGGAAAGTATCATGAATCAGGAACGCAGGAAAGCAGGAAGGGAAGACGCCTCGCTGGCCGGGCCTCTGGTGTGACTGGCAGCCAGCGCATCGAGAAAACCAATACACTCGGCGCGTGCTGTATTGAGAAATTCGCTTCGCCTCGCGCCGATCGCGACGAGCGCATCGCGATGATCGATCCAGGCGACGCTAAGCGCAGCGCTGAACAGGATCTGAAACTGCAATGACCACGCGGCGCGTTCGGCCGGCAGGCCCCGCCTGAATGTCTCGCAGCCGAGCGAGGTGAAACGCCACGTGTTGCGCTTCGTCGGCCAGTATGCGCACGCAGACCTGATCGAGAATCGGATCACGCGCGCGTCGCTCGAGCAGGCGGTAGTAGGCCGTCCCGACCAACTCCGCGATGAGCAGGACCTGGATTTCAAAGTTCAAGCCAAGGGCACGGCGCGCTCCGCGGAAAAGGAGATGCGTCCAATGGTGTTTGATCAGGCGCCCGCCGAATCTCGTCACCAGGCATTGCAACAGGCGCGCATGCTCGGCTTCTTCGGCGACAAGGAATTCCAGAGCGTGACGATAGGCCACATCGTCCGGAAGCTCCGCGGCGGCTTTCCGGAAAAGGTGCTGGCCCCCTCCGCATTCGCCGCGTTGGAAATGGGAGAGCGAACGGGCCAGACGGGCGCGCAATTCCATCGCGAGTGGACATGGTGCCGACCAATCGGGCGCGATGAAATTGCGGGAGTTCTCCTCGAAATAGCGCAGCCAGGATGATGAGTTCATGGTTTCCGCCCGATCAGCGCTTTCCCCCTAACGACTCTAGCCAATGCGTGAGAAAGAACTGTTTCTCGGCCGGCAGAAAATGATCGGAATGGCCGAGGATCGGCCGCAGCGTGGTCGTCATTTGCAGGCAAACGACGATAAAAATCAGGGCCCAGGTTTTCAGATGTGCGCTCTCGGTTCCGCCGAGAAAACGAGTCATCCCGCTGAGCAGGCGGAGCCCGAAGATCATCCCCAGCATCCAGAAAAGGAGATGCAGTGTGCCCATGAAAGCGACCGAGTCGGTGGATTGCGAAAAGATCCACGCGACCGGAGCGAAGCCAATCAACAAAAGGGAGCTTAGGCAGACGGAGGCGAAGAGCGCGCCGGCCACGGTCCGGATGCGCACGTCGATTCCGACCAGACAGGTGAAGATGTATAGACTGGGCAGACAAATCAGGACGGAGAGCAAAGTGCCGAGAGCGAGTTTGGCCGGAGCGACCCATAACTGCGTCCCGCCGGCGAGTGATCCCACCACCACCCCATAAATGGCCATGCCTGTGAGAGCGAGGACGAGCGACCAAAGGGTGAGCGTCGGGCGCCGGCCGCTGTGCAATTCGTGGATGATGCGGCCCGGATACTTGAGCAAGGTCTCAAGCAAAAGGAGCGGGCTGGTCTCACCGATCATGGGCTCGAATTGGAATGGATCCTGCCTCGGTAAGGGCGGCGGCGTGACTGGCGTTTTGGATGTGTTCATATTCTTGTTTGGCTGCTGGTTTGTTTCAGAAAAGGATGTGCCCCAGGGCGCGCCCAACTGCTTCGTAGAAGTTGCCGCGCAGCGGATCGTCACGCAGGAACTCGATCGTAAGGCCGGGACTGCCGATGAAGGGCCGCAAAATCCACGCGAGCTGGCTGCCGAGCAGAAAATTGCCGCCTAACCAACTGAAGAGGACGGTGCGCGCGGTCCGACGGCTGCCGCTTATTTTTTCCAGCAGGCAGTAGAGGCGGCGATTGGCAATGATTCCGGCACACGCGATGAAAAAGACGTGTGTCAAAAGCGTGATGCTATGCCCGAGCACGGTCACCTTTGAGCCGAGGGGCGGGGTGTTGTAGAGCACGAAAAGACTAACGGGACTAAGTGCGCCGAGAATCAGGCCGGTTAGAGCAAAACTCATCAGAATGGCCACCGACGTCTGGCGAAAAGAAAGACCGGAACCGAGAAGCTGCGCGAGCAGGCCATTGAGGAGCGCGTTCCCGGCGCAGGTCAGAAAGATGAGGAGCGGAAATTTGATCGCGGTGTAGAGCGATTGCAGCGGTGCCCGCCAAAGTCCCACTGTGAATCCGTAAAGCCCGCTGCCGATCAGAATGACGAGAACACAGGTTGCTCCCCAATTCATTCCCGGCTCAGCCAGCCACCGGCTGATTTCGTCGGCATCCCCGCGCAGGAGGATTTTGAGACGGCTTGTCATTTCGTTAGGCCGTTGCGCGGTTGAATTTGTGTGGCGGAAAATTCCAGCAATCGCGCGTGCGCCGCCTGCACCGTTTCCTGCAGGGTCGACGTTCCGGCCGTGAGGCCCACGATTTCCACGCCTGCGAACTCCGCGGCGTGCAACTCTTCCGCGCGTTCGACGTGCACCGCGCGTCGTCCCGCCGCCTGACAGGTCGCGACCAGTTGCCGCGTGTTATTGCTCGCGCGGCCACCGACAACCACGATCACTTCGGCTTCGGCGAGCAGACTCTGGAGCGCGTTTTGCCGGTCCTTGGTCGGCTTGCAAACGGTGTCGACGAACCGCACTTCGGATTGCGGGCGAAGCCGACGAATCTCTGCGACGAGTCCGCGCACATGCTCGATCGGCTGTGTTGTCTGCGCGATGAGTCCGTAGCGCGCGGCCTCGGGCAGCCGGGCGATGTCGGCCGTCTCGCCAAGCACGACCGTGCCCGGAAAATCTTCCGTTAGGCCACGAACTTCGACATGGCCGGCCTGGCCAATGACAACCGGAAAGTATCCGGTCCTGACGAGTTGGCGCAGTTGCGTGTGGGCATGACGAACGAGCGGGCAGGTACCGTCGGCGATTTGAAGCCCGGCTACTCGCCATTGTTCGCGCGCTCGATCGGACGCCCCATGAGCGGTGATCATGGCATTCGAGGTAGAGTCGACCGGAGCGTCGAGCGAACTTTCGCGCGCGCCCTGGGCGCGAAGCCGTTCGCGCACGAGCGGATTGTGGACTAGCGCGCCGAGGATGGTGAGCGGCCCGCTGGCCGCGAGCGCTTCGGCTTGGGCGATCGCATCGCGGACCCCGAAACACATGCCGAAATGTTCTGCTAACAAGATTTTCATAATGGGATGCTCGCAAGCTTTGTGTGACAAAGTAACTGAGGAAAAAAACTCACGCTTTACCGGCATTCACAATCTGTTCCAACACGTGCAGGTAATCGGTAAAGGCGTCGCGCCCCTTCGTCGTTAGGGCGTAGCTCGTTTGCGGGCGGTCGAGGACCTCTTTCGTTACCGCCACGAACCCGAGCTTGTGCAACGTGCGCAGGTGGGTGACGAGGTTGCCATCGCTCATTTTCAACTCCGCCTTCAAATCCTGGAACGACCAGCTCACCCGGCTGGCGAGCAAGGTCATGATCGCGAGCCGGCCTTTCTCGTGGATCGCTTTGTCGAGCTTGTCGAAGTCCGGCATCGTTCATTCCGTGGCGAGGAGTTCGCGTGTCCCAGCCTGGCTCTTCGCCCAGACGCAGGCCGCATAGACGAGGTGATAAAGTCCGAAGGTCGCCCCCATCGCCAGGGTTGGATACATCTGACGCGGGTCGTCTCCGAGCGACTTTGGCCAGAACAGAATTGCGAGGCCAGTGAGGAGGAAGGCCCAGCCCAGGACAACGAGCGAGCGCGGGGCAAAGAGAGCTGTGGCGAGCAAAGCCAGCCCATAGAAGGCGATCCAGACCGCGACTAGTATTTCACGGTCGATCGGCTCGGCGTTTTTGAAAAACCAAATCGTGGTCGCAGCCGGAATGATCAGACAAGGCGCGATTGCGCGCAGGGCCAGCCGCGCGCCGGAGGAGAGAAACGGTCGTCCATCCTGCTGGGCTTCGCGCCGGACGAAAAACGCATTGAGCCCCAGCACAATGGCCAGGATGAGCAGCCAGATCTCCGCAAAACGGCGGCCGTCGAGGGGAGGGGCTGTCGTTAGGCGGGCATTGTCTCCGAACCAGAGGACGGCGGTGGTTGCGACCGCGAGGAGGCCTCCCACGAGCGCGGTCGGCGCGGAAATGGCGCGATAGATGGTGGCCCGTTCCATGAGGGAGCGGATGACGCGCAAATGTTCTTCCGCTCTCGCCTTTTCGTTCATGGAGATTAACTTTGTATTACAAAGTAAAGACGCGCGCAAGGATTTTTTTGTCACCTGTAGCCCACCCCGTGTGATTCCGACGATCTCGCCTGCGCGGTCGGAGCGCAGTCGGATTGTTAGACAATTGGCCGATCCGCTGAGACAGCGGACGCCCCATTGCGCCTCTTGAAACTTCGCCCGCGAACGACCAGTCTCCAGGGCGATGCTTGAGAAATCGCGTGCTCGGGGCTTTTGGCTTTATGCCCTCATCGGCGCCGGCTTCGTATTCGCCCTGATTCTCTGGGCCGATCTCTGGCCGCGCACGACCGCACAGCCTGGCAATCGCCCGATCGTCGCGACCCAAGCCAACTACGTCACCTCCAACACCTGTCGTGCCTGCCATCCCGGCAATTACGCCAGTTGGCACACGTCGTTTCATCGCAGCATGACGCAGGTCGCGACGCGGGCCACGCTTGTCCCGAAGGCCGAGAACGTAGAGCTGAGCTTTGCGGGACGGCAATACCGGTTAACGCAGCGCGCTGGCAGGATTCTCGTCTCCGACCGTTTGTTAGGCGAAAAGGGCTACGGCGCGCCGCGCGAAGTTGTGCTTCTGACCGGCTCGCACACGCTCCAGATTCTGTGGACGGAGACGGGGCAGGGGAGAACGCTCGAGCAATTCCCGTTTGCCTACATCATCGCCGAGAAAATGTGGGCGCCGGTCACGCAGACTTTCCTCATGCCGCCGGAAATGAAAGAGGCCTATTCGATCGGCGCCTGGAATGGTGCCTGCATGGATTGTCATGTCACGCAGGGTCTCTCGAATTTTGTCGAAGGTAACAAGTGGGACACGACCGTGGCCGAGTTTGGGATCGCCTGCGAAGCCTGTCACAGCGAAGGACGCGCACATATCGACGCCAACCGCAACCCGTTTCGCCGCTGGAAACTTCACCTGACGACACGCACGGATCCCACGATCGCCAATGCCAAGCGAATGAAGGGCCCGGAATCGACTTTGGCCTGCGGCCAGTGTCACAGCGTCTGGGCTTTTGAGGGAATGACGGAAAAGATTGATTGGAACCGGCACGGGGGGAAATTTCGCCCAGGTAAAGAGGATCTGGAGCAGCGTTTTGTGGTTCAGCCTAACGAGAAGGACCATCAAACCCAAAAAGATTTCATCCGGCAGACGGAGCCTGATTTTTTTCGCAACCGATTCTGGGGTGACGGCATGATTCGGGTGACCGGGCGCGAAGCCAACGGAGTGCAGGAGTCACCCTGTTTCAAAGGCGGAAATTTTTCCTGCCTTTCTTGTCACGAAATGCATCCGACCGACACGACGGGCAACGCGCTGGCGACCTGGGCCAGAAGCGATCAGCTCGCGCCGCGAATGGAGTCAGATCAAGCCTGCCTGCAATGTCATCAGGACATGACCGCTCGCCTAACGACTCATACTCATCATGCGGCCGATTCGGCCGGGAGCCGCTGTTACAACTGTCATATGCCACACACCACCTTCGGCCTGCTGCACGCGATGCGCAGTCACCAGGTATCGTCGCCTAACGTGCATGAGAGTCTCGACCACGGGCGACCGAATGCCTGTAATCTTTGTCATCTCGATCAAACGCTAAGTTGGACGGCGAACAAGTTGAAGGAGTGGTATCTACAGCCAGTGCCCGAGTTATCCGAAGACAACAAAACGATTTCCACCGCGGTTCAGTGGTTGGTGAAAGGCGATGCCGGCCAGCGCGCTCTCCTGGCCTGGGGGATGGGATGGGAGCCGGCACAAAAAGCTTCCGGACGCGACTGGCTCTATCCCTTCTTGAGTTACAGCCTCCTCGATCCCTACGCCGCCGTGCGTTTCGATGCTTGGAAATCGCTCCAGACTTTGCCGGGATTCGCCGATTTCCAATTCACCTGTTCCGCCGATGCGGATGCACTCGGCGAGGCGGTGAGGCAAAGCTATCAAAAATGGTGGAAAGAAGTGAGGCCGGCGAATCGGAACTTCGATGCCAAAACAGTTCTCGATCCCGACGGGCATTTTCAGGAAACTTTCCAGCGGCTCCGTCGTGAACGGAACGACACGCCGATCGTGCTTGCTGAATAATTCTTACCACGTGTCACCCAGAGCTTTGCCGGGATCAACGTTTATTCGAGCACCCATCCCGTTCTGGGCTAGCTGGGTCTGAAAATATCGCGGCGACAACGATTTCTCCCTATTGCTCCAAGGGATTCTCAAACTGTGCTTTTCTATTTTGCTTCTTCGCTTGAACCAAGTTTAGATCTTTCTTTTGTCTCATCGTTCGCGGCTCACGAAGGATCGCCCTTCACTCGTTGGAATTGTCGTTCAAAGGCTACGTTGTATGCTTCTCTTCTTCTCGGCACTTCACGTGGGCTCCTTTCCTTGAGTGATGGAATCTCTCCGCCGGGGCGCTTGGTGCCAAGACCGCTCTTTGCATCGGACTAATGCGGCTATTGCATTTTCCGGAGCCCAGGGAGTAGATCGAAGCCTTTCTCATCGTTGAACCACTTGATGGTTCCATTCGACGACTCCGTTGCGATCTTCTTAAGGCCTTGGTAACCCGTCTGTCGGAAACCTTCAGGGAATCGAGTCGGTTCTCGCGCCTTTCGCTCCTGTGCGATGGAACGGAGACCATTCGCGCATGGTGGCGAGGCTTGGTTGGAAAAACTTCTGCGCGATCAAAGTCGGCACGACCGCACTCAAAATGACTGCTGTGACCAGCAGGGTGTATTGGCGCTGATCGATGATCTTGTTTTGCAGACCGAATAAGGCTGAGATAGTGCCGAAGGTTATTCCCGTCGACATGAGCAGCGCCGTATATGTAGCTTCGTGCGGTCCCATACGGTGCAGGCGCGCCAGCGGAAACACTCCGCCAAGTTTGGCCACCATTTTTAGCAGTAGAAGGACAAGGATAATCCCGAGCCCAGCCCACAGCGCTTGGAGTGACACATAGAGCCCGGCTTTGATAAAAAAGAAAGGGGTAAAGACGGCAAACGCGATGCTTCGCATACGATGTACGACCGTTTTGTCGCGCAGGAATACGCCGGCTACGACGAGTCCTACCAGATAGGCTGGCAGGACAGCCTCACTTTTGGCTGTAGTAGCAAGTCCACCAAGAAAAAACAGAACAAAGAGGATGAACTTCACTTCCGGCTCGCTCACCCGCGTAGCTCCGAAGCGCAGAACAATGACGCGGGTGACGATGGGCATGAACCAAAGCACACCGCATGTCACGATCGCGAACACGACTAACCAGATATTAAAGCTGGCAAAGAGGCCGCCAAGCGCGAGCACGGCGCCGAAGTCGGTAACAAAACAGGCAGCCAGAATGGTCTGACCCATGGCGGTGTTGCTGTAACCGCCTTCCACCGTTACCGCGTAAACCACCGCCACGGATGTGGTCGAAAGCGCAATGCCGGCGATTTGCGCCTGATGCAGCGGCCAGCCTAAAACAAACTGCGCAAAAAGCCAGACCACGACAAACGCGACACCGAACGAGGACAGACCAATCAATCCGCTGGCCCGAATGTTAGCCTTGAGCGAGTGAGGGTCTATCTCCGCGCCTGCGAGAAAGGTGAGCACGCCACTGCCGAGCAGCGCCAGAAAATCAATCCATTCCGTGGTAGCATGAATGCCGAGAACATTCCCGGCGAACACGCCCATTACGATCTCGATCAGTGCGACGGAAACTCCGGTCCATATCGAGATCAGGCTTGCGGTCAAAGCGAGCGCCATCCAGAGCGCAGCGACAAACCAAACATTTTGCGAGATCATTTTTCGCTCCTGGCTCGTTATGGAGATGAGACAACTGCGTCAGTTCTTGAATTTTGCGATTTCTTCATCGGCAGCATATCAGAATTCAGGCCGCGTGTTTTTGCAAGATCCAAGGACGGACCCCCGCTTCTCTCCGGCCTAATGTTGTTAGGCGTGGTCTTAGCTGCCTCTCGTACCGGAAATCGCCCCTTCGCTCCGCTGTGTTGCTAAGCCTCGTAAGGATCGCCTCGTGCCTGCGCTTTGAGGCTGCAAGCGATGCTGCGATCACCAAGCTTCGCGAGATTCCTAACCAGTGGTTTTAACGATCCACGATCGCCTTACTTTCCAGGCTGCCGCGATGGCTCGCAGGAAAATGTAGGTGGGAAGTGGGACGGCTCGTGCAATGCGGGGAATCTTTGGTTATTCTTCGCCGTTCAAATTCCTTAAATGAATGATTCGAACCGACATCTCCGCTTCGGCTGGTGGGCCCTCGCTGTTTACGTCTGCCTCGGGATCGTGCTTGAGACGATACACGGTTTCAAAATCGGGTGGTATCTCGATGTTGGAAATGAAACCCGCCGGCTCATGTTTACGCTCGGGCATTTTCACGGGACGATGCTCGCTCTGGTTAACATCGCCGCTGGCCTAACGATTCGCGGCGTAGAGGGTTTTCAGATCAAACGCTCCGTTTCTTTCGCCCTCATCGGGACGGCGGTCCTTTTGCCGGGCGGTTTTTTGCTGGGCGGATTATGGACTTACGACGGCGACCCGGGCACGGGAGTGTGGCTCGTGCCGATTGGCGCTCTTTTCATGCTCTACGGCGTGGTGGGATTTGCGGTGAGTCTATCGCGGGCCGCAAGCGCTTCTTCGTTGCGGCGCCCGAAGCGATGAGATTTGTCATACCCTTGGGCGGGCAGGTGGCGCGGTCCGTGAACGAGGTGTGCGAGAATTCGCTTATCCGCCAGTCTTCGCCTCAGTAGGCTCTTCCGGAACAGGCTCGAGACCGCGCCGTTTCAGGAGCGGTTCGAGATAGGGGTCGCGGCCGGTGAAGTTGTGGAAAAGCTTCATCGCGTCCTGGCTGCCGCCGCGCGAGAGCAGGGTGTCACGGAAATGGTCGCCGTTCTCGCGCTTGAGGCCGCCGTGTTCTTTGAACCATTCAACGCTATCGGCGTCGAGTTCTTCGCTCCAGATATAGCTGTAATAACCGGCGCTGTAACCGCCGGCAAAGGCGTGCGAGAAATAAGTGGTGCGATAGCGCGGCGGGACGGGCGCGAAATCGACGCCCGTTTTCTTGAGCGCGTTGGCTTCGAAGGCGATGACGTCGTCAGGCAATTCAGAAGTCTTGAGTTGATACCAGGCCTGGTCGAGCAGCGTCGCCGCGAGGTACTCTGTGGTCTTGAAACCCTGGTTGAATTTTTCCGCCGCTACCACCTTGTCGAGTAGTTCTTTTGGCATCGGCGCACCGGTCTGGTAGTGCTTGGCGTAATGCTGCAGCACTTCCGGCCATGCCATCCACATCTCGTTCACCTGCGACGGATACTCGACGAAATCGCGTGGCACGCTGGTGCCGCTGAAGCGCGGATATTTCACGTGTGAGAACATGCCGTGCAAGGCGTGGCCAAACTCGTGAAAGGCGGTTCGCACTTCGTCGTAGGTGAGAAGAGTGGGCTGGCCCGCTTCAGGTTTGGGTATGTTGAGGTGATTCGCTACGACCGGCTTCATGCCTAACAACTCGCTTTGGTTGACGTATTCGTTCATCCAGGCGCCGCCACGCTTCGAGGGCCGCGCGTAGTAATCGGCGAGGAAAATGGCGAGCTGTTTGCCGTCCTTGTCGAAGACGTCGAAAACCCTGACGTCTGGCTGATAAACCGGCAGGTCGTGGCGTTCTTTGAACGTTATCCCGTAAAGCTGAGTGGCGGCGTAGAAGACGCCATCAATCAGGACGTGATTAAGCTCGAAGTAAGGTTTGATCTGCGCTTCGTCGAAGGCATAACGCGCCTGTCGCACTTTCTCCGAATAGAAAGCCCAATCCCAGGAAGCGAGCTGAAATCCACCTTTTTCGGTATCGATCAACTTCTGCATCTCGGCGGCTTCCTTGCGCGCATTGGCAACCGCGGGCGGGGCGAGCTGCCCGAGCAATTTGTTGACCGTGCTGACATCATGCGCGGTCTGATCTTCAAGCTGATAAGCGGCATGGCTCGGGTAGCCGAGCAACGCAGCCCGTTCAGCGCGCAATTTTGCCATTCGGAGCACGACTTGGCGGTTGTCCCAGTCACCTCCATGGCTGTTGCGGGCGAGCGAGACTTTCATGATTCGCTCCCGCAGGGCGCGGTTCTTGAGACTTGTTAGGGGCGGTTGGTCGGTGGTGTTCTGCAAGGGGAGAACAAATTTGCCCTCTTTCTTTTCCTCTTTCGCGGCCGCGCGAGCCGCTGCCAGTTCGGGGGCCGAAAACCCAGCCAGATCCTCTTCCTTGTCCACCACGACGGACTCCGCGTTTTTTTCTTTCAGGACGTTTTGGGAAAATTTGGTCTGCAGGGCGGCGATCTCGGCGTTCATCTTCTTGAGCTTTGCTTTGTCCGAATCGGAAAGTTTGGCGCCCGCGCGCACGAAGTCCTTGTAATAACGCTCGATCAGCCATTGCGATTCTTCGTCCAGCCCGAATTGGGCACGATCGTTGTAAAGCGTCTCGATGCGCTTGAAGAGCGGCCCGTTCAAAAAGATGGTGTCGCTCTGCGCTGCGAGTTTTGGCGCCATATCCGCCTCGATCTTTTGCATCGCCGGGTTGGTGTTGGCGCCGGAGAGATTAGAGAAAATGCGATCAACTCGCTCGAGCAGGGCGCCGGTCTTTTCCATCGCAACGATGGTGTTTTCAAAGGTCGGCGGCTCGCTGTTCGCGGCGATGGGCTCGATTTCTTTCAATTGCTCGGCCATGCCCTGCTCATAGGCCGGCGCAAAGTCGCCGTCCTTGATCTGGTTAAAAGGCGGGTAATGGAAAGGAAGCGTACTTTCTTTGAGCAACGGATTTTCGGTCATGGAGGCAGCGGTTGGAGAAGTGGTTTCATCCGCCGCGAGAGCGGAGATGACAAGGAGCGGCGCGAGAAAAATGGCGAGAAAGGCGGCGCTTGTTCGGCGGGAAGAAAGCGGAAAGGGTGCAGTAATCATTTTCGTGAAATGGTTGGAATGGACCGGCGAGAGAATTGACCCAACTACTTGCATCACCCTCCTCACTTGTCATCCTGGACTCCGGCCCGTGGTCGAGAGGGCCTTAGACCGGATGTAGGCCCTGCGCTCGGGCAGGCGGCCTTCACGTTTACGGGAGATTGAAAGAGTGTCGCGCTAAACCGTTGCCTGGCGCCGCAGGAAAAATTCGTTTGTTCGTTAGGCTACAACTTGACGGGAAGAATGGTTTTAGGCTCCGGTGCGGCGAGAATTTTCTGGAAACGCGGATTGCTGCGCAGCGAGTCCCACTCCCAGCGCAGGCGCAGTTCGGCCAGCGTGATGTTCTGAGGAAAACGCAGCCCTTGGACCGGGCCGGGAGTAGAAAGAAGACGCTCGATCAGCGTGATCGCCTGGTCCGGCTCGCCCACGAGCGCATAAACCAGCGCCAGATTGCCTGCTGTGAAAGCGCCGTGAAATGCGTCCTGGCTTTCTGGCTCGAGTTCGATGGCTCGACGACTCTCTCTAATGGAATCCTCCTTCCTCTGCATGTAGGCGTAGAGTAATCCGAGTTGAGCATGGCGCTCTGCAACGTCGGGATCGTCGCGCACCCGCTTTTCGGAAATTGACCGCGCCGCGGCGAAATAGCGCTGGGCCAATTCGTTGTCGCCGCGAGCGAGGGCAGTGCGGCCCTGGTAATATGTTTTCGGGGCATCTTCCCAAGAAAAATCTTCCAACGGAGAATCGGTCAAAATCTTTTCCGCGGCGGCATAATCCCGCTCCAGCATGGCCAGGTCCCAGCGCGCCTCGCGACAAATTCCGGCGGGAATGGTTTGCAAAATTTTGCTGCCAGCCGCGGGATTGCCGTTTCTAACCACTTCGAGGTAGGCAAGGCCGATCTTGGGAGCCGCGAAATCTGGCGCGATCTCCAGTCCGCGATCGAAACAGGCGGTAGCGGCAGGCCAGTCACGCATGAAAAGGTAATTGTTGCCGGCTTTGAAGGCCATGCCGAGGTTGCGAGGATCGAGGGAGAGGGCGCGTTCGAAGCTGGCCACCGATTTGCGCCAGCGCCCCTGCCGGCGATAGATGCCAGCAACGTAATTGTAGATCTCGGCGTTATTGGGAGAAGTCGCCGCGGCGACCTCGAACTCCTTGAGAGCTGCGTCGTACTGCTTATCCCCCCAATAGAGGCAAACACCTAAAGCCATATGCGCTTCGCCCGAGGTTGGCGATAAGCGCAGAGCTTCCTCCGCTTGGGCGCGCGCCTTCTCCTTCCGCGCCCGGTGCTCGGCAGGTATCATCGAAGAAAGCTCGCTATTGATGACGGAAGCTTGCGCATAAGCCAAGGCGAACTTTGGATCAAGTGCGGCGGCTTGCATGTAGAGCTGCTCCGCCGCGAGCGCATCTTCCGTCGAGCTATTGGCTGCCTTTTTCCGGCCAAGCCCCGTCAGGTAAAGCACGTAGGCCTCCGAGTTAGTAGTGGGCCGAGCATCAAGACGCGCCTTTTCTTCCGGCGCGAGTTTCGCTTCCAGAGCGGCCGCGATCTGTTGGGCGATATCACTCTGGATCGCGAAGACATCCGCCAGGTCGCGGTCGTAGGTCTCAGCCCAGAGATGCGTGTTCGTGCGCATTTCTATCAGTTGGACCGTGACCCGCACCTTGCCGCCAGCGCGCCGCACGCTTCCTTCGAGAACATTAGCAACCCCCAGTTCTTGCCCAATCTCGCGAAGATTCCGATGCGGACCGGCAACATAACTCGCGACGCTCGTGCGCGAGATGACCTTGAGATAGGCGAATTTGGCGAGCGCGGTCAGAATGTCGTCCTGCACTCCCTCGGTGAAAAATGCGTTCTCCTTGTCGGCGCTGAGATTCGCGAACGGCAGCACGGCAATGCTCTTTTGGGGAATGACAATCCTGGCAGAAGGAATTTTGGCCACCGTGTCAGGCGGATTTTGCGTTCGGCCGCGCCAGAAAAAGATCGCGGCAACGCTCAGCGCAAGCACGGCTGCGGTCGCCAGCAAGATTGGCCTGAAACTCCGGCTGGCGACTGGGTGATCCAGTTGAGAAACCGAAGCAACTCGTTCTGTCTCCGTCTCTGCCGATTCGATTGCAGTCTCCGTTATGTGCGGCTCAAGGTCTGCTTCGGCCTCCCGTAATGTGACGCCGGCCACAAAACGGTAGCCGCGACCTGGGACGGTCACAATAAATCGATGCGAACCGGGCGTTTCCCCGAACACCCGGCGCAATGTCGAGACGTTTTGAGTGAGATTGTTTTCTTCGACGATGGAATCGGGCCAGACCGCTTCCATCAGGCGCTCTTTGTCGAGCACGGTATCGTGATGCTCGACCATGTAGAGGAGGGTCTCAAAAACCCGCGGCGTCAGCGGAACCGGCGCATCTCCCCGCCACAAAAGGCGTTTCTCCGCGTCCAAATGGAAATCCCCGAACTCGTAAACGTGCCCAGGCGGACCATTCATTGCGGGTTTCACAAAGTTTCAGAAAAATTCAGCGGTCCATTAAGGACTTTCACAGCGGTTTGGAGGAAAGCTAGAACACCAAGCCGGGGTAATTCCCGCCAGCGACAACAATAACAAAACGAGAAAATGATCACAACTATGAACACAAGAGTAATGAAGACAGTAATTGGCGGCCTGGTCGCCGTAGCAATGGCGTTCGCCATGTCTGGCACCGTGCGCGCAGGGGCAGACAACGCTGCGCAAGTTTGCAGCGTGGGCACGCTAAAGGGCTTGTATATTTGGACCTTCGACGGCTACGCAGACCTCGGTGGGACCCTGGTACCGAAAGCCGTTATGCAAGGCACCCGGTTCAACGGAGATGGCACGACGATCAATGCCTTCGGCACGGTGAACATCGGGGGCACGATTATCATCGACGTTACGGGAGGGGTTGGAACCTATACGGTCGCAGCGGACTGCACGGGCACCCTGTCAATCCCCGACGGCCCAAGCTTTAACATGTACGTCGGACCGGGTGCACAGAAGCTTTGGATCACCCAGATTGTAGGTGCTGGCGCCACGGGATTAGGTGTAGGAACGGCGACACGGCTGCCAGGGCAGTAAA